>Ga0182016_10007776_pt1 | contig 10955 bp, 9 predicted proteins | sample 712S2MmetaG_FD_120491 | JGI IMG/M metagenome (GOLD analysis project Ga0182016, IMG submission 120491) | Permafrost microbial communities from Stordalen Mire, Sweden - 712S2M metaG | ecosystem: Environmental > Terrestrial > Soil > Wetlands > Permafrost | place: Sweden: Stordalen | collected...
AACGAGAGGCTTGACGAAAACCGAGCGCAGATAGGAGTAACCGTTCGATCCCGGTTCTGCGGCCAACTGAAAATGTCGGCTTCGCGCATCTCGAATCCACTTTGCATCCGGAATTGATTCATCGAGGATCGGGTTTGTGGCAGCATGGAGCGCGGCGTTGGCCTGCTCCAGCGAAACACCCGGATTCCGGCGGGCAATCACGCGTATCCAATGTGAAGACCCCCCCGCAATGCTGCTAAAAGGGGCGTCGACTACAGGCTCTGCCCACAGCGGCGCATAGATTTCGGGACGGCGGGTCGGATCGGCTCCAAAGAAGTGCTTGGGAATGACGCCCACAACGGTAAATGGGGCATTGTCAATGTACAGTTGCCGTCCCACCACATCGGGCGCTCGATTGAACCATGTTTGCCAAAAACCCTCGCTAATGACAACCGCGAATCCCGTCGAACCTCCGCCGGGTTGGTCGTCCTGCGGTGTCAGGCAGCGGCCCAATAGCGGCGAAGTTTCCATTGCTTTAAAGAATTCCCCGCTCACCAACACCGCAGGTACCTCCACGTTGCCCGAACCGCTGTGTACCTCGAATACATTGCTGCTGAACCCGGCGACGGATTGGAAAGCTTCGTGGCGTTTCTCCAACGCGCGAAACATCGGAGCACCGAAGCTGTAGTTGAAACCGGGGTCAAGAGACCCGTTCCATCGCAAGATGGCGAGTTCTTCGGCACGCGGCACCGGCAGCGGGCGAAGTAGCAGACCGTTAATCAATGAGAAGACCGCCGTGTTTGCACCCACGCCCAGAGCCAGTGTCAGGATTGCGGTGATTGCGAAGCCGGGCGAGCGGCGTAGTTGGCGAAATCCGAAACACAGATCGCGGCCTATCTGTTCTAGGAAAGGAAATCCACGCTGCACCCGGTATGTCTCTTTGATCTGGGTGAGCCCGCCAAACGCGCGCAGGGCTGCTGTTCGCGCCTCCTGTTCCTCCATTCCGTGCGTGCGGTTCTCCTCGAAGGCGAGTTCGATGTGACCGCGCAACTCCTCGTCCAGGTCCCGATCCAACCTTTGCCGGCGGAAAAGGGGAGTGCAGCGGCTTAGCAGAATCCGCACCCATTCCATTTGCAACTCCTATTCTGAGGGCGTCAGAAAGCGCGCCATGGTCGCGGCGATGCGTTCCCAGTTCCGGGTTTCCGTTTCAAGCTGCTTGCGGCCCAACCGGCGCAAGGAATAGAACTTGGCGCGGCGATTCGTTTCCGACGTTCCCCACTCGGACTTGATCCATCCTCGCTGCTCCAGGCGCAGTAGGGCCGGGTAGATGGTCCCCTGATTCAACGCCAGCGTGTTACCGCTCACCTGCTCGATCCGCCGCGCAATGCCGTAGCCGTGCAGCGGACCCATCGACTCCAGTGTCTTCAGCACCATCAGGTCCAAAGTGCCCTGCAGAACGTCGGATTTGTTTTCTCCCATACTTCACCTGTTGTCTTTCTACACATAGGATGCGATGCTCATAGGCAGAATGTCAACAGGAAAATCTACGTGCTGCCATTCAACTGTGGAACGGCCTGTTATCTACGCCGTAAACCGGCTAGAATTCTCTTATGACCGATCGCATGTCTCTTTCCCTTGCCCAGGCTGATCCGGAAGTCGCCGCCGCTCTTGACCACGAAACCCTGCGCCAGCATGAGGGGCTGGAGATGATTGCCAGCGAAAACTTTGTTTCCGAGGCGGTGCTTGAGGCGGCCGGCTCCATCTTTACCAATAAATATGCTGAGGGCTACCCGGGCCGCCGCTACTACGGCGGATGCGAGTATACCGACGTGGTGGAGAACCTGGCCCGCGACCGCGCCAAACAGATCTTCGGCGCCGAGCACGCCAACGTGCAGCCGCACTCCGGCTCGCAGGCCAACGCGGCGGCCTACGCGGCGGTGTTGCAAGCCGGAGACACCATCCTGGGCCTGGACTTGGCCCACGGCGGCCACCTGACCCATGGGCACCGGCTCAGCTTCAGCGGCAAGCTCTATCGACCCACGTTTTACCATGTGCGGCGCGATACGGAGTTGATCGACTACGACGAACTGGAAGCCATTGCCGAGCGGGAAAAGCCCAAGGCGATCATTGGCGGGGCCAGCGCTTATCCGCGCCTGTGGGACTTTGAGCGCATGCGCCAGATTGCCGACAAGGTGGGTGCGGTATACATCTTCGACATGGCGCATATCGCCGGACTGGTGGCGGGCGGTGTACATCCCTCGCCCGTGCCCCATGCGCACATCACCACCACCACTACGCACAAAACGCTGCGCGGGCCGCGCGCGGGCCTGATTCTGTGCGGCAAGGAACTGGCCGCGGCAGTGGACAAGGCGGTCTTTCCCGGCCAGCAGGGCGGCCCGCTGGTGCACATTGTGGCGGCCAAGGCGGTGGCGCTGGGCGAGGCGTTGCGGCCGGAGTTCCGCGACTATGCGGCGCAAATTGTGGCCAATGCCAAGGCCCTGGCTGCGACTCTTCAGCAGGCGGGCTATCGCCTCGTTTCCGGCGGAACAGACAATCACCTGCTGCTGGTGGACGTCTTCGAGAAGGGGATTCTGGGTTCCGAGGCCGAGCTGGCGCTGGGCAAGGCCGGCATTACGGTGAACAAGAACGCCATCCCCTACGACACCAATCCGCCCCTCAAGCCCTCGGGCATCCGCATCGGAACTCCGGCGCTGACCACGCGCGGAATGAAGGAGGCGGAGATGCGGGTGATTGGAGCCTGGATTGCGAAGGCTCTGGAGCAGCGCAACGACGAGGCCGTTCTGGAGCGCATTCGTGGCGAGGTGGCCGAGCTGGCCGGCCGATTCCCACTCTACGCATGGCGTCGTGCGCCGGCGGCGGTGGGTGCCTAAGTCGCGGATTCCGCAACAAAGTTTTTTAACTAACACAACTTGCGGGGAAGGGCGGGGTTGCATTTATTGTAGTTAGGATGACCTATTGGGTATAGAGGCGGCTCTTCTCCCTGGTTGCTGCCCCCGAAGGTATCCAGGAGGATAGTATGCGTCTAGCGCAGCTCGCTTTGACAGGGTTGCTTGCCGTCTCTTTACCGGCATTTGCACAACATAACGAAGGGAGCCATGCGGCGCCGCCACCCCCTGCGGCTCCTTCACGCGGGCCCAGTGAGTTTCACGGTACTCCCCACCCGGCCACGCCGCAGCGTAGCTACAGCGATAAGCAGGGCCATCCCAATGTCCCCCACGTGGACAAGGGCAATAAGTGGGTTGGCCACGACACCGGACGCAGCGATCCAAACTATCATCTGGACCATCCTTGGGAGCACGGCCACTTTTCCGGTGGCTTTGGCCCTTCGCATAGGTGGCGCCTTGCCGGCGGCGGTCCCAGCCGCTTCTGGTTCAATAACTGGTACTGGAGCGTTGCGCCCTATGACGTAGGCTTCTGCGACGGCTGGCTATGGGACTCCGATCAGATCGTCATCTATGACGATCCGGACCACGACGGCTGGTACCTGGCTTACAATGCGCGCCTTGGCACTTATGTACACGTAATGTATCTGGGAGCCTAGGCAATCGGCGCAAGAACAACACGCCTTACAACATCAAGGGGATGGGCTGCGGCCTGTCCCCTTTTGTATCTGTACGTGGTTTGCAGAGCACGCCTAAAATGTACAGACGCATACTTAAAAAGATAAGATAGCCAGTCCGTCCGGAGCAGCGACGCAGCCACATGGAATTGTAGTAGTGGCATCGCAAAATCATCTCAAGCTGAAAAGGATCTGGCATGAAACTCACACTTGCTGGCCGTCTGGCGCGCGTTCCTGCGACAATTTCCCGCAACCTTGCCGTGGTTATTCTGCTTTGTTGGTGTAGTGCCGTTATTGCCGCTGGGGCCGAACCCGCGGCTGCACCAATTGTGCTCACGGGCGCCGACCGGCGACCGGCTACATCGCTGGAAGGCGAGTGGGCCTCGATTGTCGATCCCTATTTCTCAGGGCTCTTCAGCTTTCACCACGAGGAGAAGAAGAACGGGTGGTTCCTTAACCAGAAGGCCAAACCCGGCGATCCATTTCCCATCGAATATGACTTTGCAAAAGCGCCCAAGTTGAAAGTACCCGGCGACTGGAACACACAGCGCGAATCTCTCCTTTTCTATGAGGGGCCTGTCTGGTACGAACGCGACTTTACTTATCAACCCAAAGAACGTACCCGCACTTTTCTGCACGTGGGCGCTGCCAATTACCACTCATGGTTCTGGGTGAACGGGCAAAAGGTGTGCGAGCACGAAGGCGGTTACACCAGCTTCAACTGCGACGTCACCTCAGCCGTTCACGCGGGCAGCAACTTCGTAGTGGCCGCAGTGGATAACACGCGCCACGAAGACAATGTTCCCACCCTGGAGACCGATTGGTGGAACTACGGAGGTCTCACCAGGGAGGTATCACTGATCGAGGTTCCAGAAACATTCATCGATCAATACGATTTGCACCTGCACGGTGGCCAGGACTCTGTGATAGAGGGGTGGGCGCATGTGATGGGCAGCGAGGCAGGCACAAAGGTTGAAGTAGAGATTCCGGAGTTAGGTGCAAAGGCATCTGCGGTCACGAACGATGGCGGGCGTGCTGCGATTCACCTCACGGTGAAGGGATTGGAGCGCTGGTCGCCGCAGACTCCCAGGCTTTACAAAGTTGTGCTGCGCGCAGGGCAGGACTCGATCGACGAACTTATGGGCTTCCGCACCATTGAGACGCGGGGAACAGAGATTCTACTCAACGGCAGTCCTGTCTTTCTGCGCGGCGTGGCCATCCATGCCGAGGCGCCCTATCGCACTGGCCGCGCCTACTCTGATAAGGATGCGGAGACGCTGCTGGGCTGGGCGAAAGAGCTGGGATGTAACTATGTTCGCCTGGCGCATTATCCGCACGCTGAGACAATGCTGCGCGCGGCCGACCGCATGGGCATTCTTGTATGGTCCGAGAATCCGGTGTATTGGGCGCTTGAGTTCGACAATCCCAAAGTGCTAGTCAAGGCTGAGCAGCAGTTAGACGAGGAGATCGGCACCTCGCGCAATCATCCATCCATCATTTTGTGGTCCATGGCCAACGAGACGCCAAACACCGCGGCACGCACGCAATTCATTGAAACCCTGGCCAATCGCGCGCGGGCGCTGGACCCCACACGCCTGATTACCGCGGCCTTGCTGGTGCGCGCCGAAGGAAATACCAAGATCGTGGACGACCCGCTGGGCAACGCGCTGGATGTAATCGGCACTAATGAATATATCGGGTGGTATGAGGGTCACCCGGATACAGCCGATGTTACTCAATGGCGCATTGCATACCAGAAGCCGATGATAATGAGCGAATTTGGCGGCGGGGCCAAGGCCGGCTTGCACGGCGAGGAGAGCGAGCGCTGGACTGAAGAGTATCAGGCCAATATCTATCGCCATCAACTACCCATGCTCAACCGCATTGCGCAGTTGAGGGGTATCAGCCCGTGGGTACTGATGGATTTTCGTTCGCCCAACAGGCCGCTGACCGGCATCCAGGATGAGTACAACCGCAAAGGACTCATTTCTGAACGGGGCCAGAAAAAGCAGGCATTCTATGTGCTGCAGAAGGCTTACAAAGACGGGACAATTGGAAAGGCCGATTAGTCCGCGTACGCATGCACTGCGCTAAGTGGGACAACTAAGCCGCAGCGGTATGCAGGAGCGTCAAAGTGAGTTATCCTCAGGTTATGGTGATTGAATCAATTCTTGCCCAACTCGACACGGAAATTGCACGGCTGACTCAGGTTCGCTCCCTGCTCGCCAATTCCGGCAAAGTCGCTGTTAAAGTAACTGAGCGTAAAACCAAAGTGGCTCCGGTAAAGAAGCGGAAGAAGCGGGTGCTGAGCGCCGACGCGCGGAAGCGCATCGCCGACGCGCAGCGTAAGCGCTGGGCCGCGCAGAAAGCCAAGTCCAAGAAGGAAGCGTAAGGCGCGAGTTTTCCCTCAAAGCAATGAGGGCGATCTCTCGGATGTCCATCGTGCGAGGCATGAAACAAACCCGCGGAATGTACCGCGGAGCCGTATTTGCAGAACGGGTGACGACGACCAGTCAACGCCACCCGGCTGCGCAAGATTCGTGTCGGTAGTCCAGATTGAATCGGGCTGAGACAACTTCAGTCAGCCAATCGTGAATTAAAGGTCAGTGTTGTAATTGCGTTCGAATAGATTAGCTTGAGTCGGGATTTCAAAGCCGTCAAGCCAGCCTCAAAACTCACTTCGGAATCAACCCTTCGCGCGTCAGCGCAGGGAAGGCGTTGCGTGCTGTAATGTCGCGGCAAGACTTATCCCTGCATATCTCGTCTAGTCTGCAATAAAGAGAACCTGCAGCAGCGGCGCCTGGGGGGGTATTAGGAGTAGTCTGTCTGAGTTGGGGGTGGCAGAATGGAAATGCCGGTGAGACACACCCAACTGCGTACCGAAAAGACATAGGCTTGGCATGACGGTCGTCACGGCGCGGCAGCGCGCGACGGCGTTCAATGGGATTCCGGTCAGGAAGATTAAAGAATTGGCGGTCATGAAGAGGCAGCCCTGTCGGCTGAGAAAGAAAGCATGAAAAGCCCGATCAAATTTGTTGCTGTCGACCTTGGCGCGTCGGGTGGAAGGTTGATGGCGGGCCTGTGGGACGGTGAGCGTTTCACACTGGAGGACCTGCACCGTTTTCCCAATGGCGGAGTTACCGTGGGATCCAATCTTTATTGGGACATGGCGGCCATCTGGGCCAATCTGCAGAGTGGCCTGAAGGAATACCGTACGCGTTTCAACGATTCGCCTGCCGGGATTGGCGTGGATAGCTGGGGCGTAGACTTCGGCCTGCTCAACAAAGCCGGACACCTGATCGAGAATCCGTTCCACTATCGCGATAAGCGCACGGACGGAATTCCAGCCCTGGCGTTCGAACTCATCTCCGACCGCGATATCTTTTCTGCTACCGGAATTCAGACCATGCAGTTCAATACGCTCTATCAGTTGTACAGCATGGTACGCAGCCACGACCGGGCGCTCTACGAGGCGGACCGGCTGCTGATGATTCCCGATCTCTGCTCCTATTTTCTTTGCGGCGACAAGCGCGCGGAGTACACCGAGGCTACCACCACGCAGCTCTATTCAGCGTTTGCCGGAGATTGGGAGTATTCGGTGGTGAAGGCGCTCGATATTCCAGCGGCGATTCTGCCTCCTGTTATCAAGCCCGGAACGATGCTGGCCCCGCTGCGCTCGCAAGTACTGGAGGAGTGCGGCTTCGCGCTGCCGTTTCCGGCTATTGCGGTCGCATCGCATGACACTGCGAGCGCCGTGGCGGCCATTCCCAGTATGGAAGCAGAGAGCGTTTTTATCAGCAGCGGCACATGGAGCCTGATGGGCGTGGAACTCGATGCGCCGAATGTTTCAGATGAGTCTTACCGCCTGGGCTTTACTAACGAAGGCGGCGCCGATGGCTCAACCCTTCTGATGAAGAACATTACCGGGCTTTGGATCATCCAGGAATGCATGCGGCATTGGAAGAGCCAGGGCCAGAGCCATTCCTGGGACGACCTCCAGACTGCAGCTTCGCTGGCCACGCCCTTCAAATGCCTGATCGATTCAAACGCGCGGGACTTCCAGATGCCTTGCGACATGCCTGACGCGATCCGCCATTACTGCCATGCAACGCACCAGCCTGTTCCAGACACGGTGGGAGAAATAGCCCGTTGCGCATTTGAAAGCCTGAGCTTGAAATACCGTTCCGTACTGGATTCGCTCACGGCGCTGACGGGGCGCGCCTTTCGCACCCTGCGCGTGATGGGCGGGGGTAGCCTGAACACCATGCTTTGCCAGATGACGGCCGACGCATGTGATGCGCAGGTGGTGTGCGGACCGGTAGAAGCTTCGGCTCTTGGCAACGTGATGATGCAGGCGGTGGCCACCGGACATTTGCCCAGCATTGCCGCGGGCCGGGCCGCCATCTCCGCATCCATTCAATCCAGGTCGTTTGAGCCTCATCGCAGTGACGCTTGGGACGCAGCCTATGCGCGCTTCAAGCAACTGGAGTCAAGTTAATGCGGCATGACCCCGCGCAGGCCGCACGCAACATTTCAAATGGCCCAGGGGGCCGGAGCTTTAGTCAAGGAGAAAGACGATGTCAGCTTATGCAGTTCCTGTAATAGAGGAGCCCGTTTCAGTCGCCGCCAATAAGGTGCTGTTGATCGCCAGCGGGGACCTGCGCCAATCGGCGAACAAGGTTTGCTGGCCCGCACAGCTTGCAATGGAACAACAGATCATTGCCGCATTCGCAGCCGAAGGTTACCAGCTTGAGCGCGCGCATTCCTATCAGCCGGAATTGCAGCATGGCTTCATCTACAGCCAGCGCATGGGCATGGATGTCTTCGAGCATATCCATCCGGATGCACCGCTGGTAGTGGCCGAGGCGGTTTGGCAGTATAGCCACCATGTGCTCGCAGGGCTTCTAAGTCACCGCGGGCCCATTCTCACCATCGCCAACTGGTCAGGGCAATGGCCGGGGCTGGTGGGCATGCTTAACCTGAACGGCAGCCTCTACAAGGCCGGCGTCAAGTTCAGCACTTTGTGGAGCAAAGACTTCGACGACGAGTTCTTCCGCCGCGGCCTGCGCCAATGGCTTAAGGAACACAAGATCGATCACGATCTGAGCCACGTGCGGGACCTTGTTCTGGCGGCATTGCCGGCGGCCGAGCGCGCGCTAGGCAGTTCGCTGGCCATGCAGCTCAAGACCCAGAAAGCGATTCTGGGAGTTTTCGATGAGGGCTGCATGGGGATGTACAACGCCATCGTCGAGGACTACCTGCTGAATAAGACAGGCATCTACAAGGAGCGGCTGAGCCAGTCAGCGCTGGTTGCGGCCATGCGCGAGGTCCCGGACGCAGAGGCGCAAGCGGTGCGGACCTGGCTGGAAAAGCGAGGCTTCACATTTGTCACCGGCCCGACGGAAGAAACCGATCTGACCGATGCGCAAATTCTCGAGCAGTGCAAGATGTATATCGCCGCGATGCGCATCGCCGGCGAATTTGGCTGTGACGCCATCGGCATTCAGTATCAACAGGGCCTGAAGGACATGGTCCCGGCTTCAGACCTGGTGGAGGGGTTGCTAAACAATGTGGAGCGGCCGCCGGTGCTGGACAAGAATGGCAAAGAACTCTATGCCGGCGCGCCCTTGCCGCACTTTAACGAAGTAGATGAGTGCGCCGCCGTGGATGCGCTGGTTACCAATCGCGTCTGGACGGCGATGCATCTCGATCCGGCAACCACGTTGCACGACGTACGCTGGGGCGAGCACTACACCGGCGGCGGCATCGATGATTTTGTGTGGACCTTCCAGATCTCCGGCGCGGTCCCGGCGTCGCACCTCATAGGCGGCTATGCCGGTGGGCGCAGCCTGCGTCAGACGCCCATGTATTTCCGTCTCGGCGGAGGAACGCTCACGGGGATTTGCAAGCCCGGTCACGTCGTATGGAGCCGCATCTTCGTAGAGGACGGCGCGCTGCATGCCGACATCGGCCGTGCCACCGCGGTGGAACTGCCCGCCGAAGAAACCGAGCGGCGGCTTAACTCCGTCACTCCGGAATGGCCTATCATGCATGTGGTCCTGCATGGCGTGAGCCGCGACCAGTTCATGGCGCGCCACCATGCCAACCACGCCAATGTGGCCTATGCACCCACCGCGGAGGCTGCGGACAAGGCTCTGGCAGCCAAGGCCGCGATGCTTGCCGAGATGGGGATTCACGTCCACCTTTGCGGCAAGTAAGTCAGCACAGACGATCTTCCGGGATGCGGCCGAAAGCGGCCGCACTCGGGGGACGCCGTGCAGCACGAGGACAGTGGCCAGTTTGTACCCCTTTCGAGATACCCCCCTCCCCCCTATTCTGGGGGTAAATTCCTTATTTTCATGCGTTTAGAGCATTTTCACTATTTCTGTAGAGTTCCAAAGCGAAGTCGGAACCAAGCTTGAGTGTTGTCTGAAGAGATTTGAGGTAAAAGTTCTGTGATGGCTTTGTCGAGCGCCTCCTTGGTTCGTGCTTTTACACTTCGAAGCAGTTGTTTGAGTTTGGACCAGGCCTTTTCGATAGGGTTCAGGTCGGGCGAGTAGGGCGGCAGATAGAGTACTTCCGCTCCTGCTGCCTCGATTCGTTCGCGCACGCCAGCCACCTTGTGGGAGCTGAGATTATCCATCACCACGACGTCGCCGGGGCACAACTGCGGGCATAACACATGGTCAAGATAGGCAAGGAATATCTCCCGATCAGTTGCTGCCTCGACAGTCATCGTCGCGATCATACCTCGTGTACTGATTGCGCCCAGGATGGTGAGGATCTTCCATCTGCCATCCGGCGTTGTCTCGTGAATGCGCCGGCCTCCGGCACAACGGGCGTAGAGTCGCGTCATCTGCGTCGAGACGCCACTTTCATCCAGATAAATCAAGCGTTCCGGCGGGGTGGTGCGGATTGTTTCGATGAACTCCGCACGCCGCTGTCGGTTCGCTTCGGTGTCGCGCTCCTGGGCGTGGAGTGACTTTTTTTCAAGCGCAGACCGAGTTGCCGCAGCAACTGCCACAGCCTCCCAATACTCAGTTGTAAGTCGGCTTCTTGCTGCAACCGCTGCTGCAACTCCACTAAAGTCATATCCGGCTCAGCCGCAAACCAGCCAGCTATCTTGCTTGATACTTCGCTGGTGACACGGCTGCGCCTGCCCTGACGGCCAATCACACGCTCCATCTGCCCGGTGCGCTTACGCGCCGATGAAATTTTCCAACCCCACCCTTCACTCACGCCGAAGCGTAAAGCAAGTTCCCCGAGAGTACCTTCACCACGGTCGTAGGCCTCAAGATACTTCCGCCGCAAATCATCACTGTAACCACGCGCCATGTGAGCTCATGTCGCAGACAATCGCCTATACACACTCTACATCATTTGTGAAAATGCTCTA
>Ga0182016_10007777_pt1 | contig 10955 bp, 11 predicted proteins | sample 712S2MmetaG_FD_120491 | JGI IMG/M metagenome (GOLD analysis project Ga0182016, IMG submission 120491) | Permafrost microbial communities from Stordalen Mire, Sweden - 712S2M metaG | ecosystem: Environmental > Terrestrial > Soil > Wetlands > Permafrost | place: Sweden: Stordalen | collected...
AAGAATGAGTTCTAATACAAAAGTGAGCAAAGCAGATTATTACGAGGTCCTCGGTGTTTCCCGTGAAGTTAGCGAACAGGAGTTGAAGAGCGCTTACCGCAAGCAGGCGCTCAAGTACCATCCTGACCGCAATCCTGGGGACCATGCCGCGGAGGAGAAGTTTAAGCAGGCCAGCGAAGCCTACCAGGTGCTAAGCGACGCCGACAAGCGCGCTGCCTATGACCGTTACGGCCACGCCGGCCTAGGCGGCCAAGGCGGATTCAGCGGCGGTCCCTTCGCGGGCGGCGTAGACATTGGCGACATCTTCGGCGATCTGTTCGGCGAAATGTTCAACGTCGGTGGCGCCCAGCAGCGTGGCACGCGCACTCAGCGCGGGGACGACCTGCGCTTCGACCTCACCATCGACTTCGAAGATGCCTTCTTTGGCACGGAAACCGAAGTGAAGATTCGCCGCCTCGAAACCTGCGTCACTTGCGCAGGCAAGGGCACAGCCTCCAGCCGCGGCCCCAGCGTCTGCACCCAATGTCAGGGGCGCGGCCAGCTTCGTTACCAGCAGGGCTTCTTCTCCGTAGCTCGCACCTGCGGCACTTGCGGCGGAACTGGGCAGGTCATCGGCGACCCGTGCATGACGTGCCGCGGTCAAACGCGCGTCAGCAACGAATTCAAGCTCACCGTAAAAGTACCTCCGGGCGTTGAAGAGGGAACGCGCATCCGCTACACCGGCGAAGGCGACGCGGGCCGTTCCGCAGGCCCAAGGGGCGATCTGTACGTCGTGCTCTCCGTCCGCCCGCACGACTTCTTTGAGCGCAAGGGCAATGACCTGCAATGCGTAATTCCCATCAGCTTTCCGCAGGCAGCCTTGGGCGACGAATTTGAAGTCCCCGGCATCGACGGCCCCATCAACATCAAGATTCCCGAGGGCACGCAGAGCGGCCGCGAAATCCGCATCCGCGGGCGCGGTGTTCCGCACCTCAACGACAAGGGCCACGGCGATCTGATTGTGAAGGTACTCGTGCAGATTCCGCGCAAGCTCTCGCGTTCGCAGCGCGATTTGGTAGCGAAGCTCGCCGAATCGCTTGCAGTTGAGAACAAGCCCACATCGCCAGGGCTGCTGGACAAGATGAAGGACCTGTTCAACTAGCACGGGGTGCCGCAGCCTAACATGTTGCCGGAGTGTAGCGCCGTTCTCCAGACCGGCTGTCGTGTGGGCGTCCACGCCCGCACCTGCTTGGTCGCTCAGCTCTCCCAAGGATTAATGACAGGCACGCCGACCGCGAGGAACGGCGCAGTATCGCGCGTAGCAACCGCGAACCCATGCACCGCTGCAATTGCCGCTATCTGGCAATCGCCGACCGAAACGGAAAAACCACGCGCCCGAGCGCGGCTCGCAAGCGACGCATAAACCACCGCAGCTTCGCGTTCAAAGGCGAGAAATCTATCAACGAAGTAGTTCACGAGCACTGCCTGCACCGCGGTCGCCATGTCTCCCTTTCGTTTGCCCTCAGGAAGGATCGCGATGCCGAGCAGTACCTCCATGAAGACAGGAGCGCACAGATAGAGCGTCTCTCTCGCCTGGCGGTCCAACCAAGTAACAACGACTGGATCAGCGAACGGCTTTAACGGTTCCGAGATCACATTCGTGTCCAGAACGATCACGAGAAATCCGCCAGTTCAGGCGGCCTCGGATCGCGAGTGATGTTGAGCTCAATTCCGCCGTAGCGGCGTCCGAGCGCAGCTAGTTGCGAACCGAGCCCCTCAGCCGTATTAGTGGACACGGCGTCTTCGAGAATTCTGCGGATCTCGGCCTCCGTGCTACGCCCGTTCTGCGCAGCACGCACTTTCAACGCACGGTGTGTCTCCTCAGGAAGATTCCGAACAGTGACAGCAGGCATAGATTTCGCTCCTTATCGATACAGTATCAATGATAGCATAATGCTGCAATTGATATCAGCAAGGAGACGGGCTCACACCGCCAGCAGCGCCACAATCATGACCGCAATCCCGATCGCTTGGCTGACCGGGTCCGTCAGCGCAAACGCTACGGGATCCTCATCCAGCCGGCCGCGCGAAGCAAGCATCCAAACCCGATTGAGCCAAAGCGTAATCAGCGGAACACATAGCCACAGCAACCGCGGTTCGCGATAAAGCCTCTGCACATCCGGTCCAGTAATGTAAATGGCGAACACCACTACCGCCGCATAAGCGCTGCTCGTGCCAAAGCTCCTCAACTGCTCTGAATCCGGAATCAAATAGCCGCGGCCATTGTTCGGGGCAGCATTCGTGGCGCGCAGGTTTTCCAACTCCGCGAATCGCTTGACCATAGCCAGCGAAAGAAACAGAAAAAGCGAGAAGCCCGCCAGCCAGTCGGAGATGGGCGTTTGCGTGACTGCGCTGCCCGCCAGCAGCCGCAGAATATACAAGCCCGACAACACCATCACGTCCAGCAGCGCAAACCGTTTCAGAACCAGCGAATACGCAACCGACGTTGCGAGGTAAACAAGCGTCCAGGCTAAGAAGTGCCCTGGAAGCATCTCCGCGCCAGCCAGCCCCGCGAACAGAAGAATCCCCGCAATCGAGATCCCGGCAAATGCCGAGAGATCCCCCGAGGCGAAGGGCCGATGGTGTTTGCGAGGATGACGCCGATCCGCATCGATGTCCAGCAGGTCGTTGAAAATGTAAGCCGAAGAAGCTGTGAGCGAGAAGCAGCAGAACGCCAGCAGAGCAGTCAGCAGCTTGCCTGCGCTCAACGCATGCGAACACAAAAGCGGCACGAAGATCAGCAGGTTTTTGGCCCACTGTTGCACCCGCGCGGCCTTGAAAAGCGACTGCAGGAATGTGTTGTTGCGTTCATGGAAAAAATGCGATGGCTGAATTCCGCGAGTCTTGAGCCGCATGCGCAAGCCCAGGCTGGGATTGGCCACCATCGCCTCCGTCGCGTGGGCCAGCAGTGGCAGGTCGGGTGTGTCATTGCCAATGTAGTCGAATTCACCTGAGCCGAGGCGCTCGCGCAAAATATCGAGCTTTTTCGATCCCGTAAGGTTCGTGGCTCCGTCCGAACCCATCACGTCCGCAAAGATTCCCAGGTGGTCCGCCACGCGACGCGCGAGGTTCCGATCGGCGCCGGTGGCAAGATAAATGTCGCGACCGGCCGCTCGCTCGTGATGAAGATACTCGAGTAAAGCACTGTTGTAGGGCAGATTTGCCACATCCAGCGATACAGACTCAGTCACGAATGCCTTGAATGCAGCCTTGCCTCGCAACAGGCGTTCAGCCAGCGGGAACAGCAGCAGCGGCCGCGCGCGCACCAGGAGCAGCAGGGAATCGACCAAGGTATCCGACTTGACCAGCGTGCCATCCAGGTCGACGCACAGTGGGCGCAATGTCCCAAGCTGCCGTTCTATCTTCAAAACTGGCCTTGACTGGGGCAGAACAAGCTCCTGGCCGGCGCTCCCGGGCAAACCAAGTATACAGTCGCATCAAAACCGATCACCATCCGGTGAAAGGTGAACCGCCGCCAATGGGGCCATTGGAGCCCAGACGCAAGCCTTTTGATTTGGAGGGATTTGGTGGAGCTGAGCGGGATCGAACCGCTGGCCTCCTCGTTGCGAACGAGGCGCTCTCCCAGCTGAGCTACAGCCCCACGACTTCTTTATCTTACCAGCGAGCGCGGAATCCCGAAAGACACTCCGCGCTTTTTAATGTTCGGGCGAACGCTCCGGCGGAAAAACGAGCACATCCGACATCCTTACCTTACAACTGGTTCATATTCGCCAGGAACTCTGCGTTGTTACGCGCCTTTTCCAGCCGGGAAATCAGGACTTCCATTGCTTCAACCGGTGACAACGGATTCAGCACGCGGCGCAGAACGAAGATCCGCTGCATATCGTCCTTGGGAATGAGCAGCTCTTCCTTTCGCGTTCCGGAGCGCTGGATGTCGATGGCTGGGAACACGCGCTTATCCACAAGCTTGCGATCCAGGATGATTTCCATGTTACCGGTACCCTTGAACTCTTCGAAAATCACTTCGTCCATGCGCGAGCCGGTGTCGACGAGCGCAGTGGAGATAATCGTCAACGATCCGCCCTCTTCAATATTTCTAGCCGCGCCGAAAAAGCGCTTGGGCCGCTGCAGCGCGTTTGAATCCACGCCGCCCGAGAGCACTTTGCCGGAGGGAGGAACAATGGTGTTGTAAGCGCGCGCAAGTCGTGTGATGGAGTCGAGCAGAATGACGACATCGCGCTTGTGCTCCACCAGCCGCTTGGCCTTTTCGATCACCATTTCGGCTACCTGGACGTGGCGTGCCGCGGGCTCATCGAAGGTCGAGCTGATCACCTCGCCTTTGACAGACCGCTGCATGTCGGTTACTTCTTCAGGCCGCTCATCGATGAGCAGTACGATCAGCACGACCTCGGGATGATTGGTGGAGATGGAGTTGGCGATCGACTGCAGCAGCATCGTCTTGCCGGTGCGTGGCGGAGCGACAATCAAACCGCGCTGGCCCTTGCCCACCGGTGTCAGCAGGTCCATAACCCGGCCGCTGATTCCCTCGCGAACCGTCTCCATCTTGATGCGTTCTTGCGGATAGAGCGGCGTCAAGTTGTCGAAGAGAATCTTGTTGCGCGTTTCTTCAGGAGACTCGAAATTGATGGCCTCGATCTTGACCAGTGCGAAATACTTCTCCCCCTCGTGCGGCGGTCGAACATTGCCGCTGATCGAGTCGCCGGTCTTCAGGTCGAACTTGCGAATCTGCGACGGAGAAACGTAAATATCGTCCGGGCCGGGCAGATAGTTGTAATCGGGGGAGCGCAGGAAGCCATAGCCGTCTGGCAGGATCTCGAGCACGCCGTCGGCGAAGATGTGCCCCTCCTTTTCACTCTGTGCCTGAAGAATCTTGAATATCAGGTCTTGCTTGCGAAGGCCGCTCGCGCCCGGGATTTCCAGGGTGCGCGCAATGCGGCTCAGTTCAGTGATGTTCTTTTCTTTAAGTTCTGCGATGGTCATGGTCACCTGCGGTAAGGAGGGATGGGAGTGGGTGGTGCGGAAAGGGGATGTGTTCCAGGGGGAAATCGGGCGGGAAACTATACGAGATGAGAGCACAGGCTCAGCCTGACGCATCTCCCGAAACCAAGAGGAAGACTAAAACACCGGGGGATTGCGGCTGATCTTGCCGATCAGCCGCATTAAAACCGTTGCCTGAATCAACTATACCCTTCGTGGATGGCGCTTAAGCTGCGCGTCGCCTTTCGACAGGCTCCGTCGTTTGTGCGGCTACAGGTGCTGCTGCGCCGGGATTGGTGGTCTGAAAGCGCCCCAGAACTTCATTGGTCGTGTCTTGCAGCCGTGTGTTCGGCTTGTGCAGCTTACGGGTCGCCTTGCTTGCCAGCTGGCACAGCTGGTAGCGATTGGACACATGAGAAAGTGCCCCAAATACTAAATCAGAACGCATGATACATCTCTCCTTGCTTGAAGTGCCTGTCCAAACGGAACTCGGATGGCGCCGCCGGTCCAGTCAGGGTGCGATATGACATATCGGCAGCCCCGGTTTTTATTCACATTCCTTAGACGCACAAAGTATCCGTCCAGTTCAAATTTCTTGACGCACATTTGTACGCAGAAAAAGATTGTTGTGCCGTTTCCGTGATCGAGATTGCCGCCCAGGGAACCCTTGCACCCGTGTTCCCACTCCGGCGGACTTCAAAACGCACCGGTACATCAACTGTTGAGCCCCAGCTCAGTATGATGCGGGAAACCACGGACGGGCGCGCACAATTCCTCTGTGCAATCTGCCCTTTAATGGATGGCACTCATGAATGTATACCTACTCCCCCTCCGGGTCAACTGTTTTTTCCACTCTTTCTCTGAAAAGAGCATTGATAGGCAAGTCCTCTTCGCTGGCAGTTTTAAGACGTTTCTAATAAACGAGCTACCCCCGCCAATGCGCGATTTTCGATGCCGATTTCCAGCTCTTTGGGGCGGCTTTAACCCTTTCGAACGCCTTCAGGAAGTCTGGCTGAGTCCACGAATCGAATCACATAAAAAACACTAAAGGGATTGCTCTCGCGTCTACCTGTAGCCGGAATGTGGGGAGCCTTCCGGGGGCCGAAGAACTGTGGGGAAATTCAATGGCTTGAGCCCCCAAAATTGCAGGCGCCACGGCTCACAGTGAGGCGGCGGTCTCCTTTTTTCGCTTTGGCCTCATCCCCGAAGGCTTGCCGTCCGGATCGACCAATAGAGGCTCTCCGCTCGCGTCCATTCCGCCCCCAGGCCGGCGGCCCCGGTTCCTCCGGCCTCGCGGAGCGGCGAACAGCCCGTCCAAACGAAACACGGCCAAACCCAAGGCAATAATGAATGGAACGGCTACCAGAAGCGCATCCCTGGTTGAGGTCAGATACACCTCGTGCATTGCGATGCCTCCGCGATGTGTGGCCCGGCAGATTATGACCAGTGCCCAAGCCTAGGGGATGCTCTCACTGTATTACCAAGATGAGATTTGGTGGGTACTAAATATTGCGGGTGTTGAATTCTTAAGTAACCTTATGATGCCACATTAGTAAACATCTCAGCTCCTGAACGTGAGGATTGGCGATGCCCTCCCGTCCATTCTGCCAAAGCCAGCTTATTGAAGTGGTTAGATAGCGCCGACCGCGAAATCGGCTGCCGTGGGGACTCCTGGCCGGCACACGCACTTGCAGGCGCAATTTATGGAGATGCTCTTAGATGTCCTATATCGAAAACCTACGCACTCATCCGCTTCTGTCTTGGCGGTCCGGACAGTCGTCCATCGGGGTCGCGCAAGATCGGCTCTCCAAACTCATCCACTCCACATGCTGGACGGCGGCGGTTCAGCGACCCCTTTGGCAACGAGATTCCGCGATCGAGCCGAAAGATACTGATCATCAAACAAAGAACAAACGGTATTCCGACTAGCAGCGTGTCCCTGCTCGAGATCAGGATATGCGTTTCCAAGAGAGCCTCCAATGGGCACAAGGCGCCGGATGAAAATCCTTTTATGCCTTCCTACCGGTTATCGGCTCAATGTTAGAAATCGCTCAGAACCCAAAGTAACGTGTGAGCAGGGAACAAGAACCAGGGACTGTGGAATCGGGATTAGGTGGAGTTGTTTGGCAATGAACACTTGCTAGCCGATAAGTAATCACAAAAAAAACTCCACCCCGGCAGCGAGATAATCGCCAGGGTGGAGGTCAGGACCGCCAGGTGACTGCGCGGCCAATTTGGAAACTGTGGAGTTGAACTTAGCGAGCGAGAACGACAGTGAGGGTCAGGTCAGCGGCGACCGGCTGGTTGTCGAGCGTGGCAGGCTGAAACTTGAACTGACGAACAGCCGTGGCTACTGGGACGTCGAGAAAGTGGTTCGGCGACTGAATGACCTGGACATTCTGCGCTGTGCCATTTTCGTCGACATTCATCTTGAGAACAACCTCCGCATTGAAAGGCAGTGTCTCTACGGCAGCTTGTGTGAGATTGACGTTTGTGGAGTAAACCACGCGCGCTGGCTTGACACCTGTCGAGAGGGGGCGGGTTGAGGTTGTGGCAGATGCATCTGTGACCGGCTGGCTTGCGAGAGCCGCTGCAGAAATGAAAAGCGGAGTAAGAAGTACGCTGACTGCAAGAATACGACGCATGAAAAACCTCCTTGACGTTAGTAGTACCCGTCACGATCTTAAGCTCGAAACAGCACGACTGTCAAACATTTTTTATCGATGTTTATTTATGAATAACTTACAGAGAAATCTCCGCGAATTCTGAGAATTATTCAAAAACTCATGGACTTTTTATGCGAGATGAAAGTTGAGTTAGGAACCCCCTGAATCTAGCGCGCAAAAAAGCTCGCGGATCCGTGTCAGCGAACCCGCGAGCACTCTCTTGCCGAGTCTTCTGGATCGAATGTTCAGTCACCTAAAGAGATCGCCGGCTTCCCCGCGAGCCTTTGACTGATGTGTTGTCCCGTAAAGCTGCCGTTCTGGCCCAGCGTGGCGTTGTACAGCACCACCGCCGCATAGTCCGCCTTGGGATTGAAGAACGCATAAACGCTATAGCCGCCAGTCGCTCCGTTGTGCCAGTAATTACCTGAGGCCTCTTCGAATGCGCGTCCCAGGCCTCACGTCGGCCCGCAACTCGTCCTCGATGCTCACCAGCGTCGTCGATTTTCCCCGGTTGTTGCGCATCACATGCGATGCGGCTGCGTTGCGTGCCAGGCGATAGATCCAAGTACGCAGCGAGCAGCGCCCGTCGATTGTGGCAAAGCTTCGCCACAGAGCCAGGTGAATTTCCTGCAGCAGATCCAGCCGCGCGTCCGGGTCGGCTTCCCATGCGCGAGCCAGGCGGCTAAGTGCGGCTCCAAATGCGCCGATTGCATCCCTGTATAAATCGTCTTGCGTCTTTTGGGTGCTCTGCATCGGCACTGAATGTCTTCCTATATAAGGTAGTCTCCTTGCAGAGAGTTTTCTTACAGACATTCGAGATCGGTTGGAGTTTTCTGCGCCCTGGGGCACATCGTTATGCGCTGGAACAGGCCTACGCCGCAATTACTTTTGCGGCCAGGCTCGCTCCAATGGTCACCGCCTTGGTGATCCTATCAATCACGGACTTGATCTCGCCCAGTTGTTGAACCGCCGCTTTCAATTGAGCGTTTGCAGTATCAAGTTCCGTGGTCAACGCAATCACGTCCGGATCGTCATCATGGAAAGCCTTGTTGACGCACGACCAATAAGCCGATCTTGCCGCCACATACTTTGCAGTGAGCGCATCCCTGTCTTCCTGTGTCTTGCAAGCGGACAATAACATCCCGATTTGCGACTGGAGCGTGAAGTAAGTTGTTTCCAACTCGGCAAGTGCTGTTTGCATGCAGTGTCTCCTCTCTTACTTTGTCTTTGCAGGGGCCTTGGGCGCGCTCCGGCTACTTGCCGAAGATAGAGATTTGGTAATAAACGGCTCTGCCCACTTTTCCACATTGGCCAGCGTGACTGGAACAGTGCGCACTTCCATCGGTTTATCGTTTGCTACCAGGTCAATGCGGTCGGCCATTTGCTTGAGGCACTTTTCCATATCGTCGGACGCGTTTTTATGAGCCTCATCGAGAGCCTTAGCCTTCAGGTCAACCTGCTGTTCCGCTAGCATTTCAATTCCATTTTTGAGCTTGGGATCGGTAATTTGCGGCTCCAATCCGTAAGGATCGAGCGCGACTTTGAAGAAGCCGGAAGGATCGGTCTGGCCGTTTTGAAGCAGGCTCTTGGCCAAGGAACTTGAAATTGCAGAGTAATCTCTGGCGATCGATTCATAGTCCGGTGCTTCCTTCGTAAAGAAGCCAGCCAGCGCCTTCGCAAACTTACTGATGCCTTGAGCCGCCTCTCGCTCTTTGCGCTCTTGAATCGCTTTCACCACAAGGTCAACGGCCGCCTTCATCAGGGCTTGCTCGTCAGAGCTCATTTTCCCTTTTGTCAGCTTGAGAGATTCGACTTCAGTCTCCAATTTTCCTGCTGAAGCTGACGCATCGGTCGAAGCAGTGGAACCGGTCAGCTTCGCGAAGTTCTGTGCCAGTTCGGTCAAGCCCTTGGCTATTGCCGCTCGTTTTTGAATCTCGGCCCTGGTGTCGGCAATCTCCGCCTTGATTGGCGCGTCGTACGGAATCCCATACAAGACGACCTGAACGGCATTCAACTGATCGGTCTGTCCCAGGATGGTATCCAGCGCGGAATAGTAGTTCGTAAGCGTTTTTGCCGTTGCGGCCAGCTGACTTGCGGCGGCTGTGGCGTCGTCGGACGTCTTGCATCCTCCGGCCAAGAAAAGGCAGGAAAGCAGCACTCCGGCGGCAACTGCTCGCCGGAGAAACTTGGGAGTCGCCGGGTGGCTATTGGTCATTCTGAGTTCCGTTTCTTAGCCGGTTGAATTTCATCTGGCAAACTCCGGCCCATTGAAAGCCAGGTAAGGTCACGCGTGACCATCTTACAGGCACGGGAGTTTGTTATATAAAATCTTTGCTCGCCATCCCGTGGAAAATCTAGAAACTTGAAATATGTAATCTTGGCAACGGTTTGTCGGAATGTATTTTTGATTTCATCAATGGAATGAGGTCCGCCGCGAGATCTCAGATTCGGGCTGCGGCGGACCTCTCGCTAGTTCCTATTGCTCTAGGCTGCGTGCTGCTGCGGCCCCTGGGCAATGGACTCGATCACTGCCTTGCTGAACGCTGGAATATCATCCGGTTTCCGGCTGGTGATGAACTGGCCATCCGTCGCCACCTCTTTGTCCACCCAATTGGCGCCGGCATTCTTGAGGTCGGTCTTCAAGGACGGCCAGGACGTCACCGTCTTGCCATTCAGCGCTCCCGCTTCCAGCAGGGTCCAGGGTCCATGGCAAATTGCGCCTACTGTTTTTCCAGTGGACACAAATTGCTTAACAAAATTCACCGCTTTCGTGTCCATTCGCAAATGATCGGGGTTGATAACGCCTCCCGGCAATATGAGTCCGTCGTATTCCTTGGGATTAGCGTTGTCGAGCGTTTTGTCTACTTTCACGCTGTCGCCCCAATCCTTGTGATTCCATCCCATAATCTCTCCGGAATTGGGAGAAACCACCTCGGTTTGCGCTCCGGCATCTTCCAGAGCCTGGCGCGGTTGCATTAGCTCAGACTGTTCGAATCCGTCGGTGGCAAGAATCGCGATCTTCTTTCCCTTTAGGTTTGAAGCCATTTTTTTAACCCTCCTTGGGTTTTCCGTACCCCCTTAGGACGCGGGGAGCGCCAAGCAAGGTTGCCAGCTTCGAGTTGGTTTGAAGCAATGGTTGGTTGGGTATAAAAATGCAGGCTTCATCTGCGTCGGAACGTGCAGACCGAAGAGCCGCAAGCAATAATAATTCAATAAAAAACAACGCCCCGCATCTCGACATGAGAAGCGGGGCGTTGTTACAGAGTTACTAACTTGAGTTATGCCTTGGCG
>Ga0182016_10007778_pt1 | contig 10953 bp, 4 predicted proteins | sample 712S2MmetaG_FD_120491 | JGI IMG/M metagenome (GOLD analysis project Ga0182016, IMG submission 120491) | Permafrost microbial communities from Stordalen Mire, Sweden - 712S2M metaG | ecosystem: Environmental > Terrestrial > Soil > Wetlands > Permafrost | place: Sweden: Stordalen | collected...
AAGCCGGTTGCGCGCGCGGCCGGCGCCGCGCACGACGACGCCGAGCCGATCAGCGCCAAGGGCGTGCTGGCGGTACTGGAGCAAGGCGCCCCCGCAGCGTCCGGCAAACCCGTTGCCCTGGCCGGCCCCGCGGCGGTTCGCGCCGGCGCGCGCGCCAGCAAGGCGCCGGAGGAGCAGGCGCAGCCGCGCACCGAGAAGCCGTATTTCGCGGTGCAGCTGATGTGGTCGGTGCAGCCGATGGACGTTTCACAGGTGCCGCAGCTGGCGATATTCAGCGCCTACACGCTCTATGGCGCGGAAGGAAATCGTGACGGGCGGCGCTGGTATGGCCTGCGCCTGGGCTTTTTCACCGATGCGGTTTCGGCCAAGCAGGTGGCGCATTACGTGCGCTCGGAGTTCAGTACCGTCTCGGTGGTGCCAGTGACGGCACGCGAGCGTGAGCGCGCCCATCTCGCATCCGGGCGTCCGCCGCTGACTGCGCCGGCAAAGCCCGGCGTCGATGCCACTGCAGCGCCGAATGCCGCAGCGCTGGCGACGCCGAAGACCAAGTTCGAATTCATCGAGGACCGGGAACCGGGCCTGCCGGTCGCCAAGCCCGGTGCCGGTGTCCCGCGCGCCGCCGGGCGCGCGCCCGGCAAGCGCGCCAAGCTGCGCACGCAGGGGACCGTTAACGGCCGTTCCAGGACCAAGCCGATGACGCTCGAGGAGACGCTGGAGATTCTCGGCGCCGGCGAGCTGAAGATGGACGAGGGCCGGGGGCCGCTGATCAACGACTCGAGCGTGGCCCAGCCCCGGCTGCAGCCGGCCAAGAACAAAGCCTCGCGCCTGGGTCGCCTGTTCGAACGCCTGTCGGAGCGCCTGGGCAGTTAGCCGGCCGACATTGATGGCATCGGTTGCGGGGCTCTGATCGCGTCTGGCGACCGCAATGCTCATGGATGGCCGTCGGTATGGCGAAGCTGGTGACCCGGCGTGTGGCACTGATGGCCGGCATCGTGCTGCTGCTGGGTTACGCTGCGGTACTGAAGCACTATTCCGCGCAGGGCTGGGGTCGCTTCATTGCGCAGTCCAGCGACGAGGGCAGCGCCGAGGCGGCGGTCAAGCACGCATTCCTGTCGGTAACTGCCGCGGACGAACCGCGCTACCGTGCGCTGTTCGGGTACTTCCTGTTCGGCGCGCACAGATATACCGATGCTGCCGGATCACGCATTCATTATCCGGGCGCCGCCAGCAACAACGGCTACAAGTTTACCGGTCTCGAGGGCTTCGCCAGGACCGGAACGATGCTGGCGGCCTGGGTGGCGTCCGGCCGCGATTCGGTAGTCATCGATACCGCGAGCGGACAGCCGGTTGACCTGGTGGCCTACCTGCGCCGCGGTCTGCTGGCAGGCACGGATCCGAAGTCGAGCGGCTACTGGGGCAATACCGGCAACTGGGACCCGCGCATGGTCGAGGCAGCGGACATCGCGCGCATCCTTTGGATGACGCGCCAGCAGATCTGGCAGCAGCTCGACCGACCGCAGCGCGAGCAGCTGGTCGCCTGGCTGCGCCAGGGCGATGGCCGCAAGACCCCGGACACCGTGTGGCTGCTGTTCCCGCTGACCGTGGACCTGGTGCTGCGCTCGCTCGGCGTCACGCCAGCCGGCAGCGAGCTGGTCTCGAGCCCGAACTACGTGCGCTTCAAGCGCAATTATCTGGGCAACGGCTGGTTTTCCGATCCGCCGCAGGGCGCCGACTTCTACAATACCTGGGGCATGAGCTATGAATTGTTCTAGATCACACTCATCGATCCACAATTTGATCGTGATTTCATCCGCTCCGCCCTGAAGCAGTCCGCCGACATCACCGCGCATCTGATCGGCACCGACGGTGTACCGATCATGGGACGCAGCATCTGTTATCGCACAGCAGTATCGGTACCATTGCTGGCGGAGAGCCTGCTGGGCGATCGCGCCGTGGACCCGGGACTGGCGCGCCATGGCCTGGACGTCGTATGGCGGCATTTTGTCGCTCACGGAGCATTGCAGGATGGGGCGCTGACCCAGGGGTACTATCGCAGCGATCTTCGCTTTGTCGACTACTACACTGGCCCGGGCAGTTGTCACTGGGGACTGCGCTCACTGGTGCTGGCCTTTCTACAGCCGCCGGACTCCAATTTCTGGCGGTCGGAACAACAGCCGCTGCCGGTCGAACTGGCCGACTATCGGATGGTGTACGACAAGCTCGGCTGGGTGGTGTCGGGTCGGCGCGCCGACGGCAGCGTGACTATCGAGATCCCGAACAACGCCAGCAACACACCGTTGCTGCGGCCTTATGCGGGCCGGCGTCTATGGCTGGAACATATATTTCGCCGACCGTTCCGCCCAGTCAACGAGGACATCGAATACAACCGCCCGATCTACAGTTCGGCCGCACCGATGGTACTCGACTAGCCCTTGCCGCCGAACAGCCGTGCAAGCTCTGCGCGCGCGCGCTCCGCGGCGTCGGTCTGCGGCGCCACGTAGGCAGCCGGGCGCGGAGCGAAGTAGTCGCAGAAATTGGCGCCTGTCTTGTCGCTGACTTCCTCAGCGATCGGTTCGCGGCACTTCTTGGCGACGTGCTCGTCGTAATCGACGCACATGCGGCACACGTGCAGCTCGGCGCGGCAGCGCGCGCATTCATCGCGCCGCGACAGCGGCAGGGTCAGCGCCGACAGGTCGGCACCGCATTTCCAGCACACCAGGCTGTGGGCCATGACTCCTCAGGCGGCGCGTGCGCGCAGAAACTGCGCCAGTGCCGCGCCAGTATGCGAGCGTGACTGGCGCGCCGCAATCGCAGCCGGCGGCCCGGCGGCAACCACACGGCCGCCACCGGCGCCGGCTTCCGGACCCAGGTCGATGATCCAGTCCGCCTCCGCCATCACGTCCAGGTTGTGCTCGATGACCACCACCGTGTGACCGGCATCGACCAGCCGGTGCAGAACGCCGATCAGTTTTTCGACATCCGCCATGTGCAGCCCGACCGTCGGCTCGTCAAGTACATATAAGGTGTGCCCGCCGCGCGCCCGCAGTGACGGGGTGAGCCGCGCCAGCTCGGACACCAGCTTGATGCGTTGTGCCTCTCCGCCCGAGAGCGTCGGGCTCGGCTGTCCAAGGGTGAGGTAACCCAGGCCGACGTCGGCCAGCAGGCACAGCGGCCGGGCAATGCGCGCATGAGCCGAGAAGAACTCCACCGCTTGCTCGACGTTCATGGCCAGCACATCGCCCACGGATTTTCCGCGCCACTGAATCTCGAGCGTTTCGCGGTCGAAGCGCCTGCCGCCGCAGCGCTCGCACAGCACCTTGACGTCGGGCAGGAAGCTCATCTCTATGGTACGGGTGCCGGCGCCATCGCAGTCGGGGCAGCGCCCGCCGCTGGTGTTGAAGGAGAAGCGGCCGGCATCGTAGCCGCGCACCCGCGCCTCGCTGGTGCCGGCGAACAGCTGGCGAATGTCGTCCCAGAAGCCGACGTAGGTGGCGGTGCACGAGCGCGGCGTGCGGCCGATCGGGGTCTGGTCGACCTCCAGCACGCGTGCGATACGCTCGGTGCCGCGCATTGCCCGGGCGCCGACCAGTGGCACGCGCGACTTCGAGCTCAGCAGTGCGCGCAGATTGTTGTACAGCACGTCGCGCGCCAGCGACGACTTGCCGGAGCCGGAGACGCCGGTAACGACCACCAGGCGGCCGAGCGGAATACGCACGTCGACATCGCGCAGGTTATGCAGGCTGGCGGCGTCGATTTCGAGCGCGTCGCTGCGGTTGCTGGTCGAGCGGCGCGGCTCGAGCGGATGCTGCAGCGGCCGCGCCAGGAAGCGCCCGGTGACCGAATCCGGATTGCGCTGCAGCGTCGCCGCGGTGCCGGCGGCAACCACCTGTCCGCCGCGCACGCCGGCGCCGGGCCCCAGGTCGATGATGTGATCGGCGCGGCGGATCGTGTCCTCGTCGTGCTCCACCACCACCAGCGTGTTGCCGGCCGCGGCCAGTTGGTCGAGTGCATCGAGCAGCACGGCGTTGTCGCGAGGATGCAGGCCGATGGTCGGCTCATCGAGTACATAGCACACACCCTGTAGGTTGGAGCCGAGCTGCGCCGCCAGTCGTATCCGCTGGGCCTCGCCGCCCGAGAGCGTGGGTGCCGCACGGTGGAGTGCCAGGTAGCCGAGGCCGACACGCTCCAGGAAGCCGAGCCGACTGCCGATTTCGGCCAGCGCGTCGCGCGCGATTGCGCTCTCGCGCGCGCCGAGCCGCAGCTGTTGGAAGAATACGCGCAGCTGCGCGATCGGCAGCGCGGTCAGCGCGGCGATCGAGCACTCACGAAAGCGCAGCTGCAGCGCAACCGGATTGAGGCGTGCGCCGTGGCAGGCCTGGCACTGCTGCGCGGCCGCGTGCTCGGGGGCATCGGCGGTGCTTGCCGACCACTGGGATTCCTCGCCGGTCTGGTCGGATTCGAAGTTCTCCACCCGCACGCCGGTGCCAAAACAGCTCCGGCACCAGCCCTGGCTGGAATTGAACGACAGCAGGCGCGGATCCGGCTCCGGGAAGCCGCGGCCGCAGGACGGGCAGGCGCGGCGCGCAGAGAATACGGTGGTGCTGCCAGGCGCTGCCAGCACATGCATTACTGCCTTGCCGGCCTCGAGCGCCGCGTCCACCGCGGCGCGCAGCGCAGGCTCCTCGCGCGGCGTGCACGACAATTCGGCGATTGGCAGCTCGATGTCATGTTCCACGAAGCGCTTCAGGCTCGGGAACGGATCGGTCGGCACGAACTTGCCGTCCACCCGCAGGCGCTGCGCGCCGCGCGCGGCGGCCCAGCGCGCCAGTTCGCGATAATGCCCCTTGCGATGCGCGATCAATGGCGCCAGTAGCTGTATCTTCTGGCCGCGGTGGTCGCGCAGCAGCTGCGCGACGATCGATTCCGCGCTCTGCGGCGCGATCGCGACCTCGCAGTCGGGACAGTACTGCGTGCCCAGCCGCACGTAGATCAGGCGCAGGAAGTGATAGATCTCGGTCAGGGTCGCGACCGTGCTCTTGAGTCCGCCGCGGCTGGCGCGCTGCTCGATCGCCACGGTGGGCGGGATGCCGTAGATCGCATCCAGGTCCGGCCGCGCCGCGGGCTGCACGAACTGGCGCGCGTAAGCGTTGAGCGATTCCAGGTAGCGCCGCTGCCCCTCGTTGAACAAGATGTCGAACGCGAGAGTGGATTTGCCGGACCCCGAGACGCCGGTGATGACGGTGAAACGGTCGCGCGGAATCTCGACGTTGACGTTCTTGAGGTTGTGCTCGCGCGCGCCACGTACCACCACGCTATCGTGGTCAAACGCTGCGCCGGCGCCGCCGTCCGCGACGCCAAGCGCGCCGCCGCTGGCGAGCGTGCTGCCCGCACGCGCATAGCTTGATACGGATTCCAAGCGCAGGGCGGCAGCGCTGGTAGCAGCGGCGTATTGCGCCAGCGCGCGGCCGGTGTGTGAGCGCGGCTCATGCTGCAGGTCGGTTGGCGTAGCCGCTGCGATCAGCTCACCGCCGCGCTCACCGCCCTCCGGGCCCAGGTCAATCACCCAGTCGGCCGCGCGGATCACGTCAAGATTGTGCTCGATCACCAGCAGCGAGTGCCCGGCCTTGAGCAGCAGGCCGAACGCGTGCACCAGGCGCGCGATATCCTCGAAGTGCAAGCCGGTGGTCGGCTCGTCGAAGATCAGCAGTTTGCCGAGCTCATTGGATTGCCCGGCGCGGCCGAGTGCCGCCTGCGCCAGGTGCCCGGCGAGCTTCAATCGCTGCGCCTCACCGCCCGAGAGCGTCGGCACTGGTTGTCCGAGCCGCACGTAGTCCAGTCCCACATCGACCAGTGGCTGCAGCCGCGCACACACAGCCGGCCGATCGGCGAAGAACGCCAGCGCCTCGGTGGCGGTCATGGCCAGTACCTCGGCGATGTTGCTGCGGCTGCCATCCGTACCCTGGATGCGCACCTGCAGTGTCTCGGCGCGATAGCGGCTGCCGTTGCAGTCGCCACAGCGCAGGTAGACATCGGACAAGAACTGCATCTCGACGTGCTCGAAGCCGTTGCCGCCGCAGGTCGGGCAGCGACCGGTGCCCGAATTGAAGCTGAAGGTGCCGGCGGTGTATCTGCGCAGCTTCGCCTCCGGGTCGGCAGCGAAGCGCGCGCGGATCTCGTCGAAGGCGCCGACGTAGCTGGCCGGATTGGAGCGCGTGGTGCGGCCGATGGGCGTCTGGTCGATAAGCACCGCGGCTTCGATCAGTTCGGCACCCTCGAGCCGGTCGAACCGGCCTGGCGTTTCCGTCGGCTTGCCGTGCGCCTTTTGCAGTGCCGGGTAGAGCACGTCCTGGACCAGCGTCGACTTGCCCGAGCCCGACACGCCGGTCAGGCAGACCAGCCGATGCAGCGGCAACTCGAGGTCGATGTTGCGAAGGTTGTGCTCGGCGGCGCCGTGCAGGCGGATCACCCCGGACTCGGCGGCAGCCGCAGGCGCGGCGTCACTGGCGCGCAGCGGCGGCAGGCTGCGCCGGCCGGCAAGCCACGCACCGGTGGCCGACTGCGGATGCGCCATCACCTCGGCCGGCGTGCCGTAACAGACGATGCGGCCGCCGTGCTCGCCGGCGCCGGGTCCCAGATCCACGATACGATCGGCCTCGATCATGATCTGCGGGTCGTGCTCGACCACCAGCAGCGTATTGCCGGCGTCGCGCAGCCGCTTCATCACGCCGATCACGCGCTGCATGTCGCGCGGGTGCAGCCCGATGGAGGGCTCGTCGAGTACGAACAGCGTATTGACGAGCGAGGTTCCGAGCGCCGTGGTGAGGTTGATGCGCTGCACTTCGCCGCCCGAGAGCGTGCGCGACTGGCGATCCAGGGTCAGGTAACCCAGACCCACGTCACACAGGAATTTCAGCCGCGTACGCAGCTCGCCCAGCAGCAGATCCGCAGCCTGATCGAGCGGCTCGGGCAAGGACAGCTGCTCGAAGAACTGGCGGCAGCGTTCGATCGACAGCTGCATGACCTGGTGGATTGCGAGGCATTCGGACGCGTGTATTCCCAGCCGCCACAGCAGCGCGTCGGGCTTCAGCCGTGCGCCCTGGCAGGCGGAGCACAGCGTGTAGCTGCGGTACCTCGACAACAGCACGCGCACATGCATCTTGTAGGCGCGGCTCTCGAGCCAGTCGAAGAAGCGGCGCGCGCCATACCACACCTTCTTTTCCCACGGCCCTTCGCCGTCGATCACCCACTGGCGATCGCGTTGCGGCAAGTCGCGCCAGGCAACGGTGGTGGCGATGCCGCGCTTTTTGGCAAAACGCAGCAGCTCGTCCTGGCACTCTTTATAAGAGGGCGTCTGCCATGGCCGCACTGCGCCGGCAGCCAGCGACTTGCTGTCATCGGGCACCACCAGCCCGTAGTCGATGCCGATCACCCGGCCGAAGCCGCGGCAGGTGTCGCAGGCGCCGAGTGGTGAATTGAACGAGAACAGGCCCTGGGTCGCTTCCTGGTAGTGCAGGTCGCAATCGGCGCAGTGCAGATCGCTGGAATAGCGCAGCACCGTGCGCTGCTGGCCGGTGGCATCGAGCACGTGCACGCTGGCGCGGCCGTGACCGGCGCGCAGCGCCGCCTCGAGAGCCTCCACCAGCCGGCTGCGGTCTTGCGGGTCGAGACGCAATCGGTCCTGGATCACGGTCAAAAGCCGCGGCTGCTGCTCGTGAATGCGCACGTAGCCGAGTTTCTCCAGTTCGGCGCGCAGATCGGCAAGCTTCATCTTCGGCGGCAGCGGCACCGGGAAGCACACCAGCAGCAGCGGCTGTTCGAACGCGGCGAGCGCTGCGGGCAACGCATCCGCGATGCTCTGCGCGCTGTCGCGCCGTACCAGCCGGTCGCACCGGCGGCAATGCAGCCGCGCGGCGCGCGAATACAACAGTTTCAGGTGATCATTGATCTCAGTCATCGTGCCGACGGTGGAGCGCGAGGTGCGCACCGGGTTGAGCTGATCGATCGCTATCGCCGGCGGGATGCGCTCGATGCGATCCACCTGCGGCTTGTCCATGCGGTCGAGGAACTGGCGCGCATACGGGGAGAAGGTCTCGACATAACGTCGCTGGCCCTCGGCATACAGGGTGTCAAAGACCAGCGATGACTTGCCCGAGCCGGACACGCCCGTCACCACGATCAGCTGGTTGAGGGGCAGGTCGAGGTCGAGATTACGAAGGTTATTCTGACGCGCGCCGCGCACGACGATCGCGTCATGCGCATTTCGGCTCATGATTGGGGAGATTTTACCATGCCAGTCAAGCCCGCCCGGATGCCGGCGGGGCATTGCCGCTGCAGGCGTCTATAATGCGCGCCCATGCTTGCCGCTTCTGATTTACGCCCTGCCGGACGCGCCGCCTCATTAGGTGAGGCCGGCGCGCGTGGAACACAAGCGGCGCCGTTCCTGCCGATGTCGCGGGCGGAGATGCAGGCCCTGGGCTGGGAGCGGTGCGATGTCATCATCGTGACCGGCGATGCCTATATCGATCACCCCAGTTTCGGCATGGCGATCGTCGGTCGGGTGCTCGAGGCGCAGGGTCTGCGCGTGGGTCTGATCGCGCAGCCTGACTGGCACAGCGCTGACGCGTTTCGCGAGCTCGGCGCTCCGCGGCTGTTCTTCGGCATCACCGCCGGCAACATGGATTCGCTGGTCAATCGCTACACCGCCGACCGGCGCGTGCGCAGTGACGATGCCTATACGCCCGGCGGCGTCGGCGGCAAGCGTCCCGACCGCTCGGTGATTGTGTACGCGCAACGTGCGCGCGAGGCCTACCGCGAAGTGCCGATCGTCATCGGCGGCATCGAGGCATCGCTGCGCCGTATTGCACATTTTGACTACTGGTCGGAGAAGGTACGCCGTTCGATACTGCTGGATGCGAAGGCGGACCTGCTGGTGTACGGCAACGGCGAGCGCCAGATCATCGAGATCGCCCGGCGGCTGGCCGCGGGTGAGCGCATCGAACAGCTGCGCGACATCCGCGGTACCTCGTTCGTGCGCACTGGCGGCGCCGCGCACTGGATCGAGATCGACTCGACGCACCTGGACGCGCCCGGACCGCTGTCGCCGCCGATCGATCCGTATGCAATGAATGCGAAACAGGGTGCAGCGGCACAGGCTGCATCGGCGGCGCCGGCTGTGCCTGCCGACGGCGCGCAGGTGGTGCGGTTCGTGCGGCGCGTGGCCAATGCCGAACGGGAGCGCAGCGTCATTCGCATGCCCTCGTACGAGCAGGTGGCGGCCGATCCGGTGCTGTACGCGCATGCCTCGCGCATCCTGCACCTGGAATCCAATCCCGGTAATGCCCGGGCACTGGTGCAGCGGCATGGCAATCAGGAGGTGTGGCTCAACCCGCCGCCCATTCCGCTCACCACCGAGGAGATGGACTGGATCTACGATTTGCCGTTCCAGCGCCGGCCGCATCCGTTTTACGGCGACGCCAACATTCCAGCCTACAAGATGATCCGCTTTTCGGTCGCGATCCAGCGCGGCTGCTTCGGCGGCTGTACCTTCTGCTCGATCACCGAGCACGAGGGCCGCATCATCCAGAGCCGCTCGCAGGATTCCGTGCTGCGCGAGATCGAGCAGATCCGCGACCACGTGCCCGGATTCACCGGCGTGATCTCCGACCTCGGAGGACCGACCGCCAACATGTACCGCCTGGCGTGCAAGAGCTGCGAGATCGAGAGCGCCTGCCGCCGGCCATCGTGCGTGTTCCCGGGCATCTGCCCGAATCTCAACACCGACCATGCACCGCTGATCGAGCTGTACCGCAAGGCGCGCGCGCTGCCCGGTATCAAGAAGGTGCTGATCGCCTCCGGCGTGCGCTACGACCTGGCGATTGAATCGCCCGAGTACGTGCGCGAACTCACGCAGCACCATGTCGGCGGCTACCTGAAGATCGCGCCCGAGCACCTGCGCGACGGACCGCTGTCGAAGATGATGAAGCCGGGAATGGGGGCCTACCACAGGTTCAAGCAGATGTTCGACCGCTACTCGAAAGAGGCCGGCAAGGAGCAGTACCTGATTCCGTACTTCATCGCCGCGCATCCGGGCACCACCGATGAGGACATGCTGGAGCTGGCGCTGTGGCTGAAGCGCAATGGCTTTCGCGCCGACCAGGTGCAGGCCTTCCTGCCATCGCCGATGGCAACCGCAACCGCTATGTACCACAGCGGCAAGAACCCGCTGAAGCGCATCACGCGCGACAGCGAAGCGGTCATCATCCCGAAGGGATTGCGGATACGGCGGCTGCACAAGGCCTTTCTGCGCTACCACGACCCGAACAACTGGCCGCTGCTGCGCGAGGCGCTGCGGCGCATGGGCCGCGCCGACCTGATCGGCAGCTCGCGCCTGCAGCTGATCCCCTCGTATCAACCGCCCGCGGCCGCAACATCTGGGACGCTCGCAGCTGCCAAGCCCGCGGCCGCAAGGCGCGCGCGCCCGATCCGCACCCAGCACACCGGCCTGCCGCGGGTACCGTCACGCGTGCCGGCGCGTAAGCCACAGCGCGATCGACACTAGGCTTCGACCGGTCATGCAGGCTGAGGCCAGGCGTTTCTGTCAGCTCGCGGCCGTGCTGCTGGCACTGGCAACGTTGATCGGCGCCCTCGGCGCGCACGCGCTCAGGGGCCGTCTGAGTGCGGAGCGCTACGAGGTGCTGCAGACAGCGGTGCACTACCAGTTCTTCCACGCGCTCGGACTGCTGGCAGTCGGGCTGCTGCTGGAGCGGCTGCCACGTCGTGCGCTGCGCACCGGCGCATGGCTGCTGCTGGCCGGCGTGCTGCTGTTCTGCGGCAGCCTGTATCTGCTGCTCGCAGGCGCGCCGCGCCTGTTCGGCGTGCTGACACCGATCGGCGGCGTGGCGCTGATCGCCGGCTGGTGCACGGTGGCGCTCGGACTCGGCGGCCGTCCCGCCG
>Ga0182016_10007779_pt1 | contig 10952 bp, 7 predicted proteins | sample 712S2MmetaG_FD_120491 | JGI IMG/M metagenome (GOLD analysis project Ga0182016, IMG submission 120491) | Permafrost microbial communities from Stordalen Mire, Sweden - 712S2M metaG | ecosystem: Environmental > Terrestrial > Soil > Wetlands > Permafrost | place: Sweden: Stordalen | collected...
GGGCAATCGTTTTGCGTTCTTCATGCCCAAGCCTAAAAAAGTCGTGCGCCGTAAGTCCAGCAAAAACACTCAAATTTCAGGCCGTCAATTACTTACGCCCTACTAAGCATTGGCCCTGGGCCATAGCCTTCCTGCGCACGTTTGCCTGAAAACAGCCAATAAACTTGATTTTCCCCGTCGCGGAGTTCAAGAGGCGTCCCGCCTTGCGCAAACATTGCTTGCCCGCTTTTGGACTCAGGCTGTATATTTCCGGTGGTTTTGCCAGGGCCCATGGAATGTGGACTTACGAACCCCGCGAGGGCAGGAATGCAGCAACGGCAGTTTGCTCCGCATCCGCCGTGGTCACCCTGGCATTCCCCCCTGTTTTCAGAGGACATGTCTTATCAAGTCATAGCGCGCAAGTACCGCCCGCAACGGTTCGCCGATGTGGTCGGCCAGGAACACGTTACCCAGACGCTGTCCAACGCCATTGCGCAAAACCGCATTGCTCATGCTTACTTGTTCGTCGGCCCGCGCGGCACGGGCAAAACGACGATCGCCCGCATCTTTGCCAAGTGCCTTAATTGCACCAACGGCCCGGCGGTCGATTTCCCGGACGATGATCCGCGGGTGAAAGAAATCACGGAAGGGCGGGCCATGGACGTGATGGAGATTGACGGCGCCAGCAACCGCGGCATTGACGAAGTGCGCGAATTGCGCGAGACGGTCAAATATTCCCCGGCCTCGTCGCGTTTCAAGATTTATATTATTGATGAAGTTCACATGCTGACGAAGGAAGCCTTCAATGCCTTGCTCAAGACGTTGGAGGAGCCGCCAGCCCATGTTAAATTCATGTTCGCCACCACCGAGGCGGAAAAAGTCCTGCCCACCATTTTGTCGCGTTGCCAGCGGTTCGATCTGCGGCGCATTCCGGGAGCCCTCATCGTCCGGCATCTGGCGCTCATCGCCCAGCAGGAGAAGGTGCGCATCGACGAAGCCGCCCTCCATGCCATCGCCCGGGGGGCCGACGGCGGCATGCGCGACGCGGAATCGACTCTCGACCAACTGATCAGCTTTTGCGGCTTGGAAATTGCCGAAGCGGATGTGTTGTCCATGTTTGGTTTGGCGGCGCGCGGCCAGATATTGGCCATGGGCGAGGCCCTCCTGGCCGGAGAGGCCGCCCTGGCTTTGCGGCAGCTAAACGATCTGGCGCAACAGGGCAAAGACATCGCGCGTCTGGTGGCGGAGTTGCTCAACCATTTTCGTAATTTGCTTATTTTCCAGGTCTCCAAAGGCGACTTGCGATTGATCGAAAGCTCGGAAGCGGAAGCGTCCGCGCTTGCGGCGCAGGCCAGTCGCGTGCCGAGCGAGGCCTTGACGCGGATGCTGGAGGTGCTCTCGGAATGCGAAGGACGCCTGCGTGATACGGCCTCAAAAAGGATTTTGGTCGAAGTGACGCTGCTCAAGATGATCGAGGCGCGCAACGCCATGAGCATAGATGCGGTTCTTAGACAGGTGCAGCAATTGCGCGCGGAAGCCGCGTCCTCCGCTCCGAAGGCCGCTCCGGGCAAGGCGGTGGCTTCGGTGCCGGCCAAATCGGCTCCGCTGGCCACGCCGCCGCCCGCGATGGCAGCCCCAGCGGTGAGCGACCTCAACCAACTCTGGGTTCAATTGCTTGAGGCGGTGGGGCGGGCCAGCCAGTTCGTCCATTCCTACTTAAAGCGGGCCCATCCGGTTTCCCTGCTAAAAAACGTCTTGACGATTGGCTTCGATCCGGAGGACGCCGACCAATTGCCGCTGGTCGATAATTCGCGCAACCACTCCTTGCTCCAGACGAAATTGGCCGAACTGGGTCACGCGCAAGCGCAAGTGCGGTTTATCGTGCATGAGGCTCCCGCGGGCGAAAGGACCACCGCGCCGGCGCCGGCCCCGGCTTCCGCCTTGCCGGAAAAACCCATCTCGGCCCCGGCAGCCTCGCCCGCACCCGTAGCGGCGGCCCCTCCTTCCGCCGCGCCCGCGCCCTTAACTCAGAGTGATTTTAAAAACGATCCGCTCATTCAAAAGGCTTTGGAGGTCTTCAAAGGTCAGATTATTGACGTTCGCCCTTAAACCGCAAACCACCACTTCTTTATGTCCAGTCTCGGAAAACTCGTCAAGCAGGCGTCGCGCATGCAACAACAAATGGAGCAAATCCAGGCGCAACTGGCGCAACGCACGGTCGAAGCCACCAGCGGCGGCGGCGCGGTCAAAGTCGTGGCCAAGTGCGATGGCCGGATTGCCGCCCTCAAGATTGATCCTCAGGCCATCAATCCCGCGGATGCCCAATTGCTGGAAGATATGATTGTCACGGCCGCGAATTCCGCCTTGGATCAGGCCAAACAGGTTTCTTCCACGGAAATGGGCAAAGTCACGCAGGGATTTAATCTGCCTGGGCTGATGTAACGCGTGCTGTTGCCGGCTGCCATCACGTCCTTGAGCGAGGAACTCGGCCGTTTGCCGGGCATCGGGCCTCGTTCGGCGGCACGGCTGGCTTTGCATCTGGCGCAGAGCGACGCCGGTGCTGTCCGCCAATTGGCCCAGGCGATTGTCCGGGCGCGCGACCTCATCCGCGCCTGCTCGCTGTGCGGCGCGTTGACCGAGGGTGATATTTGCACCATCTGCGCCGATCCGCGCCGGGACGCAACCCTCCTCTGTGTGGTGGAGCGTCCTTTGGACGTGTTTGCCTTGGAAAAGGCGGGCAGCTTCCGGGGCAAGTACCATGTGTTGGGGGGCAAGATTTCTCCTCTCAATGGCGTTGAGCCGGAAGATTTGCGCCTGGCGGAATTGGAAGCGCGGTTGCCCGGTGTGCAAGAAGTGATCGTGGCCTTGGGGACGGACGTGGAAGGCGACGCGACCAGTTTTTATCTGGGCAAACGTCTGGCGGGCAAAGTCCCCAAAATCTCCCGCATTGCCCACGGTATTCCAGCGGGCGCGGGTCTGGAATTTTCCGATGAGGTAACGCTGGGCCTGGCCTTGGAAGGCCGGCGCGAGTTCTCCCCGTAAAGTTTTTTGCATGAACGATTCATCCGTGGTGGTTTTTGATTTGGGAAAAGTCCTGTTGGATTTTGATTACGGCATTGCGGCGGCCAAACTTGCTCCGCGCAGCCGCCTGGCGGTGGCGGAGATGCAGGCCTTGTTGAGCCAATCTCCGCTGCTTTGTCGTTTTGAATCCGGGCAAATGACCGAGCGGGAATTCTTTGGCGAAGTCTGCGCGGCCAGCGGGTATGCAGGCGGTTGGGAGGAATTCTCGCAGGCCTTCGCTGACATTTTTTTTGAAATCCCCCCCATCGTTCAGTTGCAAGCGGCCCTCAAGGCGCGCCAAGTGCCGACTTTTATACTCTCCAACACCAACCCGATCGCCGTCCGCCACATCCGCAAAACCTATCCGTTTTTTGCCGGTTTCGACGGCTATATTTTTTCCTACGAGCAGTTGGCCATGAAACCGGAAGCGAAGATTTACGCCCGGCTCGAGGAAATGGCGGGACGGGCAGGGGAGGCCATTATTTATCTGGATGACCGTCCGGAAAATGTCGAAGGCGGTCTGGCCCGCGGTTGGCGGGCGGTGGTTCATCAAACGCCTGAACTGACGCTCGCCCACCTGGGCCAGTGGGGATTGCCTTAACTTTTAAGAAAAGGAGGCAATTCCGGATCGCCTAAAGAAAGGACCCGCTCCGAAAGGTCGTTCAAGGCGCGGCGGGCGGGTTCAAAACGCTCCGCCAAAGTATCAAAAACGGACGCCAGTTCGTACCGCGCCGCCAGCCTATGGGTGCTGGCAGCGCGGTAGTTGGCGCGTCCCAATTGTTCATAATAGCTGAGGCCCGGAGCGCCCCGGCGTTCGGCACGATGGAGAATATGCTCGGGAAACACGCCTGACAAGAATAAGGAATGGTTGCCGATGTGGGCGCGGATGGAAAAGGCGGTATGATCATCGGCAGTTTGCAAGGCGGCGAGCATCTCAAAAAAGTAGCGCAGAGGGGCCGGCTGGCCGGGAACAACGCATTGCGTCCGCTCCTGCTGGGAATACTCGGTCAACATCTCCGCCACGTAGTCGGCCACGTTGCGGTCCTCCAAGCCGGCGCGCCGGAGCACATGCCGCACCAGGACGTAGAAGTAAAGATGCGCCGAGACCCGCAGGCAACCTTGCTGCTCGAGCAAGGCGCGATAGAGCCTTTCGTCGTCCAGGATGAGGTCCCGGCATTCGGAATCTGTCAGAAGCGTAGTGAGCAATGCCTCTTCGCCTTTCTTGCGTCCGAGAATTTTGAGGATGAAGTCAATGTCATCCGCGGTAAACTGAATCCGGCAATTCGCTTGGATCACTCTCATAATATTTGTGCAAGCATCTTTAATTCCAGTTCCATCTCGATCCCAACGATTTACTATCGACAGACTTTCTGTTTCGCTCAAGGACAAGTCTCGGCCAGCGAGAAGCGCCTTGAAGGCAAGAAGATACGTCGAGAGCCACATCCTCCGCCGGGAGCTTGGGCCGGCCGTTTTTCCCCTAATGGTCATGCTTATGCCTTCTGTCAGTTCATATTATTGTGTCAGTTTGCCGCCTGCCTGTGCAAAATGCCCCAGCCGCTTTGCTTCCGTTATTGCCGGACCGGGAGCTTGCTGATAGGGTGCGGGCACTTTCAGATGGCAAATTGTGAAATGTAAAGCCGTGATGCTCCTGGCGGCCATCACGCTTGGGTGTTTGCTTCCTTTTCTGGGCAAACCGATTCACATCGACGACCCGCTTTTTATCTGGACAGCGCAGCATCTCCAGTCGCATCCGCTGGACTTTTACGGTTTTACGGTAGATTGGGGCCTTGGCCCCGCGGCCATGTCCGGGCAGATGCAAAACCCGCCGTTGGCGGCTTATTACTTGGCGTTAGTGGGCCGGTTCTTGGGGTGGAGCGAGGCGGCCCTGCATTTTGGCTGTTTGGCGCCCGCTCTCGCTTTTATCGCTGGAGTTTTTTTTCTGGGGCGACGTTTTTGCGCGCGTCCCCTGGCCGCCAGTTTAGCCGCAGTGGCGGCACCGGTATTTTTGCTCTCGGCCACCAGCCTGATGTGCGACACGATGATGATGGCCCTGTGGGTTTGGTCGCTTCATTTCTGGCTGGAGGGATTGGAACAAAAAAAACCGGGAAGGCTGGCGGTGGCTGCCCTGCTCATGGCGTGCTGCAGCCTGACAAAGTATTTCGGAGCGTGCTTGATCTTGCTGCTCTTGGTTTACACGTTGCAGCGCGAGCGGCGGGCTGGATATTGGATTTTCTTCCTTTGTTTCCCGGTCTCCGTGCTGGCAGGCTATCAGTGGCTGACCAATCGCCTTTATGGTCAAGGTCTGCTGATGACAGCGGCGGTTTACGCCACTCACTTGCGGATCGAGGGCGGTTTGGGAATCAAACTGCTCGAGACGCTGGCCTTCACGGGAGGATGCCTGCTGGTTCCTTTGCTGGCCGCGCCACTGCTTTGGAGGACAAGAGGAATGTTGATCATGCTTGCGGGAGCGGCAACGGTCGCACTCGGGATTTTGCTGATGAAAAAAGTGGGCATCACCGTGGTGGTTGGGCCCTCTCGTATAAAATGGCTGTTGGTGTTGCAATTGGCATTGTTTACTACTGGCGGTTCAGTGCTGCTGGTCTTGGCGGCGCTTGAGGTCTGGCGCGAAAGGACCCCCGAGGCGGTCTTGCTGTTCCTCTGGGTCGCCGGAACTTTTCTTTTCGTCGCGGTGGTCAATTGGACTGTCTCCGGCCGCAATATTCTGCCGATGCTGCCGGCGGCGTGTTTCATCCTGATGCGGCGGTTTGAGCGGGAATCGGAGAAAGCTGGCCGACTTCTCTGGCCAATCGGAATATCATTGACGGTGGCACTATGGGCCGCGCAAGGCGATTGGCAGTTGGCCAACTCCGCTCGAGAAGCCGCGCGGTTGATTCACCGGCAATGGGGCTCGACGCCCGCCCCCATTTATTTTGAAGGGCATTGGGGCTTCCAGTATTACATGGAGCAACTGGGGGCCAAGCCGCTCATCCTGGACCCTTTGCGGCTTCCGCCGCGCGGGGTGATTGTCATGCCGGTCAACAACACTTGTTGGGTGGACCTTCCGGCCCGGCAAATCGAACCGCTGGCCGAGGTGACAGTGCCGGCGGCCGAGGGAATCACCCTCATGAACAACTCCATCGGGGCCGGCTATTACTCGGATGACTGGGGCCCCGCGCCCTTCGTTTTCGGCCCAACCCAGCCGGAGCGGTATTCTATTGTCAAAGTAAAATGAGCGCGGAGAACCGTGTCCCCGTCTTCCGCCAGCGCGGCATGTGCTGGGCCGCTAGTCAGCGCTTGCCTGTGCCAACGCAAAATCATGCTCGCCTGTGTTTCGTGTAACAGGAAAGAACCGTTTGACACGCTGGCGCTATCGCTCAATCCTCATTCGTGAGGATGAAATGTCTTGGGGGTGGATGGGCGGTTTTCTTCGGGGCGGTGCTGGTCATGGGACTTAGTTGCCTGCCGGCTTGCAAGGTTTGCGCCCAGTATGTGCTGCCGGCGGACGCGGGTTCCACGGTCAACGGTTTTCAAGACAACTTTTCCGGCGTCGCCCTCAACACGAACTGGGTGGTGTCCGGCGCGGAGGACTATTATGTGAGCGGCGGGGCTTTGCACGTCGTCACGGTTCCAGGCAGTCCCAGTCATCTCCTCTACAAATTGCCGGGCTACAACCGCACCCTCCAGGAAGTCCTGGCCCGCGTGCGCGTTCTGAGCGTTCAGAGTGGCGAGGGTTACGGCGGTGGCGTGGCGGTCGGCGTCGATCCGGCGACGGATGAGGGGATTGATTACGTTTTTCGACATGCCGAGAGCGAAGGCCAATCGGGCAATTTCATTGGGTTCCTGGATGATTTCGCGGGCTGGGGACCAGGGCAGGGGTTCGCCTGGCAGACGGATCAATGGTACTGGTTGCGCCTGCGGCAGGAGCCTAATGACGCCGCCGAGGGCGGGGCGAATGACGTTTTTGCCAAGGCCTGGCCGGCCGACGGCCGTACGGCCGAACCGCCCGGTTGGCAACTGAGCTGGGATTATACGCCGGAAATCAACGCATTGCCGTGCGCGGGTTTTGCCGGTGTCTCGGCCTTCTCCAGCATGGCCACCGAATTTGAGGTGGATTACATCCTGATTAAGGCGGGCGGATTGCCGGTGATGCAGGTGACACCGAATGCACACGCGGTGAGCGGCGCAGTCACGTCTTATCCTCCCGCGGAATCCGCCGTGCCCGCTTTGCGGAGTATTGAGGCGCATTTTAGCGAGGCAGTGACCGGGGTCGCGGCCTCCAACCTCTTGATCAACGACGCGCCCGCCACCAATGTGACAGCCTACACACCGTGGCAGTATGTATTTGATTTCCCGGAGCCGGGGATGGGCATTATCCATGTGGACTGGTCGGCGGACGCAAATATCCGCACTGTGGCCAGTCGAAGCAACGTCATCCTTGGGTCCGGTTGGAGCTACACGTTAAATCGATCGGCACCGCCGCCCAGCCTGCAAATTTCCGAATTCATGGCCTCCAACAAGAATACTCTGCTGGACGAGGATGGCGACAGTTCGGATTGGATCGAAGTCTGCAATGGGACACCGACAGCGGTGGACCTCGCCGGCTGGTTCCTGACCACGGAAGCGTCCAACCTGGCGCAATGGGGATTCCCCGATTATGTCCTGGCCCCCGGTGATTACCTCGTGGTGTTTGCTTCCGGGAAGAACCGGACGGCGGTCACGGGTGAATTGCATACCAACTTCAAACTACCGGCCAAGGGCGGCTTCCTGGCTTTGGTGGACCCGCAGGGCAACTTGGTGTCGGCCTTCGCTCCAGCTTATCCGCCTCAGCAAACGGATGTTTCCTACGGCGTCGATCCGGTGCTACCGGACGCGATTGGGTACTACACCACGCCGACGCCGGGAGATCCGAATGATCCGGTTGGGGCCGGCTTCACCGCGGAGCCTGTATTTTCCCATGCGGGCGGCACTTTCGTGAGTCCATTTCAACTGAGTGTGAGCGCCCAGTCGCCCAACGCGGTCATTCGATATACTCTCGATGGCACTGTTCCGACAGACGTTTCGCCCATATTGGCAAAGCCGCTGGCCATCACCAACAGCGTCCAGGTGCGGGCGCGGGCCTTCGCCGCTGGATCATTGCCCGGCCCCATCCATAGTGAGAGTTACATTCAAATCGCGGCGACCGTGGCCAGGATAACGTCCGAGCTGCCGGCCGTGATCATTTATAATTTTGGCGCGGGTGTGGTACCGATTGAGCCCAACGATCCAGAGCAATTTGCCAACTTCTCCTTTTACGAGCCGGTCAATGGCGAGACTTCGCTGACCAATGCGCCCACGTTCAGCAGCCGTGGGGGATTCCATGTGCGGGGTTCCAGCACGCGCTATATGCCCAAGCAAGCGTGGGCGGTCAAGTTCTGGGACGAATTGAATAATGCCGCCGACGGCGCGCCGCTGGGATTGCCGCCGGGCGCGGATTGGGTCTTCTACGCCCCGGATTCTTACGAGCCGGTGCTCATCCACAATCCGCTCATGCTTGAATTAAGCACCGAAATGGGCCATTACGCTCCCCGCACGCGGTTCGTGGAGGTTTATATCAATACGACCGGCGGTCCGGTCACGTCCTCGGATTACAATGGCATTTACGTGTTGATGGAAAAAATTGAGCGCGCCACCAACCGTGTTGATATTAAAAAACTCCAAGCCGACGACAACACCGGGCCGGTGGTGACCGGCGGGTACATGTTGAGCATTGACCGGTTGGAGCCTGGGGAAGCTGGATTTAACGCCGCCGGCCAGGCAATTCTCTACGACGATCCGAAGGAGGCTGACATCACCACTCCTGAGCGGGCACCACAGGCTCAGTACATCCAGAATTATATCAGTGCTTTCGGGGCCGCGCTGAACGCGACCAATTTCGCGGATCCGGTCCAGGGTTACGCCGCCTACATCGATGTGGACTCGTGCATCGACTTCCATATTCTCAATGTCCTGCCATTCAATGTCGATGCCCTGGTTTATAGCACGTCTTTCTACAAGCCGCGGGAGGGCAAAATCTTTTTTGGTCCCATTTGGGATTTTGACCGATCGCAAGGCTCCACGGACGGGCGGGATTTCAACCCGTTCTGTTGGTTTGATTCGAATATGACCTACGGCGCCGCCTTTTACGCCCCCTGGTGGAACCAAATGTTCACGGACGTCGATTTTTGGCAGCATTGGATCGACCGCTATGAGGATTTGCGGACGGGCCTGCTTTCCACCAATCACATTTATGCGGACATCGATGCGCTGGTGGCCCAAGTGCGTTCGGAACAGCCGCGCGAGGCGGCGCGATGGCCTGGCTTTACCACGCCCCGCTCGGGAACGGTTTCGATCCTGGGCTATTCCTATCATTTTCCCGGCACGTACCAGGGAGAGGTGGACTTTCTCAAGCAATGGTATCGCGACCGGCTTCATTTTATTGACACAAACCTTCTCGCCAAACCGGTTTTCACTTCCTCCGGGCAGGCGCTGGCTATGAGCGGTCCGACCGGCGCGGCAATTTATTACTGCACGAATGGCTCCGATCCTCGTCTGCCCGGAGGAGGGGTCTCGCCCAGCGCGCTGATTTATCATTCTCCGATCATCCCGAGTGAGGACGCCGTAATTCTGGCGCGGTCTTTTGATCCCAACCATCATAATCTTACCGGGAGCAGCGGTCCGCCGCTTTCCAGTGCGTGGTCGGGTTGCGCGACAGCCACCAATGGCTTGGCGGCCTCTCCCGCCCAGGTGGTTTACGCGAGTGCCGGCTCGGTTTATTCCCAGAATTTCGATTCACTTCCTGATCCCGGGACCAATACTATTGACACCGCCAACCCAGTGACGATTAGTGGCACCACCTACGCCTTGGCCAATCCTTTCGGCTTGGCCTTGCCAGTGCAGGGACCGGGTGGTCTCGGGGGCCTGGGGCTCTCCAGTACGATGGCCGGTTGGTATGGCCTCGCGTCACTTACCGCCAAGTTCGGAGCCAGTGCAGGGGACCAAAGCACCGGCGGACTCATCAGTTTTGGTTTGACCAACAGCCCCAGCGCCAGCGCCAACCGCGCTTTGGGGTTGCTGGCGACCAGCAGCACTGGGCCAACGGCATTTGGACTTCGATTAATCAATGGCACCGGCTTAACCCTCAATCAGATGACCCTCAGTTTTACGGGCGAATTGTGGCGTCAATCGGCGGTGGCCAAACAGCTCACCTTCGGCTATTGGGTTGATCCGTCGGCCACGAACGGTTTCTCGACAAACCTCACCGCCCTTCTGCCTGCGCTGGATGTGAGTTTTCCCACGGCGTCCGACGCCAAGACCCCCGTCCCCGTGGACGGCACCGGGGGGCCAAACCAAGAGTACGTGAGCGTCACGGGGCAAGCCATGGCGAACTGGACTCCGGGGGCGGCGCTTTGGCTGGTTTGGACCATGGCGGATGCGACTGGCAAAGGCCAAGGTCTGGCGATTGATAATTTGAGCTTCTCGGCAACCGCCCGACCGTCCTTGACCATCCAGGCAATGGGCACCAATATGGTTCTTTCGTGGCCAAACGGATACCTTCAAAGCTCCTCTAACGTTGCAGGACCATTCACAACGCTAATGGACATTGCGTCTCCCTTCACCAACGTCCTGGCGGGTGCTTGCCGCTTTTACAGGGTCGTTGTGCCTAGTACTGATGAGCATAAATACGATGACGTTCGTTGCGAGGTTTTTGGCCTGGGGCTAGGCGCGAGGAGGGCGCATCCCCCGGTGTGGGGCTGCAACCGACGAGCCACGACGCCCCAGCCCAAAAACATCGCAACCCTCCGGGCGGCAATCCTTTTTGCCGCAGGCTTCGTTGCTCGCTCCTCACAGACCCGGTTTGGGTATGCTCGTCGCTCGCGCTGCGCCTGCGCCAAAAA
>Ga0182016_10007782_pt1 | contig 10947 bp, 8 predicted proteins | sample 712S2MmetaG_FD_120491 | JGI IMG/M metagenome (GOLD analysis project Ga0182016, IMG submission 120491) | Permafrost microbial communities from Stordalen Mire, Sweden - 712S2M metaG | ecosystem: Environmental > Terrestrial > Soil > Wetlands > Permafrost | place: Sweden: Stordalen | collected...
AAAGGCGTCATCAAAGACGAGCGGCAAACAGCCATCATGGTCGGCAGCGAGCACCTCGGCCATGGCGAGGCGGACGGCGGCAGCCACTTGCTCCCGAGCGCCACCGCTCAGAGTATCGAAGGATGTGGCGCCACCTCCCTGGATCGGTCGAACAAGTTGCAGGCCGGTGAAGGCATTGTCGGCAAGTGTGACCGCCGCTCGTGCGCCGGCGCCAAAGAGGCACTGTAGGTAGGCAGAAATCCGTTCCGCAAATGGTTTGGTGAATTGCTCTGCGAGAGCGCGTTGTTCCTCCAGGAAGAGCCGATCGAGGAGCCGAATGGCCTCGGCTTTACGACGCACACTGGCCAAATGGTCCTGCGCTGAACGAACACGGGCCACGGCCAACGCGAGCGCGGCTTCCGGGTCATCGGTTCCGTCCGAGCGCAAGGCAGCTTGCGCCACAGCGCGCTTGGTCTCGGCTTCGCGTTTGCTTTCTCCGGCTTGATCGCAGGCGCGTTTGAGGCGTGTCTGGTCCGTCTGAAGCAGACCGGGTTGGAGTTCGGCCAAGGCCTGCCGCGTGGCGGATAGCAGGGCTTCAGCGGAGTTTTTGGCGGTAAGCGCTTCGGCCAGTGCGTTTGCTCGTGCGACATCTTCGCCATGAGTATCTGTCAGCAGATGCAACTGTGCGTTCAGGCCAGTGAGTTCAGTGTTCTGCTGGTCAATGGCCTGCCGATGCTCGGAAAGAGCCTTTTCCGTCGACGCGAATGATTTCACCGCAACATCACGAAGGGTTTTTGCTTGGGCTTCTCCAGATTCGGCTTGTTCAACTGCGTGCTCTTCCGCAGCGAGCCATTGCTTTGCGTCCGCAGCCGCAGTGGGCAGAGTGATGTCCGCGACTTGAGCAGTGCGACGATCAACCTCGGCCATAGCGGCAACAGACGCTTCGCGGGCGCCGGCAAGAACTTCTGGAAGATTGGCGGCATCGAGACCCTCAAGCGCGGCCTCAGCGTTTTCGATTTTCCCCGAAAAATCTTTGCGACGGGCAAGAGCCTCGGCGGCATCAGGAACACTGGCGATTCCAAGCTCATCAAGCACCTCACGCAGTTCTCGACGTGCTTCCTGGGCTTGGCTTCTCGCCTCTTGGAGACTGGTGCCGCCACCCGGACTGATGCGCAAGCGCAACGACTCGCCGACAGCGATCTCAGTTTGTTCTGTAACGACCTGGCTTTGCCCCACAGAAAGCGAAGCATCACCCACCCGAACAGGCTCACTGGCCGAAAGCACCTCGATTCCCGCGGCCATGGCCTTCAAGGCAGCCTCGGATTGGCTGGCTTCGGCTTCCAGCTTTTGGAGCTTTTTGAGCTTGGGTGCAGTCAGTTCTGGCAGTTTGGCAAGTTCCTCGCGCAAGCGGGCGAGTTGCTCCTGATGCCCGCGCGCCTGGCCATCCCTAATCACTAGCTCCTGCAGCCGTGCATCCTTTTCGAATCGGGCGAAACAAGCGGCGGCAAGATCACGTCGCAGGCGCGAATCGCGAGTGCGGTTGGCGGCATTGTCGTAGTCTTGCGCTGCATCGGCTGAATGTTGTTTGGCGTTCCCGGAACGCTCTTCAAGAAGCTTGGTTTCCTCGTTCTTTGGTTGGAGAGCGGCCTGCAGAGTTTGGATTCTAACGCGCAGCTCGGAGATTCGCGCGTCACTTTGCTTCTGGGCTTGATACTTCTCTGAGGCTGCGGTCGCGTCCGGAAGTTGGATCGCCTCTTGCCGGCGCAGTTCATCGACACGGGAAAGTTTTGCATCGACGGCCTCCTTTTGCTGATTTAGCTTCTGTAGGTCGTCTGCGGCGCGAGCGATGGTCTGCGTGGCTTCCTCGAAATCTCGACCAGCTTCGCGCAACTTTTCAACCCGTTCGGCCGCGCGCTGGCGATTCGTCTCGGCCTGACCGGCTTCATTTTCTGCTTTCTCCAGCTCGGAACCAGCCTTCGGCTTCCCGGCTAGGGTGAAAATCTCTTCTTTGGCCACGGCAAATTGCGCTGCCACCCGTGCATCCATTTCAGACTGCAATGCTGCCGCGCCACCTGTTTGCTGGAGCCGCTGCAACAGGCCGTCTTTCTGAAGGTTCGCGTGCTCAGAGGGATCGCTGCCGCTCTGGCCCTGCCAGACCCAAAGATGCGACCACTGCTGGGCAACTCGTTCGCCAACGCCACGGCCACCGCCGACGGCCCCAACCTTTAGCAGCGAAGCGAGACGAGTCTCAGCATCTTCTCCGTGCCACGTTTCCCCTCCGACCTGCACCAACCTGGTCGTTCCAGTATTGCCACTGAATCGTTTTACAAGAACGTAATCGGAGTTCCCTACAGCGAAACCAATCTCGACTTCTGGAGAGCCGGCAAACCATGTCGATACCATGCTCTTTTGAACATCCCCCGTGACTTTGGACTTGAGGAACAGCGCCCGGTGAACCGCCTCGACGAGGGTGCTTTTTCCGCATTCGTTCGGGCCGCCAAGCAAGGTGCGAGAATCATCCAACTGAACGGTCAGATCGCGATGCACTCGGTAGTTGCGAATGGTAACGGATTTGATGCGCATGGTGGTGGCCGGTCAGTGTTGGTTGCAGGCCGCATAAAGCTCGCGCAAGGCAATCCGTGCCGGGGCTGCCGTTTCATCCGTGCCGGCGGCAAGTGCCACAAGTTGGGAAGCCACACGAGCGGTGAGGGGATCAGATGGCCGTTGGGTCAGCGCCTGGATCTCATCTGCTGTTGGAGCGACGACCACCTGGTTGGTCAGTTTCAAACGAAGCAGCCGAGCCTGTAACGATTCGAGTGCCTGTTCCAATTGGCCTGCCGCCTCGACGCCAAGAGATCCAGTCAACTCCAGGCGGAGCAAATCCTCGTTGGCGCGTTGACCGATAAGCCCATCAATGCGTTCTCGAAAAAGACCCAAGGTGGAGTCCTCGGCGAGATCAAAAGAGAGTTCGTGCCAACCGAAGCGCCCAGTGTGAACGGAAGTGACCGTTGGTGTTTGGCCGCGGCCGGCAACGACGACGAGCACGTTGCCAGGATCATGGCCTTCACCTTTAGGGAATCGGTCGAGTTCAGGCGTCCCAGAAAACCAGGCCGCTGGAGTGACTTGTTTGGTGCCATGCCAATCACCTAAAGCCACATAGTCGAAGGCTCCGTCAGGCAAGCGTGAAAGGTCAATCAGATTGGTGGCGGTCGAATCGGAATCGTCGTCATTCGATTGACTGGTGAATTCCTGGGTGCTGCCGTGGGCCAGCACGATGCGGGCTTTGTCTGATGAACAACCGGCAAGAGCATCGGGCCGGCGCAACCAGACGGTGGTGTCCGTCGATTCCGCCCGTCGCAAGAGCGGACATGGGAAAATCCAGGACGAATCCAGTTCGACTGGCTCTGGCTTGAGCAGGATTCGGAGGTTGGGAGCGAGGCTGGCATGCTCCCGCTGGAAAAAACCCTGATCCCACAGACCGCCTGGTCCGCCATGGTCGTGGTTTCCGGGAATCGCCAGGACTGGAATTCCCAATTGACCGATAGCGCTACAGGCCGCCGACACGGTGGCTTTGCTGGCGGTGGAAGAGTCGAAGAGATCACCAGCAACAACAATGAACTCAACCTGATGTGTTCGTGCGACATCGCCGATTCGTCGGATCACCTGAATGCGCTCTTGCTGAACGAGTGCGCGCTTTTGTGGATCATCAATGCCGGCGAAGGGTTTGCCCAGTTGCCAATCGGCGGTATGCAAAAAACGGGTGGTCATAATTCGCCTACGATTCGATCATAAGCCGGACCTTGCTGGCGTCGTGGCCTTTGAGGATTTGATCCAGATATGAGGGTGGAGAAATGGGGGTATTCCGGGGCGCGATTGACGAAATGCTCGGCGGGGCATTTCGAGGCCACGGCATTGACGGCATCGCGGATGCGGGCCAGTTGGGCTGGTTTCTTTGCGGAAGGCGATCGGCGACCACGAACTTGATGTCCGCAGTAGCGATTTTGACCTCTTGAAAGCGGTCCTTCACGCGGCCCAAGCTGTCGGCGACGTGGGCAAAATGGCCACTGTCGCAGATGGCCTCCTGCACGCCGGACCTCGCCGATTTCCCGGAGGAAACCAAGGTCGAGAATCCACCGGCACTCATTCATGCGCCATAGCATGGGTCAAGTGCAACACGTTTCCACGCCAAGCTCAAGGCTCACTTGGCGCCATTGCTCACGCCGTGACAATACTACCCCGTTTTGCCGCGCCCGCCCGCCTTTCGCGCCTCCGGCTGGGCCTGCCCGACCGTGCTCGGTCCCAAGCTCCACCTGGTGCCCACCAACATGCCTCGCCCGGCCGGGAAACGCGAAAGGGAACTGCCTCACGCTCGGGGAACTGCCCGAAGCCGACGCGCTTGTTTCCAGTGCCCATGCTGGAGGCTGGCTGGTTGCGGCAGGCGTCGTTGGCGGATTTGCTGCCGGAACCATGGTCGTCAGGGCGTTGGCAAACTGTCCGCCGCCGCCGGCGAATTCTTGATCTGCTTTCGCATGGACCGAAGCGCCGGAGCCGGATTCTGGAGCAATTCAAAAAATCTTTGTGGCTGATCCCTGCACGACTTTTTCAACAACCGAGGGTTCTTGATCAATCTGCGGGCGAATTGCTGCGGGTTTGAAGCCGCCTGGCGAGCAGGTGCAGCGAGGCGTTTTTGGCGCGAGGTTACTCCTCGCCGTTGGGAGGGTCAAATGCTCGCCACTTCGGGACCAGCTTGCCGCAGCCCAGGACGCGTCCGGTTGCGTTTTCCCGATGGACTTGAGTGAACCGTTCCCTAACTGTAGATGTTGATTATGCCATTATTAAAACTCGAAACTACAGTTGTCCTTTCTGAGGATAAGCGGCAAGCCCTACTGGCCTCTCTGTCCAAAATCACCGCCGAAACCATTGGTAAGCCGGAGCAATACGTCATGGTGGCCGCGAGTCAGGCCGCCATGCAGATGTCCGGCAGTCCAGGTGACGCAGCCTTTGTGGATGTCAGGAGCATTGGCGGGTTGACCAGCGACGTGAACCGCAAGCTCTCGCAGAAGGTCTCCCAGTTGCTGCACGATTCTCTCGGAATCCCGCCGAATCGTATTTACCTCAACTTCACTGATGTCCAAGCTAACCACTGGGGCTGGAACGGGAGCACATTCGGGTGATGACGATGGACCTGCCCGAGGGCAAAGGAACTTACGTGCTGGTTGCCTTTGTGGCCCAGATGAAACGCCTGGAGATCGGGCGCCTGGGCGCTTACGACATCGTGCCTGGCTATTACGCTTACGTGGGCAGCGCCTTTGGCGCGGGTGGACTCCGCGCGCGCATCGGTCACCACCTGGAATCCACGGCGACCCCGCACTGGCACATTGATTATTTGCTGGGAGTGGCTGAACCAGTTGAGATCTGGTACACGAGGGCCGATCAGAAGTTGGAGCATCACTGGGCCGAACTGCTGGAAAAGGCGCCGCGTTTTCGTGTGCCGATTCGCCGATTTGGTTCCTCGGATTATCACCGAAGCCGGTCGAGCCATCTGTTTTTCTCGAAGGGAAGGCCTTCTTTCCCATGGTTCCGGCAAGCGGTCGTGGAACACTTCGAAGGCGTTGAGGCCGAATTGCATTTGCCAGAACACGGGTTTGCAGCACTGATAGTCCCCGCCATGAAACCCAAGCCTCCTCCAAACGGCCTTTCTACGCGGGCAAACCGCTGTCTCTCTACCGCAGGCATTCGCGCCGAAAAGGAAGCCGTCCTCCACGCCCTCAAGACGGGCGCGCCCTCGTAATCCTGGCTGCATTCAACGCGCCCGGCTAAAGTCAGCAATTAGCAGGTTAGGATTGGTGTGGTAAACGGACTTCGCGATCTCCTCCTGCTCCGAGAGCCAAACCGCCCACGCAACGGAATGTTCTGGCGGAGCATCCCAGGGGAAGGAGTGGTTTCGACGACTGTTTTCAGTGGTTCTAATCCGAAGCGGTGTGCTCGCGATTTCTGTAGCATCGAACTGCAAGCTTATCTTCGAACCTCCGCCGACGCCGAGGTCTCGGGATCAGGCCATACAGTTTTTGCCCAAAAGACCCCCGCCACCTTCGCGGCAGGGCAATGTTCTAATATGATCCGTTTGCATGCCCGAAAGTGGCTCCCTGTGGTGAGAACGTCGTCTATCAACAAAACTTGATGGACTTCATGACTAAACCCCTTCCATACCAGGTTCGAGTAAATTTCATCTGGCCGACGGGAGCCACCCGCATGGACCGCGACTGAGGTGGCGTTCACGACAATGGGCTGTTCTACTATCAAGGATGGCTTGTATCGTTTCGCAGCGGAGAGCGTATCCTCCAACCTGGAATCATACTCCGGGTCAGTTCTGCATTTTGAACTCGGTATGGCTGCGATGACAGTGCCGTCCTTCAATGCGGCAGCCAGTTCCCGGGCGAACCGGTCAATGGCTTGTTCCTTGTAGTACCAGTCACGCTGTCCACGCCGGTTGACCGGTTTTTTGAGATTCATGATCAACTGGTTCGCCTCGGATGTTTTGTATCCCCCTTTGGAAATATACTCCCGCGCGTAATAGACCTCATCTTCCTGCAAAATGAAGGCAGGAACATCCTGAGAGACATCAAGCCTCTTCCAAAGCGCGGGCATCAGGTTTCCTTTACTTCCCCCAGCAATGCCGTGATATCGTCCGCGGTTTTCACCCGGATAGCTCCACGCTCCGCAAATTTGTGTGGCCAGGTGATGTCGGGATTCTCAAAGCAAGAGTCCAAAATGAACAATTTGCGTCCTTGCTGAAGCGCGGCCCGGGCCTGCGTCAACGTGCCGCTGGTATCGGATGCCTCGACGATGATAGTGCCTTCGGACAGCGCGGACATTGTCTCGTTTCGTTGAGGGAAGTAATTCCGTTTGGATTTGAACGGCTCGACGGAATACCTGTAAAACGGCACTTGGCTTATCAGAAGGTGCTCTTTCGCGATCAAATCCTGAAGCCCGCGGTTCTCCACCGGGTAATAATGGTCAATTGGTGTTCCGATAACGCCAATCACTTTTCCTTTTTCTTCCACGGCGGTTTTGAGCGCAACCGTGTCGATGCCCAAGGCGAGGCCGGATACGATCGTGAAACCTTGGCGGACCAATTCGGTGACGAGCTTTTTGGTATTCGTTTTTCCCGCCTCCGAACATTTGCGGGAACCAACAACGGAGATGCAACTGCTTTCCAGGAGGCCGATATCGCCACGATAATAAAACAACTCGATGGGATGTTTGGCCTGTTGAAGCCGTTCTGGGTACTGAAAAGCGCCATGCACGGCGACAGAAAAGCCGGTTTTGCTCCGCAGAAGCGTCTCAACGCGCTCTCGAAGCTCCTCGGTGGCTTCCCGGGCCAGTTCGGGCCGCAACAACTCGGACGGGAGAACCCGCTCACGTTTGAACATCTCGGCGAGCGTTCTGAGCGACTGGTTCTGTTGGCCCCACAAAGTCTCGTACGCGACCATTTCGCGATACGGGGAGACCGCATTTGCCATTAAAGTGCTCATGAAAGTTTACGCATCACCAAAACTTACCAAATCGCGCGCTAATTCCAAGCTCCGATTAACCCCAGAGGCCTCGAGGGCGCCGCCCATGTCGCACAGATGCCGTTTTGAAATTCCGAAACGCTGGCAACGCTGCTCCAAGCATCAATTTTTTCGGTGTGGCCCGCTGTGAAATCTGGTAAGGTTCTTCCAGCATGGCAAAGTTCATCTTGCTCTCCAATCGAGCCCTGTGGGACGAACAAGCGAAGCGCGTTCGTCCCGATGTCCTGCTTGAGCTTCAGAAGCTTGGGCAGGCAGGGCACGCAGTTTTCTGCGTTTCCAACCATGCGCAGCCATCCTGGTGGTCCGCCTGCGGCAAGGTGGTTCAACATCGGAAGGTATATGGGCGACAGAATGGCAAATTCGTGTCCGCCCTGGTGGCCGCCAACCCAGGGGCCTTGCGATACTCCGATGTAGTCGTGCTCGGTACGTCCGAAGAGGACTTCCTGATGGCGGTGAACTCCCGCAGCATTTTGCTGGCGTGTGGTTGGTGCCCCGACCTCGATGCGAAGACCAAGCGCTACGGGGTTCTGGTTGACGCCCCGCAACGGCTTGAACAAGTGATAGGCTTTTTGGAGGATAAGCATCCGTGGTACTTCCAACATCACTCGGCTTTCCTGGACGTCTTCAGCCTCACCGACGCAGGCACAAAATACGAATCTGACGCCCAGCTCAAGCGGTTGGCGGAACGACTCCAGAACTGCCTGAAGAATGGCCAGCCCATCTACAAAAATGCGTTTCGCCTGCACCTACTGTCCAGCCTTTACAGCACCGACGGGTTCAAATCCGCCGACGTCTGGTCGTATTATCCGTCCTCAGATTCCAAGAACTCCGGCCAGGAAATCATGACCGAATTTTCAGAGCTCGCCCGAACAACGTTCGGCAAGCGAAACAAAGGCCCTCTCGTAATCCGGCACAAGCCTTCGGTGAAGCGCCACATGTCCGGCGGTGACCGCAACGACCCTCGCTCCCAATTGGACACCATTCATTTGAACCCCGAGTACCGCGACAAACTGGCTGGCAAGACCGTGGTCATCATGGACGATTACCTGACCCGGGGAGTTTCGTTCGGGGTGTCCGCCAGTTTGTTGCAGAAAGCCGGCGCCGCGAAGATGATCGGGGTCTCGATGGGCAAGTTCGGGAACGCCTCGAACGTCTACAGCATCGAAATTCAGGGCGATCCGTTTGCACCCTTGAAGAAATTCCGACTCATATCCATGAACTCCATGACCGGTGCATATGAGGCAGATGCCAAGCTCCAATTCCTGAAGAAATTCCGTCACAGCCTGTAACTATGCCCGAACGCTTTACCACAATCCCGCCAGCAGCCTTACCCGATCCAGTCCGGTCGGGGAACGACGGCCCCGTCTTGTGGTTTTCCGGCAGCCTGGACCTACTCAAGCTCCCACTAGTTTCTATCGTTGGAAAGCGCGACTCCTCGCCAGAGGGTGAATTGTGGGCACGCCAGATTACCAAATTCCTGGTGAACCGGGGATTCTGCATTGTGAGCGGGCTCGCCAAGGGAATCGACGCGGTTGCTCATTCCACCGCGCTCGAATTGAGGGGCAAAACTATTGCAGTGCTGGGTACGGCGATAGACGACTGCTACCCCAAAGAGCACCTGAGCCTGAAACAGGCTATCGAAGCAAACGGCCTCGTCATCTCTCAGTTCGAGCCGGGCACCAAGATCCAGCGTGGCAATTTTCCGCAGCGCAACGAACTGATGGCCGCCATGAGCCTGGTGACTATCGTGGTTGAGGCAGATTTCGACAGCGGCACTCGTCATCAAGTCCGGGCCGCCATCGCAAAGGGAAGGAGCGTCGGATTTATCGGGGCCGTCGCAGCCAGCCAATATGAATGGGTGGAGGAGAGCTTATCCCATCCAAATGCGTTCAGCATGGGCAACCTGCAGGAACTGCAAAACCACCTGAGCCAGATCGCTCCGAGCCATGGTTTTCAATTCGCAGATGTGGAATTGTCCTCCGAAGAGAGGGCAGCCAACTTCAGTTCGTACCAGAACTCGTCAGCAGTTGGCTGGCGCAGCGGTTTTGGCGACCGGGTCAGCAAAGAATTGTTCCTCAATGGATTTCGACTCAGATTCTCCGCCGATGAGTTCACCGCCTTCCTCCAGGAAATGCCGGACAACGAGCAGTTCAGGGCCAAGCGTACGGAGCTGCAGGACGAGTGGTTCCTCTACTGGCGCGCAGGAATGGCCTATGGCCTCCCAAAAGTTCCATCACCTACGAAGCCTTTCGGAGGTACCGCCAAGCCCCTGAGAACTCAGAGTCAAGACGGATTGCGGTTGTTGGCGGCGTGCATCAGCAGCGCATTGCCCGAGAAGTTTCCCATGTATGAATCCTTCAAGCGAAGGCCTTTCACGTTTAGGGGGAAGAAGGATGAAATTGTAGGCGCCATCACGTCCGTGGTCAAGGGACTCCCGCCGATCATCAACAAATTCAAGATATTTCCAAAGTTCGAGTTGGACGCCCGCCTGATAGAATTACAGGAGGGGTCCACTTTTGTCGGCCTGTTCATGGAGGTTTCCACAAGCTGGGAAATCCAAAGCCAGATTGATGAATTGATGGCCGCTGGGGTGGATGTCACCGGGCTTTACGTCCTGATGCGAAATCCGCCTCCGGGCGGCAGGCGCCTCGTAGGGAAGGTTGGCTCCGTCTCCGGTCAAAAAGTCAACCTGAGTGAGCATTACGGCGATTCCGCGGAGGTGTTCGTAGATGACGTTTATATCGAAGGGTCCAAAAGCTCTTTCGCGAGATGCCTGAAGCAACTACTCAAGGCCCGCTATCTGACTTTCGAGAAAGAGCGGCAGAGACAGGAGGCCCAATGCCTTACAGGCCCTGCTGTAGATAGGCTCCTGGCCAGGATGGGAGAATACCTGCTAAAGGCTTCGCCACTTCAGCTGACACCAGGCTTGGAGTGCCATGTTCAGGAGTTGATCCACATCCAGAACGAGGAACCGTATCAGACCGCCCTTCAAGCAGACCCGGTGGATTACTGCTTCGATTCAGCACGGACGAAACGGACGCGATACGCATGGCAGGGAATTGAGAAATACGGGCCATTCAGCAGGGATACCTTTGCAAAGAAGTCGCCGCGCATCCTGGTGGTTTTTCCCGACGCTGTTCAAGGGGTAGTTGAAAACTTCCTAAAGTGCCTTCGCGATGGCGTGCATGTGCCATCCGGGAATTCGGCGTATGGAAGCGGGTTTGCCAAGACCTTCTGCCTTGTGAATCCGCAGTTCGTGCTTTCTCGCATTCCCTGGTTGGGCCAGTCTCCCCACGGCGTCTCAGCCGCCTACCGGAAGACCGTCGAGGAGCACTTGGCATCCGACTCGCAATTTGATGCGGCTGTAGTAGTGCTTTTCGACGAACACGCCCGG
>Ga0182016_10007785_pt1 | contig 10944 bp, 10 predicted proteins | sample 712S2MmetaG_FD_120491 | JGI IMG/M metagenome (GOLD analysis project Ga0182016, IMG submission 120491) | Permafrost microbial communities from Stordalen Mire, Sweden - 712S2M metaG | ecosystem: Environmental > Terrestrial > Soil > Wetlands > Permafrost | place: Sweden: Stordalen | collected...
CGCCGGCGCGCATGTTCGCGGGTTCGCCGAACGAGCGGTCGCGCTCGGCGAACGCGCGCTTGAACGCCTCGACCGCGAGATGGTGCCACGCCGGAGCGTCGGCGGGGTCGTCGCCGGCCAGCGCGCCGAGCACCATCTGCGCGAGCGCGCCCTGCGAGTTCGGCGGCATCGCGAGCACCTCGGCGCCGTGCCACTCCAGTCGCAGCGGCGCGACCTTCTCCGTGCGCGCCGCCGCCACGTCGGCCGGGGTCATCGGGTTGCCGAGGCGCGTCAGCGTGCGCGCGATCGACTCGGCGACGCGGCCTTCGTAGAACGCGGCGGCGCCGCTCGCGCGCATGTCGCGCAGCACGCCGGCGAGCGGCACGTTGCGGACGACGTCGCCGGCGCGCGGTACGCCCGCGCCCAAGAATAGCGCCGCGGCTTCGCGGTCGGCGCGCAGCAGTTGCTCGTTGGCGGCGAACGACGCCGCCACGACGTCGGTCGCGACGAAGCCGTCGCGCGCGTATGCCTCGGCGGCCTCCAGCAGTGCGTCGAGCCCGAACCTTCCGTGGGCCGCCCCGACCGTCTCCCACGAACGCACCGCGCCCGGCACGGTCACCGTCAGCGCTCCGCGCTGCGGCATCGCGGCGTGGCCGCGCGCGCGCACTGCGTCCGCAGCGAGCGCCGCCGCTGCGCGGCCGCTGCCGTTGTAGCACGAAACCTCGCCCGTGCGGGGTTCGTACACCATCCACATGGCGTCGCCGCCGATGCCGCAACTAGCGGGATAGACTACGCAGAGGACCGCGTTGGCCGCGATTGCGGCGTCGACGGCAGTGCCGCCGCGCCGCAGGACGTCGAGGCCGGCGGCGGAGGCGGCGGCGTGGGGCGACGCGACGACCGCGCGCGCGGAGCGGGCGACGGCCCGGCTGGGAGCGTCCATCCCGCCGTTGCTGCTCGGCGCGGGCCGCGCGCTCCTGGGGCGCGAAGGACGGGGCGATGTTGATCCTCGATCACGTGCGCCGGTCGTTCGGCGACGTCGCAGCCGTGCGCGACGTGAGCTTCGCCGTGCAGCCCGCATCCGTGTTCGGCTTGCTCGGCCCCAACGGCGCCGGCAAGACGACGACGATGCGCATGATCCTCGGCATCTACCCGCCCGACGGCGGCACGATTACGTGGAAGGGCGGGGTCATCGACGCGCACGTCCGGCGGCGCTTCGGCTACCTGCCCGAAGAGCGCGGGCTATACGCGCGCATGCGGGTGCGCGAGCAGGTGATCTACTTCGGCCGCCTCCACGGCCTCGAACTCGGCGACGCCGAGCGCCGGACCGACGACTGGCTGGACGCGCTCGGGATCGCCGAGTACGCCAAGCGCCCGTGCAGCGAACTGTCGAAAGGCAACCAGCAGAAGGTGCAGATGGCGTGCGCCGTCGTGCACGCCCCGGAACTGCTGATCCTCGACGAGCCGTTCTCCGGTCTCGACCCGGTGAACGCCGAGGCGATGGTGCGCGCGATCGAGCGGCTCGCGGCACAGGGTACTGCGCTGGTCCTCTCCAGCCATCAGATGTGGCAGATCGAGCAGGTCTGCGGCAGCTTCTGCGTGATCGCGAAGGGCGAAGTGCGCGCGCACGGGACGCTCGCCGAGCTGCGGGCGACGTTTCCCACCCGCACCGTCCACGTCGCGCCGCCGACCGCAGAGACGCGGGCGGTGTTCGACCGCGCAGGCGCCGTCGAGCGGCCCACGAGCGACGGCAGCGCATCGTTCGTGCTGCCCGCTACGGCCGACTTCGGCGCGCTGCTGCGCGCGGTCGTGGAAGCGGGACCCGTGACCTCGTTCGAGCCGGAGGAGCCGTCGCTCAACGACATCTACTTACGCGCGATCGGCGCGCAGACGGAGCGCGCCGCGTGAACGAGACGGGGCTGGTCTTCGGCGCCGAGTTCGCGCGGCGCATCCGCTCGCGGCCGTACATCCTCGCGACGGTGCTCGGCGCGCTCGCCATCGCGCTCGTCGTCGAGGCGCCGGCGCTCTTCAACCGCGCGTTCAGCTCGCAGGCGCACGCGATCGTGCTGGCCGGGCCGGCGGCGCTGCGCGTGCCGGCGCAGACGCTGTTCGGCGACGACTTTCGCGTGACGGCGTCGGTCGACGCGCTGCCGCAACCGGTCACCATCGACTATCTCGACGCGCACGGCAAGGCCGGCGCGGCCGTGCTGCTCTCGCAGCGCGGCGGGCGGCTCTACGCCGACGTCTTTACGCGCGACCTGTCGGCGTGGGACGACGTGGACTTCCGGGCGCTCGCGCCGCTCGGCGTGCAGGTCGCCACCGGCGAGCCGGTTTCGCAGACCCAGCGCTACGTCACGGTCGAGAAGTCGTTGCACTCGCTCGATGCGAAGTTCGCCGACACGCAGAGCGCGGCACTCGGGCACGGCGTCGCGATCGGGCTCGTGACGGTCCTCTACATCTCGATCCTCATCAGCGCGCAGGCCGTCGTCGCCAGCGTCGCCGAGGAGAAGACCAGCCGCATCGCCGAGGTGCTGGTGGCGACGATCTCGCCGGTGAGCCTGCTGACCGGCAAGACGATGGCCGCCGGCGCCCTCGCGCTGCTGCAGATCGCCGTCTGGGCCGGGGCGGCCCTCGCGTTCGTCCCGAGCGGCTTCGCTGCGTTCTCCCACAGCAGCGGCGCCAAGGCCGTGACGGGCGCGTCGTTCGCTGGACTGCCGCAGGAACTGGCACTCTTCGTCGCGTTTTTCATCCTCGGCTTCGCGCAGTACGCGACGATCTACGCCGCCGCCGCCTCGCTGATCTCGCGGACCGAAGACCTCGGCAGCGTCTCGGGGCCGATCGTGATGCCGGCGGTCGGCGGCTTCCTCATCGCGCAGTTCGCCATGGCGGCGCCCAACGCGCCGTTCGTCGTCGCGTGCAGTTTCATGCCGTTCCTGTCGCCGTACGTCATGTTTACGCGGCTCGCGCTGGAGACGGTCCCGGCGTGGCAGATCGGGCTGTCGCTGGCGATCAACGCGGTCGCCGCCGTCGCCTGCTTCTGGGCCGCCGGCAAGGTCTACCGGGTCGGCATGCTGCTCTACGGCAAGTTGCCGTCGCCGCGCCAGGTCCTCGCGGTGCTGCGGTCGTGAGCGACGCGGCGGAGCGCGCGGCGTTCGAGTACGCCGAGCGCCACAATCTGCACGCCTTTCTCGTGCTGCGCGGCGGGACGCTCTCCTACGCCCGCTACGGCGCCGGCTACACGAGTTCGAAGCCGCACGCGCTCTACAGCGGCACCAAGACGTTCTGGGGCGTCCTCGCCGCGGCGGCGCAGGACGACGGCCTCCTGACGCTCGACGAGCCCGTCGCCGACACGATCCCCGAGTGGCGCCACGACCCGCGCAAGGCGCTGGTGACGCTGCGCCAGTTGCTCAACCTCACGGCCGGGTTCGGTTTCGGCGGCCTCGGCACGGCGGTCCCCGGCTACGCCAAAGCGCTGTCGCTGGAACTGAAGACGGAGCCCGGCGAGACGTTCGCCTACGGCGGCATCGCGCTGCAGGCGTTCGGCGCCGTGCTGTCGCGCAAACTCGAGCCGCGCGGCCAGACGCCGCACGAGTACCTGCGCGAGCGCGTGCTGGGGCCGATCGGCCTCAACATCGACTCGTGGCGGACGCTCAAAGACGGCACCCACCCGCTCCCGACCGGCGCGTTCGTCGCCGCGCGCGAGTGGCTGAAGTTCGGGCTGCTCTTGGCCCGCGGCGGCGTGCACGACGGGGCGTCCGTCGTCTCCCCGGACGGATTCGCCGAAGTGGTCCAGCCGTCGGCGGCCAATCCGCGCTACGGCCTCGCCGTCTGGATCCACGCGGCACCCGACGGCAGCCAGGTCTTCTACGCCAGCGGCGCCGGCGGCCAGGGGCTCTACGCGCTGCCGGAGCGCGACGTCGTCATCGTTCGCTTCGGCGAGGGCACGTCGTACAAGCACGACGCGTTCCTCGCAAGGTTATTGGGCACGTAGCCGCCCATTACGGCGAGATGCGTACGACGATTGCCACCCTCGCCGCCGCCGCCGTGCTGGCGCTGGCCCCGCCCGCCTCCGCCGCGCAGGACGACGCGGCGCTCAACGCATCGCTGCAGAAGGCCGTCGACGGCTATGTCGCGTCGCGCGCGAAGCCCGAGCACATCTCGGCCATATCGGTCTGCGTGGCGCTCAAGGGCGCGCCCTGCACGTCGTTCGTCGCCGGAACCAAGCGCTATCCGAACGCCGGGCCGAAGGTCGTGCCGGCCGACCTCTTCGAGATCGGCAGCATCACGAAGTCGTTCACGTCGGTTGCGATCCTGCACCTCGAGGCACAGGGCAAACTGACGATCGAAGACCCGCTCGGCAAGTGGCTGCCGCAGTATCCCGCCTGGAAGAACGTCAAGATCCGCACGCTGCTGGACATGACCAGCCCGATTCCGACCTACGACGGGACGGCGACGATCGGCGACAAGATGGGCAACGACCCGAACCACAAGTTCACCCCGCAAGAGCTCGTGGCGGCCGCATATCCGCACAACGGCGTTCCCAAGCCGGTCAGCGGCTGGACCTACTCGAACACGAACTACGTCCTCTCGCAGTTGATCGTCGAGAAGGCGTCGGGCAAGCCCTACGCAGACGTCGTGCGCGACGTCTTCGGCCAGGTTGGCCTCAAGAGCACGTACTACGAGCAGTTCTTCTATCCGGCGGCGATCACCGACCGCATGGTGTCCGGGTACTTCTTCAATACCGACCCAGGCAACGAGCCGCTCAAACCGCTGCTCGGGAAAGACGTCCGCACGGACAGCGTCTCGTGGATGCAAGGTGCGGGCGGCATCGTCTCGTCGCCGGCCGACGTCGCGGCCTGGGCCCGCGCGCTCTACGAGGGGCCGCTGCTAGCCGATAAGCAGCGCCGCGAGCTCGAGACGGTCGTCTCCATGAAGACGGGCAAACCGATCGCCGCCGCGTCGGATGCCGATCCGCTGGCGTTCGGACTCGGCGTCGGTCAGGGCCACCGGCCGGGGCTCGGCACGTTCTGGTTCTATCAGGGCGAGACGCTGGGCTACCGCGTGCTGTACGGCTACTTCCCGAGCAGCGGCGCGGTCATCGTCATCGCGCTCAACAGCCAGCCGCCCGAGAAGCAGAACGAGAACGGCAAACTGATGCAGCAGCTCTACGGCATCTTGGAAAAGGCCGGCAAACTCTCGAGTTAGGCCGAGGCCCGCGCGCGCTTGGCCGCGACGAACGCGAGCACGCCGTCGAGCGGACGCGCGTTGAGGACCTCGTCCTTGGCGACCCAGCCGCGCCGCGCCTGACCCACCGCGTACGACACGTTGGCGAGCTGATCTGCCGTATGCGCGTCGCTGTCGAGCGCGAACGTGACGCCGAACTGGCGCGCGCGGCGCGCGAGCGCGCTCGGGAGATCGAGCCGGCCGGGCTGGCCGTCGATCTCGAGCGCGGTGCCGGTGCGCGCGGCGGCCTCGAACACGGCGTCGTAGTCGAACTCGTAGCCCTCGAAGGCGCCCAGTTGGCGCCCCGTCGGATGGCCGATGATGTTGACGTACGGATTTTCGCAGGCGCGGATCAGGCGCTGCGTCATCTTCTCGCGGCCGATCCGCATGCCCGCGTGCACGCTGGCAACGACGATGTCGAGTTCCGCCAGGACGTCCGGGCCGAACTCGAGCGAGCCGTCCTCGAGGATGTCGACCTCGCACGAGCAGAGCGTGCGGATGCCGAAGCGGTCGCCGAGCTCGCGCACGCGCGCGCGCTGTTCGCGCAGCGCGGCGGCGTCGAGGCCGTAGGAGCCGCGGCCTTCCGAATGATCGGAGATGGAGTGATACGCGTAGCCGCGCTGCGCCGCGCCTGCGATCATCGTCTCGAGGTCGCCGGCGCCGTCGCTCCACGTGCAGTGCATGTGGAAGTCGCCGCGCAGATCGGCCTCGCTCACGACGGCGGGCAGCGTGCCGTGAGCCGCCGCGTCGATCTCGCCGACGCCTTGGCGCAGTTCGGGCGGAATGTACGAAAGCCCGAGCGCGGCGTAGACCTCTTCCTCCGTCCGGCACGTGAGGTTCTTGCCGGTCGCCAGTTCGAGGATGCCGTTCTCGCTCACGCGCAGGCCCTTGCGCACCGCCAGCTCGCGCAACTGGATATTGTGCTCCCGGCTGCCGGTGAAGTGTTGCAGCAGATTGCCGTACAGGTGCGCCGGCAGCACACGCAGGTCGATCTGCAGTCCGCCGGCGAGCCAGATGCTCGCCTTCGTCGAGCCCTCGGCGAGCACGGCCTCCGCGCGGTCCCAGCCGGTGAAGCGGCGGATGACCGCGTCGGGATCGTCGGACGTGCACACGATGTCGATGTCGCCGACGGTGACTTCGCAGCGCCGCAGGCTGCCGGCGTAGGCCACGTCGGCCGCCGGCGCCTCCGCCTCGATATACGCGATGATCTCGCGCGCGAGCGGGAGCGCCGTGCCGATCGGCGTGCGCGTCTGCCGGCCCTTGAATGCGAGGATGCCGCGCTTGAGATTCTCGAGCGACTTCGGGCCGAGCCGCGCCGTGCCGGCGAGCAGGCCGGCGTCGAGCGCGCGCTCGAGGTCGGCGAGCGAGGCGATGCCGTGTTCGGCGTACAGCGTGGAGGCCGTCTTGATGCCGACGCCCTGCACGTGCAGCAGCTCGATCAAGGTCGGCGGGTACTGTCCCGCGAGCTCCTCGTAGTAGGCGCTCGTCCCGGTCGCGGCGATCTCCGCGATCCGCCCGGCGATCGTCTTGCCGACGCCGGGGAGCTTCTGCAGCTCCTCCGCCGCGATGAGATCGGCCACCGGCGCGGCGTTTTCGACGGCCGACGCTGCCCGCTCGTAGGCCATGAATTTGAAGAACGGCTCGCCCGCGAATTCCATCAGGACGCGGATGTCGAGCAGTTTGCGGGCGATCTCCGCGTTGGTCAAGGGCCGCTCCATGGTAGGAGCCTGTTTCTGGGAATCCGTACGGACGTCCCATGTTGCGCGTTCTGCGAGCGGTCGACGCCGCGTTCGAGCCTCCGCGCACGGCGGGCGTCGCACCCTTCTCGGTGGCGCTCGAAGCGGGCGAGCGAGGCGGCCTGACGCTGCCGAGCGCCGCCGCGGCCTCGATCGCCGCGCGGCTGGCCGCCGGGATCGTCAAGATCACCGGCGGGACGCTCTTCATCGGCGACTACGACCCGCGCATCCAGCCGGTCCAGGCCAAGCGCATGGTCGGCTTCGTGCCGCGCGACGGCCGCTTCGGCGATGCACCCCGCGAGCCGATCCTCGTCCCGGACCTGCGGGCCGTCGTCGACTTTCACGCCGCGCTGTACGAGGTGGAGCGCGACGTTGCGCGGCGCGCCGCCGCCGCCGTGCTCGACGCCTTCGGCGGCCAAAGCGACCTCGCCGTGGCCTGTGCGCTCGCGCTGATCCGGCCGGTCGCGCTGCTCGTGCTCGATCAGGTGCCGGCCGCCGCCGAGGAGATCGTGGCCGGGCTCGCCGGCGAACGGACGGCGATTCTGACCACGCGCTGGGCCGCGGTACAGCCCACTGCGCACCGCGCGCTCGCCGCGGCCGGCCGATGACCGGCGGAAGCCGCGCGACGCTCGCGATCGTGCGCTGGCAGGCGCGCGCCCAACTGGGGCCGTGGGTGCCCGCGGTCGCCGGCGTGCTGTTCGGTCTCAGCGTGCTGCCGGAGTACGCGCGCGCGGCCGGGTCGCTGCCGTACGCGCTCGCGCTGGCTGCGATGGTGCTGATGGGCGTTGCGAGTAGCGCCATCTTCGGCCTGCGCCGCAGCGCGACGATCGAACTGACGAGTCTGCGCTATTATGGCGCGCCGCTCTACGGTCGCGAACTCGCGCGAGCGCACGCGATCATGCCGGCGCTGCGGTCGTTGCTGTTCGCGCTCGGCGTCGGCGCCGGTCTCGGCATCGCCGCGCTGCTGCATCGGGACCTGCCGCCCGGCGTCCCAGCGCTCCTCGTCGCGCTCGCGCTCGGACAGCCGGTGGTCGCCCTCATCGCGTTGTCGGGCTGTTTGCGCAGCGGAAGCGCGCGCGCGCTCTACGGCCTGCTCGCCGTCGGAGCGGGCTGCGCGCTCGAATCTGCCGCGCTGTTTGGCGGTCCCGCCGTGCTGGCGGGAACCGCCGTCGCCGCCGTCGTGGCGGGCTTTTTCGCGCTGCGGGCGTTCGGCGAGACGCTCGCCCGCTACGACCCGGTCTGGACTTAGGCCGCCGTCGCGGCGGCTGCGAGCCGCTCGACGATCGCGCGGTTGAACTGATTGAGATCGGCGCCGCCGCGCGTCGTCACCCAGTTGGTGTCGGCGACGACGGGCTGATCGCGGAACAGGCCGCCCGCATTGCGGATGTCGTCGCTGATGGACGGCGAGCCGGTCAGCGTCTTGCCGCGCACGGCTTGCGCGGAGATCAACACCTGCACGCCGTGGCCGACCGCGAACGTCGGCTTCTTCGCCGCGTCGATCTCGCGCACGAAGCGCTGGACCTCGCGGTCCATGCGGATGTGGTCGGGGGACTGTCCCCCGGGGATCAGGAGCGCGTCGAAGTCGTCCGCCGTACAGTCGACGACGAGTTCTTCCGCCTTGAGCGCGAGCGGCGAATCGTCGAGCCCGCGCTTGGCGCGGATACGCTGGCGGGCACGCTCGCCGACGCCGACGATCGTGACGATCGCCCCGGCGGCCTCCAGTGCGCGCCGCGGCTCCGACAACTCCGCCTCTTCGAATCCGTCGCCGACCAATGCGGCGACTCGCTTACCTTCGGTTCCTCCCTGCTGCATGCCGGACCGTTTCGCCGCTTCGCCGCCTTTCCCGTCCCGGCGCTACCGCCGGGGGTCGACGCAGACGTAAATCTCCGAGCCGACCAGGTTGGTCTCGTACGTCTCGAGCGCGCAGGCCGACCCCAGCATCGTCATTTCGCCGGTCCTTACGTCGAACGACCAAGCGTGCCAGGGGCAGGTGACCACCGGCCCCTCGATCCAGCCCTCGGCGAGCGGGCCGCCCTGATGCGGGCACGAGGCCTCGACCGCGTAGAACGCGCCCTCGACGTTGAAGACGGCCACCTCGAGGTTCCCCGCCACGACGGCCTTCGCGTGCCCGGGCGGAATCTCGCCGGCGGCGGCGACGCGGACGAAGCGCTCCATCGCCGCAAGGCTCGGCGGCTTGCCGCGCGGGTCCTGCCGGGGGAGTGATACGGCACCGCAGGAAAGGCTCGCCCGATGATACGCCCGTCGCTCTTGGCCATTGCCCTCGCCGCCGTTCCGCTCGCCGGAGCGGCCTCGTCCGAGTCGGCCGCGCCGGTCGGCGGGGCCGAGCCCACCCTCTCGGCCAAGACGCTCGACGGAGGGACGTTCTCGCCGGCGGGCCTGGCCGGCAAGGTCGTCGTCCTGAATTTCTGGGCGACCTGGTGCCCGCCGTGCCGGGCCGAGACGCCCGACCTCGTCGCGGCCTACAAGAAGCTGCACGCGCCCGACGTGGCGTTCCTCGGCGTGGACACGACGGAGACGGCGCCCGCCGTCAAGACGTTCATCTCGGCCAAGGGCGTGCCGTATCAGACAGTACTCGCCGGCGCCGACGCCTACAACCGCTTCGGCATCTCGTACATTCCCACGACGATCGTCATCGACGAAAAGGGCATCGTGCGCGCGCGCTGGATCGGCGGCGTTACGCCCGACCAGTTGGCGCAGTACGTCGCGAGCGCGCGCGCCGGCAAGGACGCCGACTATCTGACCGACGGGCAGAAGCACATCGACGCGATGCTGCAGCCCGCGCAGTTCGATTTCAGCGGCGACGCGGCGACCGTCGGGCCCGCGATCGCGGCGGCGCAGAAACGGATCGCCGACGTCGACGCGTATGCCGCGACGCTGTCGTCCGGCAACGGCGCCGGCTACGACGACGAGCGGACGATGCGCGAACAGGGCGTGCTACTGGAACAGGCGGCGAAGGCCGCGCGCCGCATCGCGACGACCCCGGCCGACCAGGCGAAGGCCGACATGATGCTGGCGACCGCGTACGGCGACCAGAACCGCTTCGCCGATGCCGTCGACGCGTACAAGAGCGCGCTCGCGCTCGCGCCCGGCAACCCCGACCTGACGTTCGCGCTGTCGCGCGCCTACTATCGCCTGCACGACTACGATCAGATGGCGGCGACCGCGCGCGACTACATCCGCATGAAGCCGCAAGATCCGAGCGGTTACGACGAACTCGGCCTCGCGTTCCAGCGTTCGCGCCGGTTCTCCGACGCCGTGCAGCCGTACGAAACGGCCGTCTCGCTGATGATCGAACAGGCGCATCAGCAACCTGAAGCCCAGCGCGGCGATGCGTACGGCGCGATCGCGGACGAGTCGCTCGACCTCGGCAACGTCTACGTCGCGCTCGGTGACCGCGCGGGCGCGCAGCGCGCGTTCGGCAACGCCGTCCACTACGCCAAACTGATTCCGCAGAGCAGCGCCTACGCCGAGTTGCGAACGCTCGCGCCCGAGCGCGCGGCGGAGGGCATGGCGGCGGTGGCGCTCGTCCACGGCGGCGGCGCGGCGCTCTCGCTCGCCCATTGGACGGGGCCCGACCTGCCCGGCAGCGTCGCGTCCACCTACAAGTACCGGCTGATCGTCGTCGCGCCGCCGAGCAAGAGCGTCACGCTGACGGCGACGGGCCTCGGGCCGGGCTGGATCGCCTCGTTCTGTGCCGACCGGCTCTGCTCGCCGCGGACCGTCACCTTCGTCCAGCCCGTCTCCGGCGTCAAGACCTACGAGTTTCAGTTGGTCCCGCCGAAGGACGGCGCCAAGCCCGGCAAGGTCGGCGTATCGGGCGCCGGAGCTAGCGCCACCATCCCGTAGCGCCCGTGGGGCGGACTTTTTTTGACACTCGCCGGGGCCTCTGCTATGATTCGGCGGTCGCCGGCCCGGCCTTTTGGCTGGAGCCGAGCGAGACCATCCTGAGCAAGGAGCAGCCGGCACATGCCGTTGACCAAGGAACAGA
>Ga0182016_10007787_pt1 | contig 10943 bp, 6 predicted proteins | sample 712S2MmetaG_FD_120491 | JGI IMG/M metagenome (GOLD analysis project Ga0182016, IMG submission 120491) | Permafrost microbial communities from Stordalen Mire, Sweden - 712S2M metaG | ecosystem: Environmental > Terrestrial > Soil > Wetlands > Permafrost | place: Sweden: Stordalen | collected...
CATTGCGGTACCGAATTTCGCTCTAGACCCGATTGTCCCGTCCTCTTTAAGCATTGAACATGGGCAAAGCGGCACCGCCAGCGTGTCGGTGTCGCCCGAGAACGGCTTCTCATCGGCCGTTTCATTCGCTTGTTCCGGCCTGCCCGCGGGAGCGTCGTGCAGCTTTAATCCGCCCACTGTGACTCCACTCGGGGCCACCGCATCTACCAACCTCACCGTTTCCACGTCGTCGGTCGGTGCGTCGGTTCGCAACTCTCATTACAAAATATCAGGTCTCGCTCTGGTCCTTCTGCTGGGGTGTTTTGGTTGGGGACGGAGTGGTCGCCGGATAAGGCTAATCTTTTCTGGATGCATACTTGCTCTGATCGTATCCGCGGGATGTGGGGGCGGGAGCAATAATAACTCCTTCACGCCCATCACATCGACTGTTACGGTGACCGCGTCATCCAGTTCTTTGCAACAAAGCACCACGTTCATCCTGAATATAGAGTGACGCTCTCATACCACCGTGTCAGGGGTCCTTCGACTGCGTGGGGACTTCACTTTGTGAAGTCTTCCACTGCGCTCAGGATGACAAAATTTATGAGGGTTCAGGCTTGGAGTTTACGGGTCTAGTTCTGGCGGACCCTGCGATTTTAGGATGGGGCACTCGCCAACGACGGAGAACTTCAGGCGGGTGGTTTTTCCGCTACTTGCAGGAATGAACGATTTGTCCGGTGCCAGGTTTTACCTTCAGAGAGAAATGGGTTTGCTCGCTCTCGTCCGCGCGAAATACGTGGAGGCGGATTCTCTCGCTTAATTTGAAACGGTAGGGGGTCTTGGGCTGGCAAGGGCAAATCAGGCGCTGCCAGTCGGGGCAGCCTGCAACATTCTCGATGTATGCGCCGTTGCTGTAGGTAAGGCCAAAGTCTTTCCTGAGGTATTGCATGTGACAGCTTGGGCACTCGACGTAGAGGCGGGTCTTCATCATGATATCTGCCATCGATGTAACTGCCATTGATGCGGAACAACGGCCTTCGAATGATTTGACTAGATTATTAGAGCAGATGTTCGCTTCCGGCACTATGGCTCGTAGGATTGGTTACTGAAGTAAGGTTACTTTGTTCAGATCGAGATTGCCGCGCTCGGGATTTGAATAGAGCGATTTTGCGAGTGCGGTTCTTCGGAGTTACGAACGACGCGGGAGTTACGAACGACGCGCATCGCCGAGCGTTCCCGACAAACTTTTCCCGTCGCCACTAATTTACTTCTGCGATCAACAGTCCAAAAGGTTCGAGGGTGACTTGGTTGCCGTTCGCCGATGCGGCGGATGAGATTACCGCTTTAAGGCTGGTCTTGCTGAAGCCTTCGTGAGACAGGTCAAAACTTGCTTTTTGCGGCGTGCCGGACATGTTGAGGGCGACGAGGAGAGCTTTTCCTTTATAGGTGCGGAGGTAGGACATGACGTGAGGATCGTTCTGGTTGAGAGCGGTGTAGGTTCCGTCCAGCAGTGCTTCGTTGGTGTGGCGCAAGGCAAGAACTTTCTTGTAGAGACTGTAGACGGAGTTCGGATCTTTGGATTCGGCGGCTACGTTGTGGGTGACATAGGTGGGCGGCACGGGGAGCCACGGAGTCGCTTTGCTGAACCCGGCGTTGGGAGCGGTGTTCCACTGCATGGGCGTGCGTTCGCCGTCGCGGCCTTTTTCTTTGGGCCATCCGGTGCGTCCGATGGGGTCTCTGACGTCTTCTCGGCGGGTGGGATTATTGTTCTCCATGCCGATTTCTTCGCCGTAGTACATGATGGCGGTGCCGCGAAGGGTGAGGTAGAACGCACCCATTAATTTGGCGATGGCGTCGTTGTTCTTGCCGTCTCCGTAGCGGTTGTAGGAGCGGACGATATCGTGATTGCTGATGACGAAGACGGGCCATCCGTGGGCGCTGTTGACGGCGTCGATCTGGGCCCGGAAATCGGGCGGGGAAAGTTTGTTGACGGTGGTGAACATGAAGTCCATGGGCATCTGGAGTTCGTTGCCGTTCTTACCGTAGTACTTGTCGAGTTGCGCGGCGCTCGAAGTCCAGGTCTCGCCGATGAGCACGGCGTCAGATTCGTCGGCGACCTGGCGGAGCTTCTGCAGTTCGTCGTGCACTTCGGGGTAATTGCGGTTGTAGATCTCGTCTGTGTTGGGGTCGCCCTGCGCATTTTTTCCTTCGAGCACGGGATTGTCTTTGAGGTCGGGATCTTCAAAGAGAGTGTCGACGGCATCGAGGCGGAATCCGGCAACGCCGCGCTTATACCACCAGCGCGTGGTATCGAGCATAACTTTTTCGACTGCTGGATTGCGCCAGTTGAGGTCGGGTTGTTGCGCATAGAAAAAATGATAATAGAACTGATTCGTAGTGGGATCGAACTTCCAAGCCGGGCCGCCGAAGATGGAAACCCAGTTATTGGGCGGCTGGCCGGGAGCTTTGCCATCGCGCCAGATGTACCAGTCGCGATGCGGAGCGTTGCGAGAGGATTTCGAGTCGAGAAACCAGGGATGCTGGTCGGAGGTGTGATTGGGGACGAAATCCATGATGATGCGGACGCTATGTTTCTTGCCTTCGGCGACCATGTGATCGAAGTCGGCGAGGGTTCCGTACATGGGATCGATGTTGCGATAGTCGGAGACGTCGTATCCGAAATCGACCTGGGGCGAGGGATAACAGGGTGTGATCCAGATGGCGTCGACGCCGAGGTCGTGAAGGTAACTCATTTTGGAGCTGATGCCGTTGAGGTCGCCGATGCCGTCGTTGTTGCTGTCGGCAAAACTGCGAGGATAGATTTCGTAGAAGACGGCGTTCTGCCACCACTGATGGCCTTCGGGATCGGGCTTAGTTTGGGCGTCGAGGAGGGAAGGGAGAAGGGTCAGTAGAAAAAGAAAGGTTAGCGCTTGGGAGCGCGATGAGGACAGGGGCACGGACCTCGACATGGAGAATCTCCTGCGAGAAACATAAAGGGAGGGGTGGCATTCGGTCAATTTGAGAGGGCGGCGATCGACCACGATGGAGTTGCGATTTGAGGCGCAGCTGAAGAGATTGCAGAAAAGTTGGAATTCGCGCAGGAAGTCCTCGGTGGCTAAAAGCCGCATCTGATTTGGGGGCAGTTGCGGCGCAGCTAAAGCTGCGTCCCTTCAAAACAGAGTCACAATCAGAGTTCTCCCCAGGCCCTGAAGTCATTAATGCTGTGCGGCAGTGGTTGGGACGTACGGGTCCAGGTTAGTGCCCTGAAGAACGGGCACGAACCTGGGGCACCGAGATTCGGGGGTTTCGGGGATCATTTTGTTTTGTAGCTGAAGGTGACTTTTGTTTCTTCGTCCAGGACTAAGGGGCGGACGAATTGGAATGAGGTGCCGGTGCGGGGGACTTCGATGGCGACGGGAAGGACTCCGGCGACGCGACGTTGCAGATTCATGACGTTGGCCGAGGCGGCGTTTTGTTCCTGCTTTTTGGCGTTGGATTCGAGTTGCTGGAGTTGAGTGTAGTTGCGGCCGTTGATGGAGGTTGAGAGTCTAGACTCTTCATTGACCGTCGGTGCCTCGGCGCTGACTTCGACTTGTTCGGAGGCGGCTCCTAGTTGAAGAGTGGTCGAATAGTTTAGCGGTTGATTGGAGTCGTACGCCATATCCCGGGCCGCGGTTTTGAAGCCCGGTGTTTCGACTGTGGCGTGAACACGTCCAGCGGGAAAATTTGAGACGAGCCAACGTCCGGAGGAGTCGGTCACGGTGCTCGTGGAGAATCCGGTATCGGTGTTTGTGACGGTGACGTGGGCGCCGGGGACTACTGCGCCGGTGGGATCGGTAACGACTCCGCCAAGTTGGCCGGGGAGCATGATCGCGTTCGCGCCGGTGGCGCGAAATACGCCACCTCCAATGCCTCCACCGTGGCCGGCTCCGATGACTCCATTAACAACGCCTACGTTTGCGCCGTAGTCGGCGACTTTATCGGCTTCGAATGTTGTTGGGACCAGGTTGGCGGCGAGGACGTCACCGCCGAAATCTTTCACTTTGTATTGTTCGGGGAGAAAGACTTCCCATTGGAGGAGATTGATGGGGACATCCATGCGGGGGAGAGAAAGTTCGGAGCCACCTTTTTTGGCGAAGGGGGTTCCGGCGTGCATGATGACGAAGGAAATCTCGTAGGCTCCGGTAGGCCGAAAGCCGGGGCGCAGGAGGGGAACGCGATCTCCGTCGGGGCCCGTGACGGGTTTCACTTTTTCACCGGCAACATCGGCGGAGAGGATGGTTGCCCCGGCGGGTAGAGTGACTTTGAGGAAAGGCTGCGCCTGATTTTTGACGGTGAGTTTGATTTCGGTGAGAGAACGGCCTTCGGAGGTGACGAGGGTGGTTACCTCGGCGTTTTCAGCGATGGCGGCGAGGACACTGCTATCGGGGAAACGAGTCCAGGCGAGCGCGAGGGTGGGAGTTTCGTCGGGCTGGCGGTGGAAGCGGAAGGCGGCTTGCGGGGGATAGTGGGCGAGTGAGCGGAGGTAGGGATTGGTCTCGCGGACGTCCATGCGCTTGAGGCCTCCACCTTCGGTGGCGGTGAGTTCCATGGTGCCGGCGCCTTCGATGAGAACTTCTCCGGTTTCGCGCTGCGCGTTCTTGAAAGAGACGAACGGGGCGCTGGCCTTGGAGTCGGTGATGGAACGCTCCATGGAAATGAGAAATTCGTGGCTGCGGGCGCTGGCGGAGCGCACTTTCAGAGTTAAAACGCCGGCTTGAGTTTCGTTCGAGTCGAGCGAGGGGCCGGTGACTCCGGTGACTTCGTAGCCTTCGGGAATTTCGACTTCGAATTGAGTGGGGTCGCCCTGGACGACGGTGATGTCGGCGAGGGCGGCAATGCGCAAGTCGGCTTCGCTGACCGAGACCAGCGTTTTCACATCCGACAAAAATCGCACTTCGTGAGGAACGACGGCCACCTGCGTTTCGCGACGGGCCCACCAGAGATTGGCGGATTGTCCGGGGACTAGGGTGGCTTCGATGGTGGTGTGCCCACTTTCGGAGCGGCGATCGGTGATGAGGCCGGGGCTGATGTTGGCGAAGGTATTTTCACCGGGAAGAACGAGAGTGAGTTGAACGCTGCCGGCGGAGGGGACGGGCAGGTTGAGAGTAGCGCGTCCGGCTTCGATACGCAGGGGCAGGCCGGCGTTGAGAGTGATGGAGAAGTCGGAGGGTCCGGTGAGAACGGCGGTCTGGACGCCGTTTTCCTGTTGCAGGGGAAGCGGCTTGTTCTCTTGCCTGGCGTCGAGGATGGTGATGCCGGAGGTAAGCGGCACTCTTAGCACGCCTTTCTTGAAAAGTTCGCCTTCGAGTTGAATGCTGCCGAGAGCGGAATCATTTTCGACGTGAAGCTTGAGGTCGGCGCGCTTGATGGCGTAGCTGAGGGGCGGCGCGTCGGGCTTCCTGGGAGTCTTGGCGGCTAACTCGACGAGGCGGTTGTATTCGTCGAGTGGCAGAGTGACGTTGCCGGAGTCGGGAAGGGGCAGGACGGTTTTCTGCTGGGCGCGGGCCCGTTGGGTGAGGGGCGCGAGGATGAGGACCAGGCAGAAGAGTTGGAGTTTGCGGGTCTTCACTACTGTTATTTTGTCCCTCATTATTTTGCTCCCTTCGATTTTTCGCGCTGGAAGGTGAATTCCGCAGCGGGCGATTGGCCTTCGGCGGTAAGTTCGGAAATCAGGAAGATGGATGGGCCGAAGGCGGGGAAGGAGATTCCGATGGGGAGGATGCCGGCGACTTTTCCTTCTTTGGATTTGGCGCGGAATTTGTCGATTAGAGATTGAGTGGCTTCGTCGTCTTTCTGCTGGTCGATCTTAGCGAACTGTTGGAGGCGATCGAATTCCTTCCGCTTGGCTTCGGCGAGGGGCGGCATGGGCGGCGGGAAGTTGAAGGCTTCAGAGGTGGGATTGGCATAGGGCTCGGTGCGGAAAGTACCCGGCTCGGCGGAAACGTGGAAGAGCGGAGGATAGTAGAGCAGCAATCCGGTGCGCGAGATAGGGAGATCAAGAGCAGGCAGGGAGACGCGAGCTTTGCCTTTGTCTTCCCAAGCGGGGCCGCGACCGAGATAGAGAACTTCAACGACGAAGGCGGGAGCATCTTCGCCTCCACGAGCTTTTTCGAGGGGCAACAGGAGGCTGCCATCGGGAGATTGGCCGGGGCGGACGGGTTTGCCGGCTAGGGAGGCGCTCCAGATGACGGCGCCGGGAGGCAAGGTGATTTTGACGAAGGTGCGCTGGTTGTTGCGGATGGCGTAGCGCGCCTGGATCAGGCTCTTGCCTTCTTTGCTGACGAGAACCTGATAACGGGCCTCTTCGATGTTGGCCATGAGGACGGCTTGCTGGGTATAACGTGCGACGTTGACGGAGAGGGAGCGATTGGCGGCGGCTTCTCCGGCGCGGAAGCGGTAGGCGGCGAGCGAGGGAGACTGACGGCTGGCGATGGTTTCGCCTAGATCGCTGGCGTCCGCTTCTTCCATGCCGTGCGATTTGACGTCTTTGATCTCACCGGCGCCGAGGACTTCGACGGCGACACCTCCGGTATCGCGCTCGGTGTTAAGCAGGCGCAGGAGCGGCATGGAGATATCGCCATCGCGGGCAAGGCGAGTTTCTCCATTGATTACGAATCTCGAGCTTTGCTCGACAGGTTCGAGAAACTTGACGGCGAGTTCACCGTTCTTGATTTCCCAATCGGCGATGGCGGCGCCGAGAACCTGGTTGACGGTGACGTTTTCGGGCACCTGCACGCGAACTTCGGAGGCCGCACCTTGCACGATTTCGAGATTCACTTCGGCGTAGATCGTGGTCGAGTCTTCTCCTAAGCTGACTAACTCAGTGAGTGATCCGCGCAGACGGAGAGGCGAAGTGGTGCGATGATCTTCTGTCTTTCTGTGCCAGTTGAAAGTCAGGGGCGCGTTGCCTTGTCCGTAGGCGACCCATTTACTTTCGTCGGCAGTGTCGGATTGTTCGGACAAGAGGCCTCCCCCCACTTGCACGTCAACACCGTGGCGCAGGAGTTGAATGGCCGCGCGAGTGATTCCGGAGTCGGCAGCGGGCAGAGAGATGCTCTCGCTTCCGGCACTTGAGGCGACCGGAAGAGCGATATCGAGTAAGAGCAGCGAACGGCCGATGTGAGAGAGTATGGCGGTGAGCTGGCCGCTGTTTCTGCCCTTGGTATCGGGAACGAGTGAGACGAGCTTGTTATCTAAGTGAGCTTCGCGGACTAACAATCCGGAGGGAATGGGAACGCGCACCCAGCCATCTTTCAGTACGTCGACGGTAAGGGAGACGCGGCCTTTGGCGACGTCTCCCCTGATTTGAAGATCGTAGTCGACCCGCGTGAGTGTGGCCGAAACAGGCGAGGATTCTGCTTCGGGCTCGAGAGGATACGCCTTGGAGTGCAGGCTTCGATATTCGGAGACGGGAATCACGACCCATCCCGAGGAGCGGACTTCCTGGGCCGGGGCGGCGGACGAGAACAAGGAAATACAGAGGATGCAGCACGGAAAGAGGAGAAGGAAATTGAACTTGTTGTAAAACGGATGCAGGGGCAGGTTCGACATCAACCTTGGTGTCGTCATGGGCCGCCTTTCGGCTAACTTGGGACAATGGAGTTAGTAACCTTACTCACGCACTTGCACTCGGGGAGAGGGGCTATTTTCAAGAACGCCCGTCCGGGATAATCTTGCGATCGTCTTTGCGATCTTCTTGCAAACTGGGTTAAGATCACTGGCTGCTGATTAGATTGGATGCCTGGTGGGACCCTTGATTGTAGGCAGAATTGTGAAAACGGTTTAGTAACCTTTCGGATGCGATGCCTGCGGTTGAGGCCCCAAGCCACAGCGGAAGCATCGCAGTTCAGGTAAGTTGAGCTGCGGCTAGGCGACGCGGCCAACGGCTGTAACGATTGGGACTTCCGCTTCACTATTTGTCGAGAACAGGTAAGTCGGGAACGCATTCCGGGAACACAGTCTGGGAACACAATTAAAAAAAAGTTCGAGAACAGCAGGTCGGCGATGGCAGAAACTGTTTCGCCCACGATTGAGGAAGTTCTGAACGCAGAACTTCAGCAGATCGAAACTTCGCGCAGGCTGCGCCTTGGCGGCGACGAGCCGCGCCCGCCGGCAAAACAGAGTTTAATTGGACTGGCCTTTTCCGGCGGTGGGATCCGGAGCGCCACGTTTAACTTAGGCATCCTGCAGGGTTTGGCCTGCTCGCGACTGCTGGGTGCGTTCGACTATATCTCCACCGTTTCGGGCGGAGGTTACATTGGCGGTTGGCTGATGGCCTGGATGCATCATCAGGGGATCGGCATCCGCGAGATCGAGGAAAAACTTTCGGCCGCTCCGAATGCCCCTGGGGAAGCGGCGGACCCGCCCGAAGTACATTTTCTGCGGGATTACAGCAATTACTTGACGCCGCGAAAAGGCGTGCTGGGTGCGGATTTCTGGGCATTCACCGCCAGCTATTTGCGCAATACGCTGCTCAATCAATACATCCTTGTACTGGCTCTCCTCGCTTTGCTGATGTTGCCCCGGAGCTTCGTGTTCTTGCTGCACCTTCTGGAGAGCGCGGAGGACGTTCTTCAAGGGCGATTCTCCGACACCGTGCAGGTGTATTTAACCGCGCAGTACTTCGCCTTGGGACTGGGAGTGCTATTTGGACTGGTGGCAGTCGTTTTTATCGGATTGAACCTGGTGTCGGTTGATCCAGACAAAGAACCGAGAGATTGCTGGATCACTCATCAATGGGCTGTGCAGGCTTTCATCGTGTTGCCGCTGTTTTTTTCGGGCGCGCTATTCACTTACGGTCTCGGGCAGTTTCTTACGGATTGGGGGATTGTAGATTTTCCTCTGTATCGGGCACCCGCGGTGGGAGTGGTGCTCTATTTCGGATTGTGGGCGGCGGCGCTGGCGGTGCGATCGATCGTACGGTCTTTGATTAAGTCGACGGGGAACGGAGGGCCGAGAATTGGAATGCTGCTGTTGACGGCGGTAATAACGGGTATCTTCAGCGGATATTTGCTGGTTCCGTTTTCGAGAGTTCTGATTCCGGCTGGGCAGCCCGGAATCACGTTTTCGAAGTGGCACGTCATGACGTTCGGGACGCCGTTGACCATCCTCATAATATTGATGGCCGGAGTGCTGCACGTTGGGTTGATGGGCCGCAGCATGACCGACTCGCACCGGGAATGGTGGGGAAGGCTTGGCGGCTGGATGGTGATCTACTCCGTCTGCTGGTTCTTTCTGTTTCTGATCTCCGTGTACTTTCCGTGGGTAACGGGCAAGTTCATTGCGTGGGAGGCTCATCTCCACTTTGGACACCCCCTCACGCTGGCGGCGGTCGCGGCGTGGATGGTTGCGACCGCGCAGGGAGTGTCGTTCGGCAAGAGTGACCGAAGTGGCGCTCCGGTGCTTGATGGATCGTTGGTGGAGAAATTGTTGCACTCCACGGCGAGGATGGCTCCGTATGTTTTCATAATTGGGCTGCTGCTCGGGCTTTCGTTGATGTCGGCGGCCATTTGCTACAAGATCAAAGGGCCCGACTGCACAACGGGGATTGATCCGCCGATTTTGGGATTGCCAAGCGACCAATGTTTTCATCCGGGAGTGCCGCTGACATGTGTTCTTTTTTTTCTCGCGGCCGTTGCGCTGTCGTGGAGGGTCGACGTCAACGAATTCTCGATTCACTATCTTTACCGAAACCGTTTGATACGGTGCTATCTCGGGGCTTCGGTGCGCGGCCGGAACGCGCAGCCGTTCACGGGGTTTTCGGATGCGGATAATCTACCACTCTCAAGTTTGGCGATTCCGGAAGGCTCGAACGAGCGCAAAGATGGACGTCCCATTCCTATCGTGAATACGAGTCTGAATGTGGTGCGCGGGAAAGAGCTGGCCTTGCAGACGCGCAAGGCGCGTTCGTTTGCCATCACGCCACTCTACGGCGGGTTCACGCGACAGGCGGCCGAGAAGAAAGTGTGGGAGTCTTATTTTGGTGAGACCAAGGAAGGAGGCAGCCGACTGCCGGGATTTCCGGACGGGATTACGTTGGGGACCAGTATTGCGATTTCCGGCGCAGCGGCGAGCCCCAATATGGGGTCGTATTCCGAGCCGCCGCTGGCGTTCTTAATGACGCTGTTCGATGTAAGGCTGGGCTGGTGGAGCGGCAATCCTGCGGGGAAAAAATGGAAGAATGGAAGTCCGACAGTCGGTTTTTATTGGCTGCTCGCGGAATTACTGGGATCGACCGACGACGATAGCGATTATGTCTATCTATCGGATGGAGGGCACTTCGAGAACCTGGCGGTGTATGAACTGGTGCGTCGGCGCTGCAAATTGATCGTGGCTTGCGATGCATCGTGCGATCCCGGCCGTGGATTCGCGGATTTGCACAATGCCATTGAGCATTGCCGCACCGACTTCGGAGTCGAAATATCGGTGAACTTAAATGACCTGAGTGCGGTAAGGCCGCCCGAGGTCATGACGGAGGCGAACATTTTGCGTTCGAAGGCGCACTTTGCGATCGGCAAGATTCGTTACAATCCTGCCGACTCGAAAGAGGATGGCACTCTGATCTACATCAAGCCGTCGCTCGTGGATGGCGATCCGAATGACGTACTTGCGTATGCTGGGGTCAACCGGTGCTTTCCGAACGACACGACGGCGAACCAGTGGTTTGACGAAACACACTTTGAAAATTATCGGGCTCTCGGACAAGCCGCAGGCGCGTCGGCGTCGGAGGCGATCAGGGCTGAAGTCGAGCGCGCTTTGATCGGTGGGCAGCGCGACAAACACTCGAACGGCTAGCTCGGCTGGGCGGCTAGATTTTTGATGGGCGGAAAAGAAAGAACCTTGCTCAGGGTGTGTGCAGGCGGCTGCGTACCCGCGCGAAGGGCTTGGACCATCATTTCGAGGGCCTGACCCATGGTGGGCGG
>Ga0182016_10007789_pt1 | contig 10940 bp, 18 predicted proteins | sample 712S2MmetaG_FD_120491 | JGI IMG/M metagenome (GOLD analysis project Ga0182016, IMG submission 120491) | Permafrost microbial communities from Stordalen Mire, Sweden - 712S2M metaG | ecosystem: Environmental > Terrestrial > Soil > Wetlands > Permafrost | place: Sweden: Stordalen | collected...
CAGGCCTCGCTTGCGTGTAGTGCGGATGGCTTTGCTCGGAGGCGGCAACCAGGACTGTCGTATCGAAGAAAATATCCACTTGGGTTACTTTTTCAAAGCGGACTCGATCCGCTCCTCGCGCACGTCCTCAAGGATGCGCTCCCAGTTGGCCCCCGGTTCCGCCCTACCCTGATGGACCCACAGACCATCGACCTTGACCATGGAAGCCGTTGTTCGATCCGCTTTCTTTTTTTGCTTCGAACTTTCCGAAACGGTGCGCTCCCGGCGCAGCCGGATAAACAACTGTGTTCTCTTTATGCATCTCATCGGCTAACAACCCGAACCTTATTACGCATCGAACGAAGCTGCGCACACTGGAACGGACGGCGGCATGTCGATGAAGGCCTCGGATTACTCGTGTACCGGCACCGACGGCGGTATGTCGCAAAAGGCCTCGGACTACTCGTGCGTACCGCTGTGCCCGGAGTGCCACACGCGAGCTCCGGAGGCGTACCACCGCATCGGCAAGCGAGGGTTCGAGCGGTCGCAGGGTCTCTGCCTCGCGCCGCTGGTCGCGCGACTCCAATGGGACTGGCGGCGCAAGTGGCGAGTGAAGGGGCAATATCGGCTCGCGCTCCGGACCGCCTCGCAAAGGTCCGGCAAGCAATGAAGACTCCAGGGACTGAATTCCTACCCTGGCCTGTTGCAGATGCGGCGTCGAAGGGCCATTCGAAACAGCGCATGTGACGAGGATCTGGACGTGGGCTTGCCGACGATTGGTTGGGCCTGGACCAGGAATCACTGAGGCTGTAGGAAGCGGTTGATCACGCTGTGCGGCGCTCCTTCTCGATCGCCTCGTGCAAGAGCATCTTGATATACGTTTGATACGGTAGCCCTCTCTGAAGCGCCAGCTCTTGGGCAGCTTTAATGTCGGAGATGGAAAGCCGCATTGTCACGGTTTTCAAGGGCACGGTTCTTTTTGCTTTGCCAGAGTTGATCGCACGTTTCATGAGTTCCGTGGCCACTTCTGGATGGCTGTCCCACCACTCAGCCTCTTCCTTTTCGGTGCGGAACTTCGGAATTGTGATTTGCTTGCTTGTCATAATCATTTCCCCTCGAAGTAGAGGCGTTGTTGCTCCTTGGTCATGTCATAAGCGGTGATGACCCGGATCTTTCCCCGCCGCTCGGTGTAGAGGATTGTAAGCATCCGCCCCGACGCAGTCCGGCCAAAACAGAGTACCCGCTCTTCGGTCTCATGCTGCTGGACAAGGGCATCCAAGGGCTCGATCAGCAGGGCCGCCTCCGCTTCTTCGGGAGTGATGGCGTGTCGGGCGATGTGCTCTCGGTTCTCATCGTCCCAATCAAACTCCACAATTTACATTGTAAATACCGCAAGAAGCTCTGTCAAAGGGGATTCCGTGAATTTTCGGCATGCGTCCGCGAGAACTTCACCATCACCCGGAAGTGGGATGAACAGCAAGGCTCGCCCGTCACGTGGGAAGTCGCACGCCTCGCGGGCGAACAACCCAACGGCACCTTTGTAGTTCCTGCGCTACCCTCGAAATGTTAGCGGCGGCGGAAGAGGGTACCATTTTGGCGGGCCAGCGGGGACCAGGCCGCTAACCCTCAGTGACGGTCGAGCGGGGCCAACACGACGCTCTAGAGGCCGGCGAAAGATTTTCCTTGACACGATGCCGGACTTCGGAAATGATGAGAGCACGTCAAGCGACTCGCACAGGGCAGCAAGGCTGTAGTGCAGTTGCCGCAGGGCAACTGGACACAGAAGAGGAACCAGGCGGTGGTAGATCTCAGCCCCTGTTTCTCCGGGTGTCAGACGCTTACGGGGGCGTTACGACTCGCGCGGCCAACGGCCCTGCGGAGCGCCGGGCTCCGCGTCGACCCTGCTCCGTCGTCCGTCTCCGAAGGCGTCACGCCGACGCAGTAACTGGGAGCCACCTGGACCCCACTAAGAATACGAACACAGAGCTTTAAGCGGCCGCTGGAGCGGCCAAAAAAGGCCATAGCGTAACCGCACCGCTGGCTCCCTTTCGCCCGCCAAAGTGGTACCCCTTTTCGCCGCCGCCGACACTCGAAACCGCCGACGTCGGCCAGCACCCCCATGAGTAACGCTACGCGCCGGCAATCCGCGGTGAGCCCGACGCTGGTCGAGGAAGCCAACAGTCTGGTGGACAGCTTCGCGGCCGTTCTCGACCAAGCCCTCACCAGATACCAGGGCCGCATCAAGCCCGAAGAGGCCAAGTCGCTGCTGATCACGGCGTACATCCAACGCTCCAAGATGTCGTTCGTAGCGTAACTCATTCCACACTTTGCGGACGCGCCTCACTCTGGGGCGCGTCCATCTCCCTCTTCAGCCTATGCTTACTGGAAAACACTTAGAGGCGTACCTTGCTCATGTGGTCTTAGGCCGCAAGCTGCCGCAACGGGGGCGCATCGGTCCCCGACCAGGCCCGCCGCGCAAAGGTCCGGCACGCGACGAGGAATACAAGGCTTGGATCCGAACCCTGGCTTGCTGCGCCTGTGGTGTCGAAGGGCTCTCCGAGGCAGCCCATACTGGAACGGACGGCGGCATGTCGATGAAGGCCTCGGATTACTCGTGTATCCCGCTCTGCGCAGATTGCCACACGCGCGGCGCACTGGCCTACCACCGCATCGGCAAGCACGCCTTCGAGCGCGTGCACTGCCTGCGCTTCGCGTCGATCGCGGCGCGGCTGAAGCGCGAGTGGAAAGCGCGGGCGCGGGCGGCTTAACATCATTAGGGAGACCGTATCTGCATGATGATGAAGAATCCTTCGCATCCGGGCGGAATTGTCCGTCGTGAATGCATCGAACCACTCGGACTGAGCATCACCGAAGCGGCCAAAGTGCTCGGCGTAACGCGTCAGGCCCTCAACAACCTGGTGAATGAGAAAGCAGGCATTTCAGCGGAGATGGCCGTACGGCTTTCGAAGGCCTTCGGCAGCAGCCCGGAGATGTGGCTCCGTCTTCAGGTTAGTTACGATCTAGCGCGTATTCCGGCAGAGCAGATTCGCGTCGCGCGCTACAAAAAGACCGCCGCGTGAAGCTAAGAGGCCCCAAAACGCGAGGCGCTTCGCGTCGATCGCGGCTAAAGTTCATTGACTGAGATTCCCAAATATGGGAACATATAGGCGTGACGATATTCGGCGAGGCGGCGGTCACGGCCTTCGTAGCAAAGCACGCGGATGCACGTGCGTTCCTCACCCGTTTTCTAGCAATCGCCGGCGCTGCGGAATGGCGCAATTTCCCAGAACTCAAGCAATCGCTGCCGTCCGCCGATCTCGGAAGGCGGACCCGGAAGCTCATCATCGATGTTTGCCACAACAAATACCGCCTCATCGCGGATGTGGATTTCGAGGCTCAGGAACTCAACATTGAGCAGGTGCTGACGCACCAGGAATATAATCGGGAGAAGTTATGACGACCCAGACCTATGAAGAACTGCTGGCCGAAACCCTACCAGCACGAATCGAGAACCACGAACAGTACGACGTGTTTCACACACGCTTCGGAGAACTGTTTTCGCGCCGTCGCCAACTCACCGCCGCGGAATCCAAGCTGAAAGACCTGCTCGGCCTGCTCATCCAGGACTACGACCGGCGAACTGCTCTTCCGCGCGAAGGCTGCTCCCCCGCCGAACTGTTGCAATTCCTCGTTGACGAATCGGGCAAGTCCGCCAGCGAGCTACTCTCGCCCATTCTCGGCCAGCGCAGCCACGTGAGCGAGGCCCTGAGCGGAAAGCGCCCCATCAGTGCCGACCAGGCCCGGAAACTCGGCGAGCTGTTTCATGTGAAGCCCGGCCTTTTCATCTAATGTGCCCGGACTGCCACACGCGAGTCTCCCGGAGCGTATGGCAAGTGTGCGTTCGAGCGGTCGAAGGGTCTCTGCTTCGCGGCCTCGGTTGCGCAGTTGCGGCGGGAGTGGCGCAGGAAGTGTGCATAAGCCGGGCCAACCGCCGACAATGTGACGCTGACAGTGCTGCGAATCGCACGACCAGTGCTGATCGGATGGTGCCTGAGGATCCGGATGACGGTTGCCACACGCGAGCCCCTAGAGCATACCATCGCGTCGGCAAGCGAGCGTTCGAGCGGTCGCGCAGTGTGGGCTTCTCGACTGTGGTTACGCGGTTACGGCCTGAGTGGGGGCGCAGAAGCGCGTAAAGTGCGTGATAATGGTTGCACTGGGTGCTACACTAAAAAACGTGGCAATCCACGCTGGTAAATCCGAGCGGATCTTCAAAACAGCATGGTTTGCCAAAGCCGCCCGGAAGGCGCACATCCCGGATGAGGAGCTTTGCTCTGCTATCCAGCAAGTGATGCTGGGGCAGGCAGACAATCTGGGTGGCGGCGTATTCAAGAAGCGGCTGCACAAGAATCAGTATCGCTCGATCGTTTTGACGCGAGCGGGTTGCTATTGGGTCTATGAATATCTGTTCGCTAAGCAAGATCGGGCCAATATCGAGGACCATGAACTCGCTGACTACCGGAAGCTGGTCAGGGCATACGCAGGACTAACCAAACATCAAGTGAATCAGTTGATTCGAGGGAACGACTGGATGGAGATTTGCAATGGCGACCAAACCTAAATTCAAGAACGATGCATTTGAGGCGATCCACTCCTCGGCCTCGGCGATGTACAAGGTGGGAGCGATTGACAAGGCGACAATGCGGAGTTTCGACGCATCCTGTCTTGCCACTCCTCCTCGGCTCAAACCCCAACAAATCAAAAAGCTGCGTCAGCGTCTTCGTGTTAGCCAGCCGGTCCTCGCACGTTACCTCAACACCAGCGAATCCACAATTGAGAAGTGGGAGACCGGAGCGAAACAGCCAAGCGGCATGGCGCTCAAGCTCCTTGCGGTGGTCGCAAAGCATGGCCTGGAGGCACTGGCCTAAGTGCTACTGAGAATTTGGGAAAGGGGCGCGCTCCCGGCGCAGCCGGATAAACCACAGCATTTAAGAGCGTCGATTTGCGATGCCCCTGTTCGGCAGGAAGTTCGGCGCCTATCCAGATGCTCTCTCAGCCCCCTGACACCCGGTGCCGCACCGTAGCAGTTTGGTTGTACAGTCGGAGTGCCTCCGCCGGCATCAGCCACCTGGCGCCGATTTTCCTCCCGGGAAGTTTGCCGTGGGAGACCAGGCCGATCACCTTTTTCTTAGAGACGCGCAGCCGAACCGCAGCCTGTAGGGTGGTGAGGTGTTCTTCGGTCTCCTCGATCGGCGGCCGTTCCGGGGTGAGGCATGCCATCCAATTCAACCTTTGCCCGCCCGCTGTCTCCGCCGAAACCCCGCAACCGCGACGAGTCCGGCAATGGAACGAGAGCCCCCGGCAGGGGGTCGCGGCCGTAGAGTGATATAAGTCTCCCTGGGACCCCCTCTCCCGGACGAAGGCCAAGCCACCCTTGCCGCAGAATGTGCATTTCACTTCGGCTGGTAGTGTGTGCAGGTTCATTTCTCACTCTCTTCCCGGTGCTTCGAGAACCGGATCGCGCTAGCATTGGACGTCATGGGCAAGGTGAGGCTCCTGCGAGCGGAATTGACTCTTGCTCATGGTGCCGGATAACGTCGTCGCTAAGGAAGTCCGGTCGATACTTTCTGGGTACCACGAAGGGTGTGCGGCAAGTCTCCGCGGATGGAGTGGGGAAAGCAGAGGACTAAGCAGTTGTTTATCCGGCGGCGCCGGGGGCGAACCTATCGCTGCTGTTCAATCCTGTGAACGTTTGGAAAACCGACGAGGAGCACCTCCGTCCCACTTGGTCACAAAGGAAGAAATTCAGAGTGCAATCGGAACCGCTGTGCCCGGACTGCCACACGCAAGCGCCGGGCGCGTATTTCGGACTGGCAAGCGAGCGTTCGAGCGGGCGCGCAGTCTGAGCTTCTCGGCCCCCGATGGCGCGAAAGACGACAATTTGGCACTGCTGGTACCGCGATAGGACCTGTGCGCGACTACCGCCAAAGGTTTCCGGTTAGAATCAGATAATGCCTGTTTATAAAGCGCTTGTCACTGGCTGCACGGGTCAGGATGGCTCTTACCTGACGGAGTTTCTACTCGCGAAAGGCTCAGATTTTCGCTAGTCAATATGGCCGATGTCGATAGATAGCTCTGTCGTGTATACTGGTGCCCAAAAGAAGAAATTCAGTTGGGGGGGGCCTGGCGAAAATGCGCATCAGAATCATCTTCCGCCTGTCATTTCTCAAGATGTCCGGCGGGAGGCGAACGGGAACCGAGCTTCCTTTGCCTGGGACCTTGGTTGCCTTCCCGGAGCCGTTGGCTGAGGCGAAAGCAATCGTTCCAGAAGAACCTAGCGAATCCTCAGCAGCCACGTGGGTCGTCGACCGGCCCGACGTTCGCTGGGAATGCTCACGGGCACTGTTGGAGGGTCTAGCGTCCACTGCTATGGCGGGATTTGCGAAATCCGCACTCGGGGGGCCGGAGTTGGGGGGCGTACTATACGGGACGCGGACAGGGAATCGGGTGCAGGTGTCGGCAAGCCGGCCGGTCGCCTGCGAGCACCAGCATGGGCCGGCATTTACGCTTTCGGAACACGATCAGGCCGGTCTGGAGAAACTGTTGCGAGACACGGCCGAGGACGAAGGACTGGTACCGATTGGCTGGTATCACACGGCATACCAGGATCTGAGGCTTGCCCGTGGGAGCACTGCCCTGCACAACCGTTGGTTTCCGGAGCCGTGGCAGATGCTCATGGTGCTACGGCGCGAGAGAAGGGGACCGGTGCGCGTGGGGTTATTCCACCGGGATCCGAACGACGCCTTGGCGATTGACGCACAGCATCTGACGACGGTGGATACACCGGGACAGAGGGGCCCAGCCCTCGGTCGGCCTTCCCCCGAGGTTCCACTGGAAGTAAACGGGGCCGCCGAAAACAAGGCTGGGTTGGCTGTGCTGCTGGACGGAATTCGGGAACGGAGTGGCGTGATGCTGGTGGCGTGTCCGGCGGGCGGGGAATTGCGGCTGCTGGCGGATCTGCGCTGTGCTCTGAAGGAAAAGTCTCTGGCATTGGCGTTTCTGGAGCATGCGCCCGCCACCCGAGACCAGTTCTATCGGCAGGTGTCTGAATCGTTGCACTTGCGCCGGTTGGGGAGTTCGCATGAAGGGCGCTTGGGAGCTCTCTTGGGATTTCTTTGGGCGCAAGCGAGGACGGGTTCGACGACCCTGCTGTTTCTCAACCAGGCAGAGAAGCTAAGCGGGGAGGTGGTGGAGGAAATTCGAGCCTTGAATGAGCTAAGGGGATCGGGCGGCAGATTGTTACAGACGATTCTCTGCTGCACGCAGGCGGAGGGAGTGGAGAATCTGCAAGAGCGGTTGACGGATTCGCGCGCGCCGGAGCGGGGCATTGAGCCTCGGCCAAGGCGGGTGGCGATGAGGTAGCTGGCGAGGGTGTGAGCGAGACAGGATGAGAGGTGACACACTCCCAGCTTGCGGCACGAGACAGGGGGTACGTCGCTGTTATGAGCAGAGGATGTATGAGGGCGTGAACGAAGATCCCAGGTAAATCCGGTCGGCCATGGCAGAGAAGCGACTGGGTGCGATGGTCCCGCCGTCCACTAAGACAGAAAACCGCTACGGCTAAGAAACCGTAGCGGTTCAATGAAGTGCGATCTCGCCTATACACTCGGCTCGGCAGAGACCATTGAGCTTTTCCTTAAAGCTGCCTATTTCGGGCTCAACCGTCGTAGGATGACCGCGAAGCCTATGCCGCGCTACGCCGTCGCGCCGCGACAAAGCATAGACCGATGAGGCTAAGCGCCAGAACCCCATAGAAGCCCGGCTCGGGAGTGAGCGAAACGCCAGCGATGACGGGTCCAAAGCTCGTCCCTGGGTATGTGCCAAGGGATCCTTCGTTATCCAAACTCTTGAACTCTACCGTGACCGAACTGGCATTGGCTATGAACACATAGTCTTCATGGGCCCAAAGATTTAGGCTCTGGTTAGCAGGAACATACGCGACCGGAGTGTAGCCCTCCGAAGAAGGAGTCGCGTTCGAGATGCTTACCAGGAGGTTCTTGTTCGGCAAGGGAGTACCGTCAGAATTTCCATTTACGTAGAAACTCAAATCGTATTTATTACCGACCGTCAGTCCGGTGACTGTTTGCGAGATCGCACCTGGCTGCTCTAAGCCGTCAAGATCGACGCTATGACCACCTGCCTGGCCGGCCGCATTAGGCGCCGCCCAATACGTGCCGATCCAGTCGACCGAACCCGTCACAGCCCAGCCGGTAATCGAGCAGGTGTTACAGTAACCGGGCTGCAAAAGAAGAGAGGAATCGTAGTTGATCCCCGAGTAGCTCCCGGGAGCGTTGGTTCCGCCGAGACCCTCCCCAAGCAGAAAACTACCGTTGTTGACGTCTGCGCTGGCAGGAATCACCGCCGCGAGTAAAAGCCCTCCGAGCCCAACGACCGTTTGCAGTTTGTTCAAGAACACTGTAGTTTCTCCTCTTTCGTTCTTATACATTCCAATCGCAGCTAGCCCCGATCCGCTACCTGGCTGAGGGATCGTGCACGGACCATGAACACCTTGTTAAGGTGCGTCTAAAGTATCGGCCAAAACAAGGCGTTTCTATCATCCATTGGACGATCTTTCGACTCTGCGTAAGACGAACGCTCTGCTCCAGAGTTCAATCCGTGTCGAGCAACACCGGATTAACGTCGAGTATAGGGGAAGATGTTAACTTTAGCAATAGAAATGCGTATCCCAACTGGCTAAAAAGTACTACACCCAACTGGCTAAAAAGTACTACACAAAGATGACATTCATATGAACGTGGTGGTGGAGTGTTGATTTAAGCCGCGCCTCGGATTGGCTGTCGCCTCATCGTACTCGGGAGGATGCCTAGCTGTCCGTTTCGGCCACGCCGAGCTGACATGCTGCCGATGAACGTTGAACATTGGGAAGTGGCTGAAGGGGAGTTGTTCTCCCGGCGGGAGAAATTGAAACACCCGGTTCGGTAGTGCTTTTACTCGGTTTGCGGCCGTTTGGGCAAAGCGGAAGGACCCCGCGGTGCTTTGTCCGCGGGCTCTTAATGGCTCGATTGTGATGCCCTGCGTTATGCCGTAGTTCTTCCCGCGTTGTGGCCGTCGGCATAACTGAACCACGTGTTCGGGCCACCAATTCGTCGACGTTCCAGACTCAGGAACGGAGGTGACAGAATTAAGACTGGCCGAAAACTATTCGACGCTTGTCCGATTCCAACCCGTACCGACCTTGGAGCGCGCGAACTATTGAGCATCGGTCGGCCCAAATGAAAAGAGCCCCGCTGGCATTGCCCTGGGGCTCTCAGATGATTCGATCGGTCGGTAGGGTGTTGAACTAGGCGCGCTTCGGTGGCGGATGCCGAGAGCTAAACCGATTACGCCCAGCGCGAGAACGCCGCATAAGCCAGACTCGGACGTCGCCGCGTCGAACTGCGCCGCGATATGGCCTTTAAGGTCTTGGCCTGTCTGGCCGCTACGCTCCTCGCTTGCGCCGCCAGAATACCAGCAATCCGCTCATTCCGAGCGCCATCGCACCGTAGAGGCCTCGTTCGGGGGTGAAGGTTGGGTTGGCATTACCCGTACTGAATGGCGTCCAAATCCGCGCTTGGGCCCGTTGCGCCATCGAGAAATAAAAGTGAACTGATTGTGACGGCAGGGTCGGTAGAGACAAACCCCAAAAACGTCGTACTCGGCAGCGGTGGTAGACCCGAGACAACATACTGAGCACCGGTGGATAGAGTAAGCGTTGCGGGAGATGTAGAATAGCGTTCACCTATGGTCTCCGATACTGCGGTAACCGGAGGCGTGAACGTCGCGTTAATCTGCGAAGCGTGGCCGCCATCAAGAACGGCATTCCCGCCCGCGTCGGTGTAGCCGTATTCACTAGTGTCCGGTAAAGTACTTTGCGGTTGCCAGCAAACCTTTTGTCATGAATAAGATAGCGGGAAACCTTCGAAGCTGCGCCCGCACTCACGGTTATCGGCTTTACCGGAGAAAAAAGGATGCAAAGGGAGCATCGTCTGTGCGGCGACGCCCCTTTTGGAGAGGAAATTGCTCAGGGCGATAGGCCAGCACCTCGGAAACAGCTCGTCCATCGGCTCGGACGTTTGCTCCACGCTTTTTTCAGACACTCCTGTTTCGGAACGCCCTTGCGCTTCGCTATGACTTTCCTTCCATCGGGTTGCAGAGAGGACTTTCACCCCAGAACTGTCGAACATGCTCGGCACAAAAGAAAACCGCCACGGTGTTAATCCGTGGCGGTTAGTTAAAAGCTCTTCGCTGGCATGCACTGGCCAGCATTTAGATCCCGATCAAGCGCGCTTACGGCGGCGGACAAGGGTCACCAAACCAGACAAGCCCAGTGCGAGGGCGCCATAAAAACCGGGTTCCGGAGTGACAGTGAACGGGTTCGCTAGGTTGACGTTGTTGCCTCCAGCATAAGGATCCATGTCTGCCCATTGAAAATTGTCGGGCAGGGGATTGCCACTATTTGCGGCGCTCCAGACTTCGAAGAACTCATTTGCTGGCGGTCCCGCTGCGTTGTACAACACAATGCCGTTGGCGTCCAAGACGGAACTGCCAGGCAATGCGTTGGGATATATCAGGTCACCATAAGTGAAGTTGGCTCCATTAGATAAAGGAGGTTCGTGCAACGTGCCACAATTTGCCGTCGCAGGCGCCCAAGCCTCGCCAAAAGAGCTGCAAAGGCCGTAGGTACCACCGCCTTGAAATACCGACAAAATCGTCACTTGGTACGTACCAGCCGAATCGGTTACAGTTCCCGAACCGCCCGTGATCTCGTCGGCGCCAGGGATGCCGGGGGCGGCAATGGCGGTCAGCGTACCATATCCCGAGACTGGGTCGCTGCCGCCGCCGAAAGCCGAGTCACACAAGTGCAGCAGGGGGGATGCTGGCTACCGGTGGTTGCACTGCTC
>Ga0182016_10007793_pt1 | contig 10935 bp, 8 predicted proteins | sample 712S2MmetaG_FD_120491 | JGI IMG/M metagenome (GOLD analysis project Ga0182016, IMG submission 120491) | Permafrost microbial communities from Stordalen Mire, Sweden - 712S2M metaG | ecosystem: Environmental > Terrestrial > Soil > Wetlands > Permafrost | place: Sweden: Stordalen | collected...
CCGGGTGGCGTTGGACTGCGGATATTCGGACCAAAGCGCCTTCACCCGCCAATTCCGTCAGACCATTGGTATGTCGCCATCCGCATATCGCGTCATCCAGGACGCCTGACTCATGATTGGGAGGTGTAGCCGCCCATCGGGGAATTTGGCGGAGGCATGGATTCGCGGGCATCTGCATTGACCAACTTGCCGCCCAAAACTTCGTTGGTGCTGCCGCGTCGGTAACCTTGCAGATCCAGGGTGACATGGGCATAACCAATCTTTTTTAGCTCCCCGGCCACTTCGGCCAGTTTGCCACCCGCCAGCAATCCGGGAATTTCCTCCGGGGCAAGTTCAATGCGGGCAAGGTGGGAAACCGTGGAAACCAATGGCGGCGGCGAGACCGGACCCGACGGGAGCGGGTGGGCGCCGCGAAGTTCGTGGTGACGGACCCGGACATCGTGGAACCCAAGGTCACGCAGCACATATTCGGCATGCTCGATCATCCGCAGCTTGTCCGGCGAGACGACTTCGCCGTACGGCACGCGGGAACTCAGGCAGGCCATCTGCGGCTTGTCGGCGGTGGGCAGGCCGAGTTGCGCGGACAGTTCGCGGATTTCCGCCTTGGTCAACCCGGTTTCCTTGAGCGGTGCCCGCACCTGAAATTCCTGGGCCGCCTGGGCGCCGGGACGAAAATCACCGCTGTCGCTGGCGTTTTCACCATATGCGATCACGGCAAAATTCCCGGACCGGGCCAGCGGCGTCAATTCCTCGAACAATTCGTGCTTGCAGAAGTAACAGCGGTTCGCGGGGTTGGCGGTATATTGGTCGTTGGCAAATTCCCGGGTGTGGAGGATGCGCACGGGAAAGGAATATTTAGTCGCGAGATCGAGCGCCTCCTGCAACTCCCGACGGGGCAGGCTGGGCGAATCCGCAATGGCCGCAAGCGAGCGGTCGCCGAGCACCTGATAAGCAACATGCGCGAGAAACACGGAATCGACTCCGCCGGAATACGCGATGAGACACGAGCCGTAGCTTTTCAGCAACGCCCGCAATTGTTCCAATTTAGCGGCGGTCTCAGTTATCATGTCCATCGTTGTAATGACCAACCCGGGAACCAACGGCGCACCGGAGCCGGGCGGCGCCTGCCTCGACAACCATGCGCGGCCGGGATATTGATGGCTGGCACGGGGTGAGGGGCCTCGGTCGAGTGCCTCTGCCTCATTTTATATTCCGGCGACCGGCAGCGCTCACGGCTTCATAAACCGTTTTCACGGGCACACCGTTTTTGGCGGCCAGCTTTTTGGCCGACTCAAATTCCGTTGCCACCTGCACCACTGTACCACCAAGCCGGCCAATTTTCACGGTAACTTTGCCAAAGGCGGTGTCGATCCCGGCAAATTCACGCCGCAACTTCCGGCGTTCGGCCAGCGTCTTGCGCACTCCGAACGCGGTGGTCTCGCGCAAGATGAGTTCAGCGAACCGGTCGGCTTCATTTTCGGCACAGAGCACGGTCAGAACCAGACCAGGGCGGTTTTTTTTCATCTGGATGGGGGTGTGAAACACATCCAATGCGCCGGCGGCCAACGCGGTGTCCAGGAACGCTCCGAGAATTTCTCCCGGGCAATCATCCAGATTGGTTTCCAGCACCGCAACGCGGTCGGTTTCCCAGTCGAGGGCGGAAACTAATTCGGCGACGGGACGCTTCCGAGCCGGTTTCGAACCCGGGCCACTGGCACCCAACACGGCGCGCAAGACATTGGGTCGGGTTTTGTTTTCACGCGTGCCAAGGCCAAACCCGATTTTTTCGGCGATCAAATGGTCCATGGCGCCAAAATGTTCCACAAACTCCGCCAACAACGCAGCGCCGGTGGGCGTAACCAGTTCATTTGGTTCCTCGCACTGGGTAATGCCGATGCCCCGCGCACCGAGAATGGCCAGCGTGGCGGGCGCGGGAACCGGAAACCGCCCGTGCGCACAATGAATCCAGCCGGTACCCTCAACCACCGGGGAGGCGAACACGCGCGGCTTGCCCAGCAGTTCGAGAGCGATGGCCGCGCCCACAATATCAACAATGGAATCCACCGCGCCCACTTCGTGAAAATGAACATCGTCCGGCGGCTGGCCGTGAATTTTGCCTTCCGCTTCGGCGATGCGTTGGAAGACGGCGATTGATTTTTGCTTCACCCAACGGGAAAGACGACTGCGCGAAATCATTGATTTGATGTCGGCAAAATTGCGCTCGTCCCCCCGCCCAGAATGGAGGCGATGCGGATGCTCGTGCGGATGCTCGTGCGGGTGATCATGCGCATGGTGTTGATGCGGGCGGCTGGCCGTCTCGTGTGCGGCATGGTCATGGGGATGATCTGGTGCAGGCGGGTGGCCCGGGTGAGGATCATGTTCATGCGCCAGATGGACATCAAATTTCACTCCGGAAATGGCTGATTTTTGCCGGCGCGACACGTGCAGGTGGTAGCCGTCGAGCTTGAGTTTTTTCAACTCGCGCTCGAACCGGCGCGGAGCCACGCCCAAGTCCAGCAAGGCGGCGATGAACATGTCGCCGGCGATGCCGCTGACCAGGTCGAGATAAAGTGTTTTCATGAGTTATTTTTGCGTTCGAGCTGCCATTGATCCACTAGATACTTTCAAGGTCGGCTGGTCATTCATCAAACTTGCTCCACTAATGCGTTGATTTGGGATGCGGCATAACCGCCGCCAAAGCCGTTATCGATGTTCACAACGGTCACGCCGCTGGCGCAACTATTCAGCATGGCGAGCAGGGCGGCGACACCACCGAAGCTGGCGCCGTAGCCAATGCTCGTGGGCACGGCGATGACGGGTTTGGATACCAGACCCGCCAGGACGCTCGGCAGGGCGCCCTCCATGCCAGCGACGGCCACGATGACGTTGGCTTTTTGCAGCAATTCCAATCGCGCCAGCATACGGTGCAGTCCGGCCACTCCAATGTCATGGACGCGCTGGACGGTGTTGCCCATGATTTCCGCGGTCACGGCCGCCTCCTCGGCCACCGGCAAATCGCTCGTACCGGCGCAAACGACGGCGACAAAACCGCCACGCTTCGGCAATGGCGTTCGCTCAATGGTGGCGCAGCGGGCGATCGGATGATAGCTGGCAAATTTAAATTTTCGCTTCAAGGCGCGGCCATAATCAGCAGGGATGCGGGTGACCAGGACCGGTTGGTTGAGAGCGACCAGTTTGGCGGCGATTTTGATGACCTGGTCGCAGGTCTTGCCGGCGCCGAAAATGACTTCAGGAAAATTCTTGCGCAGGGCGCGGTGGGTATCGACCTGGGCAAAACCCAAATCGGCCACGGGGGCCGCCTGAAATGCGGCGAGGACCTTTTCGCGGGGAATTTTTCCAGCGCGAAACTGGTCGAGCAATCGTCCCGCCTGGGTGGTTGTCATCGCAGGACAATGCCTCAGGCGAGGCCCGCTGTCACGCGGGAAAAGCCGGTCAAAATTCCCAATGGACCCGGCTGCCAAAGATGGACACCGGACCGCGATCCTGATTGAACGCCGGATCGGTGATGAACTGGTAATCCAGCGCCGCATGGAGGGTGTTCCAAAGCTTGCAGTCGTAATAGGTTTCCAGAATTTTTTCCCAGCCGTAACTTAGATTGCCGTCACCGGCCAGCACGCCCAGGCCACCGGCCGCGAAGAATTTCTGTTCCGCCTGGGAGCTGCCGCTCATGACACCCGCCAGGCCAAAGGTGTCGTCCGGGCGGTGCCAGGCTTCGCCCTTCACACTCAAACCGAGTGAACCAGCGCGGCCAACATCGCTGAACAACCATCCCTCTTCCTGATCGTCATTCCAGCCCAGGCGCGAGAATACGCCAACATTCTTCCCCAACTCCTGCTCCCAGTTCAATTCAAAGCCGTATTTATAGCGGTAGGAGCGTGCCGGTGAAATGTCCGCTCCCGCCCCGTTGGCCAGCAGAATGGCCGTGGCCGCCGCGTAGTGAGCCATGTTGGCCTGGTTGAGAAAGGCCAGAAAACGAACGGTCCCCGGATGCTCGTTGAAGCGGTAACGGCGCTCAAATTCCCCCACCATTCCCCACCCGTCCAAAATCGGGCCATCTTGCGCCGTGCCGTCGTAAGGCCAGGTGAGGTACCGATCATCGCCGGTCAAACTATTCTGATATCGCGGCAACTGAAAAAACCCGTAGCGCAACGACCATTTCGGCTGGTTCAATTCCACGGCCAGCCCGGTGGTGAAACCAATGGCGTCCGCCGGATAATCCCAGGCTTCGTTCGCCATCAACGCCCAGTTCATGAATTGCGTGCGGGGATCGTTGGCATACGTGTTATTGTCGAAAACATCCTTGGCACTGAACCGGCCGAGGGTGAAGGTGAGCCGCGAAACATCTTGTTGGCCAGCCAGGGTGAGTTGGTCATCGGGCACAGCCTCCGGTTCGCCGCCCAGGCCGATGGTTTGGCGGATAAACAGCCGCGTAATGGAGCCGTTGGGAACAGCGGTGCCAAGGCGAAAAGCCTCGCCATTGGGAAAACCTTCCGCGCCAAGTGTGTTGTCCAGGCCATAACCCTGCCACATCAAGCCGTCGATGTGGGCTTCGGCTCCGGACCACAGGCGCAGGCCAGCCATCAAATCCAGCGAGATAGATTCCCGCGTTTCGCCGCCGTCAGGCAGGCTGTTGGGGCCGGAATATTTTGATGAAAAGGCGGGATACCCCTGGAGCACTTCGGTGTTTTGAACGTGCCAGTTCCAGTTTTGCGGCGCGCCAGCAGCGGTCTGTTCCAAGGCGGTTGGCGACGCGGAGTTGGTGGCTGGATTCGTCGCGGCCACGGAATGGCCGTCCCTGGCGGTGACATCCGGGCTGGCCACCTGCGCCGACGTCATGGCCGCACAAGCGAGGGCCATGGTTGTGGCGCTCGCCAACTTGTGATGGTGCTGTGACCGTGGATTCATCCTCAAAATGTATCTTATGCTACACCGCCTCGCAGGCGTCAACTAAAATTGTACGGACACGGGCGGGCGCAATTCTTGCGGCGCCCCAAAGTCGGGCGGCGGAAACCACCGCGTGAAATAATTGCGCGCGCGCAGCGCAAAAGCTTGCGGAATGTGACCGGACGGGGAAAACTGTCGCCCCAACCAAGGCTGGACTCAGAAGCAACGTTGCCAGCACTGAAGAATGAGGGGAAAAAATTATGCCCGCTGAGACAAATCAAATTAGCCATAATACCGCCGACCTGGTGCGCGAGGCGGCGACCAGTGAAGCCGCGGCAATCCTGACCCGGCTGCAGTCCGCGCCGTCCGGCTTGAGCGAGGAAGAAGCGGCCAGACGGCTGGTGGAATTCGGGCCGAACGAGGTGGGCCAGGAAAAGAAACACAACTGGTTGTGGCGCATCTGGGTGGCGGTGCGCAATCCGCTGGTCATCCTGCTATCGGTCCTGGCCATCGTTACGTTCGCCACCGCCCAGAGCACGAGCGACATGATTGGCGGCTGGGTGATGGTGGCCATGGTGGTGCTCGGTGTCTCGTTAAGGTTCATTCAGGAAACGAAGGCCAACAATGCTGCCGCCAAGCTAAAGGCCATGATCAAGGTCACCGCTACGGTGATCCGCGGCGGCAAGGAAATGGAGATCCCGCTGAAGGATCTGGTGCCCGGTGACGTGGTGAAACTTTCCGCCGGAGACATGATTCCGGGGGATGTCCGGCTGTTGACCGCCAAGGACCTGTTCATCATTCAGGCCACGCTGACGGGCGAATCGTTGCCGGTGGAGAAGAGTGATGCGCGGGATCCGCGACCGAACATCCAGCCGATTGAGCATACCAACCTCTGTTTCCTGGGCACCAGCGTGGAGAGCGGTTCGGCCACGGCCGTCATCGTGGCCACGGGCGCCCAGACCTATTTTGGCAAAATGGCCAGCAGCCTGGCCGGCCAGCAGGTGGAGACGGCGTTTGACAAGGGGGTCAAACGCTTCACCTGGATGATGATCTCGTTCATGATGGTCATGACACCGCTGGTCTTCATCATCAATGGCTGGACCAAGCATGACTGGAAGCAGGCATTTTTCTTCGCCCTGGCGGTCGCGGTGGGCCTCACGCCGGAAATGTTGCCAATGATTGTATCGGTCTGCCTGTCCAAGGGGGCCATGACCATGTCCAAGAAGAAGGTCATCGTCAAGCGGTTGAACTCCATTCAGAACTTCGGGGCCATGAACGTGTTGTGCACCGACAAGACGGGCACGCTGACCATCGACCATGTCATCCTGGAAATCCACTGCGATGTTTTCAAGAACGAGAGCGCCGAGGTCCTGCGCGACGCCTATCTCATCAGCCATTTCCAAACCGGCCTGAAGAATGTGCTTGACCGCGCCGTGTTGAAATACTCGGAACTCCATCATGAGATGTCCGTGGACAAGTTCAACAAGGTGGATGAGATCCCCTTTGATTTTTCGCGCCGCATGATGTCGGTGATCGTGGAAGGCCCGGACGGCCAGCGCCAGCTGCTGACCAAGGGTGCGCCGGAATCGGTTTTCAAAAAGTGCACCCATTTTGAAAGTGACGGGGAAATATTCCCAATGGAACCCATTCTGGTGGGCAATCTGATTGAGCAGGTGAACTCCTTGAGCGAGGATGGTTTCCGCGTGCTCGCCATTGCCAATAAGAAGGTCGGCCCGCAGAACGCGTATTCCAAGTCAGACGAGGAAAATCTGGTATTGACGGGCTATCTGGCGTTTCTCGATCCACCCAAGGACACCGCCAAAACCGCCATTAACGCCCTCCGACAACACGGTGTGGCCGTGAAAGTTCTCACCGGCGACAACGACCTGGTCACCCGCAAGGTTTGCACGGAGGTCGGCATCAATGCCGAGCAGATCATTCTGGGCAACGATGTCGAAAAAATGACCGACGAGCAGCTCGCCGGGGTGATTGACCGCGTGGATGTTTATGCGCGTCTTTCGCCCGCGCACAAGAAACGCGTGGTGCAGGCGCTCCAAAAGAAAGGCCACGTCGTGGGATTCATGGGCGACGGCATCAATGATGCGCCGGCCCTGCGCGCGGCGGACGTGGGCATCTCGGTCGACAACGCGGTGGACATTGCCAAGGAATCCGCCGATGTCATCCTGTTGGAAAAAAATTTGATGGTGCTCGAGGAAGGCGTGCTGGAAGGCCGCAAGGTGTTCGTGAACATCCTTAAATACATCCGCATGGGCGCCAGCTCGAATTTCGGCAACATGTTCAGCATGCTCGGCGCAGCGTGGCTGTTTAAATTCCAGCCCATCATGCCGCTGCAGATTTTGACGAACAACCTGTTGTACGACTTTTCACAAGTGCCGATCCCGACCGACAATGTCAGCGCCAGCATGATCGCCAAGCCGCGGCCGTGGCAGATGGGTGAAATCGCCAAATTCATGGTGCTGCTCGGGCCGATCAGTTCAATTTTCGACTACACCACTTTTGCCATCATGTATTACTTCTTCAAATGCACCGATGCGGTGGCGCTGTCGCAGGTCACGCCGGACATGGCGGCGCAGCTCAAGGAGGAAGCCATTGACCATACCCATGCGGCGCAACTGTTCCACACCGGTTGGTTTGTGGAATCCATCATGACGCAAACGCTGATCATTCACGTCATCCGCACCAATCTGATTCCCTTCGTCCAGTCCCGGTCGAGCTGGCAACTGTCCATGACCACCATTCTCATCATGCTCATCGGGGCCATCCTTCCCTATTCACCGCTGGCCGGGCCGCTGGGTTTTGTGCCGCTGCCGTGGCAGTTCTGGCCGTTGCTGGCGCTCACGCTGCTTTGCTATGTGGGCCTGACCCAAGTCATCAAAGCGTGGATGGTGAAGAAGAACTGGATTTAATCCGTCCCTTGGGTGACCCGGGTAACTCGTCCTTTCGGGGCGGTGACCCGCGTCCGGAAGGGAGTAATGTTCCCGCCGGTAGGACACCCCGTGTGCCACGTCCGGAAACTGGCCTGCCCGGGGCTGAAGCGCTCGCGGTACCGGCGGGACACCTGCCTTACTTTTCGGCGGATGCCAGGCGTTGCCGCCATTTTTCAACGGCCCGTTTCCGGGTCGCCTCGTCACTCCAGGGATCGATATCAAACGCATTGCCAAGGCGGGCGCGCAGGGCGTTGGCGACTTGCAAACGCGTGGCCAGGCGCTGGCAATCAAGGCCCGGCAGCACCATCGCGGGATCAAGCGCGGTGAGTTCCGCCAAACGTTTGCCGGCGGAGCGCACAATGGCTGGATCGTTGGCCGCGCAAAGGTCGAAAAGCCGCGGCGTCAATGGTGCCATGGCCGCCAGGTTGGTGGCTGCGAGCACGCGATCAATGTCCGTCAGCTCGGTCTTAAACCGCGCCAATTGAATGGCGGCTTGCCGGGCTTCGGCCAATCCATTGGTCAGCCATTGTAAAAATTCGCCGGCGGGCTGGAAGCCGGTGACGCGCCGGGTTTCGTCGCCACTGGCGGAGAGCAGCAGAAAGGTGGGGACGGCCGTGACGCCGTTCGTGGCGGCCAGCGGGTTGTTTTGATCGATGTCAACCGCCACGTGTTCCGTGCCATCAAGCGCCTGGCGGATGACGGGATCGGCCAGGATGACTTGCGACATGAGCTTGCACGGACCACACCAACCGGCGGTGAAATAGACCAGCATGGGCTCCTGTTTGGCGACCGCTTCCGCCCGGGTAACCGGATAATTGGTGCTCCATCCCAACGGCAGCTCGGCCCGGGCGGCCAAGGCCAGTAAACACACGAGACAGGCAAGCGTCAAAATAGGTTTCATATTCCGCGGATGATGGTTTTCGTGGCAGGGGCGGAATCCATCCCGTGTTGAATGAGCGGCCAAAACTCCTCCCATCGGAAGGGACGGCTGAATTCGCCCTGATGACACTTTCGACAGTCGCCGGCATCGAGCGGGCGATAGGTGAAGTTGACGGTCGCATCGCCCTGCTGTTGACGGACATGCAGGCTGCCCGGTCCGTGACAGCTTTCACAACCGACCGCCACCAGTTTGGTCGCGCCGAATTCACGGCGATAACCCGAAGCCGAGCCAAAGCCGATGGTGTGGCAACCGATGCACTTGGGATCGGCATCCGCCTGGCGGCCAGTAAGCGTGGCAAAGCTCTGCGCATGGGCGGAAGCCTGCCAGACCTTCGCCGCATTTTGATGGCAGTTGAGACATTGGTCGGTGCCGACATAGGCGGCCACGGTCCGTACGCCAGGAACCATGTCGGCGGCGAGGTTGTTCGGATCGTCCACGGCCAGACGCGTGTGGCGGACTTCTTCACGATATCGCTGCATCACTTCGCGAAAGGCGGCGGCCTGCGGAATTTTATCTTGCAGGAGGCGGATTTCGTTGCCGACCACCTGAAGCGGTGTGCCTTGGTTCAAGCGAAGTTTCAAGATTCCCAGCGCGCGTGATTCGTTGGTGACAAAATAGACCACGCTCCGGTTTTCCTTTTTCAATTCCTGCGCGGGCTGGCTCACTTTGCCGCCAAGAATGACCTGGCATTCGAAGTATTCCTGGGCGAGCTGCGTTAGCTTTGTTTCATCAGCGAAGGCCAGCAGCACGATCAAATCGGTCCTGCCTCGCATTTCGGCGAGACAGCGTTCAATCGCTGAAGCCATGTCGTCCACGGCCAGACCCGCGCCCAGAGTTTCGGTCAAGCCGGTGGGATCAAGCACCCCAATGAGCCCGATGCGATAGGGACCGCGCTGGACAATGCGATAACCGTCAAAGATGGGCCGATGGCTGGCCGCGTCCACCAGATTGGCGGCCAGGATGGGCACCGGCGAAGTCTGCTTGAGATCGCGAAGCTGCGCGGCGCTGAATTGGGCCTCCCGGGATCCGAGATTCAGCGCGTCATAATGCATCGCGGCAAAGGCCTGCAACACGTAGCGATACTCGATCAGATCATAATCCTCATGGCCGGCAATGGCGTCGCCCACATCGACGCGGAGAGCGGAGTCTGGCGCCTCGGTATCCAGCACGGTTTTGAGCCGGGTCAGACCGCCAAACTGCCCCGCGAAACAGCCGCAGGGCTCGATCCGGCCGCGGGTGTCGCACGTGAAGTAAATGGGCAGATTGAGCGCGTCCGGCGGGGGTTGGCGGCAGCCTCCGGCCAGCAACAGGCAAAGGAACAGCGTGCCAACTGGTTCAGTAAACGACCGCATAAGTGAAGACATTGACGTTCACGCGGGCCGGTTCCTGGATCTCGTTTCCCCCGCAACAACAACAGCCTTCGGCGTGTTCGACGTCGTTCAATCCTTCCGCGGAATAGACCAGCACCAGGCGGCCGTTGATTTGCAATCCTTTCAGGGACACCGTCCGGCCATGCTTTTCCTTCAACTCGCGGATGGGATTGACGAGGGAAAAAATGGGGTGCGTCATGGGGATTTTCTCCAGCGGATATTCCGGAAAACACACCTTGATTTCCTCCCGGAAGGACTTGTCCCATTTTTCATCGGAGCAACCGGGGCTGACCAGGAGGAATCCGCCCTGCGTGAGATATTTGCGAAGCTGATCGCGCTCTTTTTGCGTGAGGGCAAAACTTTCGTTGCCCGACATGACACAGAACGGATAATCGAACAGCGCTTCCGCATCCAGGCGCACCGGGCAGAATTTTTTGTTCACCTTTAAATTCGTCTGCCCGGCCACGTCGGAAAGAAAATTGTCGGCGAAGCAGACCGAACTCTTGTTACCTGCGTAAATCAGATTGCCGCACTGGAGTAGTTTGAGGTCGGAATGAACCGCGATCGGCGGGGTGGGCGCCGCGCCACCGCCGCTGACGCCTTGGGCTGGGGATGACAACGGGATGACCCATAGCATCAGGCAGGCAAAATGCGCCACGAAGTTATTTTGAGCTTTCATTGGCCGGATGGTCTTTCTTGGTGGTGATGGCTTTGAAATAATTTTCCACGACCTCATTGTATTCCTCGATGACGGTTTCCGACGCGACCGCGC
>Ga0182016_10007796_pt1 | contig 10932 bp, 11 predicted proteins | sample 712S2MmetaG_FD_120491 | JGI IMG/M metagenome (GOLD analysis project Ga0182016, IMG submission 120491) | Permafrost microbial communities from Stordalen Mire, Sweden - 712S2M metaG | ecosystem: Environmental > Terrestrial > Soil > Wetlands > Permafrost | place: Sweden: Stordalen | collected...
CCGCAGCCAGAACCACGCTTCGATAACGTAGTTATGACACAGAAAAGACGGCCTTTCCAGCTATTTTCTTCGCCCAAAATCACCCCAATCCACAATCCGCCCGTGAGATATGCGGGCTAGTTGCGGGTTGAGTTGCGCATGTCTACTCATTTTCAGGCGCCTCAACGTGGAGGCGCTTGTGGACAAAGGAGCGGATGTGAACGCAATGGATGAGACCCCGAGCAGGGCGCTGACCTATGCAAGAATCAAAGACGAGGACACAGCGGAAGCAATTCTAAAGAAACACGGCGCGCACGAGTGACACTGTCTCGCGGCACGGTGATTGTAATCCAGTTCATTCCGGCGTATGGACTTTGCTTCAACCGGCTCTCTGAGCATGGAGTGAGCCGGGATGTTATGAACGATAGGTAACTTGAACGTCGATGCGAAGTGAGGTACTTTGTTCCTCGAAAGAGTGACTTATGCAGAAGACCCTCACAACACGAGATCTCCAGAATGACGAATTGGGTAATTTGGGGAGCTGTGTTGTGAGGGTCTGAGTGTAAGTGTCATTGCACCGGACCCGGCCGTGTGCCGGTGTTTTTTATCGGTGTGGCGAGCGGGTGTGAAGTTTGGACGGGTAGAACACCAGTCTCCAATGCTGAAGCGGGTTTGATGCCGGTGAGGAAGTATTCATTGTAGACCTGCGCCATCCGCTGGAACTGTTGCCGGATCCCTCAACACTGCCCGGTGCCCTCCATTTCTCCCCGGAGGCCCTCGCCGAGCACTGTCACGAGATTCCCCGGGACCGCGACGTTGTACTTTACCGCACTTATCCCAGCGAGACGACCGCGGCAAGAGCCGCCATGACTCTGCACAAACTTGGCATTGAGCGCGTGCGCCCTTTGCGCGGCGGGTATGGTGAGTGGAAGCGGCTTGGATATCCGGTTGACCCTTTGCGGAAGCGTTTTTTCACTCGGCTGGTCAAACTTTGAAAGCGCGTGGGCTGGCCCAGGTGGGGCAATGCTGCGTCCTGAGTGGGGTCCTGCAGCCTGTTCTGTACGCAGAGCATTTGCTTATTCAAGTGATCTAGCGCACAAGAACAAGGTAGGCGCCCATGCCGATACCAGCGACGGCTAACACCAAACCAAGCACTACGCCATCCCTCGAAATCCGCCCCGGCGTCCAGGTACCGGCTTTCAACTCTCGTATCAGTTGGAGGTGCCTAAACACGGAGCTGAGCATGACAAGGACGCCCAGTCCCACAAGCGTTACCCCAGACCAAACAGATATACCAGTGGTGCGGGTGGGAAGATGGGTCTCGCTTGCGCTAAGTTGCCGGAGAAACAAGCCAAAGCGGCTGACAGCAAAACCGATGGCAATCAAGCCAAGACCGGTTCGGATCCAGGCTAAGAAGGTTCGTTCGGCTGCGAAGTAAACTCTTGGGTCCTGCTCGGCAGAGTTGTCCATCAGCAAATTGTAATGAATATGCATGCTGAAAGCCGAATCCCACAGGCGCGTTCTAAAGTGATAAGTGAGGCTTCAAACGATGAATTGGACACTCGCTCTGATTCTTGTGGCTATCGCCGTAGTCATTCTCGTACTGAAACGTGTTGGTCAGATCTCGCGAAAGGAGGCAGTCGCGTATTTGAAGAGCGGGGCGCTGGTAGTCGATGTGCGCAGCCCTGCTGAATTCAACTCCGGCCATCTGCCGAAGGCGATCAACGTCCCACTGGACGAACTTGAGACAGCCCTTCCGCGCCGTATGAAGGACAAAGAGCAGGTGTAGCTGCTCCACTGCCAGAGCGGGATGCGCAGCTCGATGGCAAAGAAGAGACTGGAGCGTTTGGGTTATGCCAACGCCTTCAACCTTGGTTCCTATAGCCGGGCAGCACAACTTGTAAGCAGCAGATAAAACGCAATTGCTGCGAATCGAGCGGGAATGTCTTCTGGGCCGAGTGTCGCGAGACCGCAATCGAAACGCATGTGGATTCTGATTTGGATCAGAGCCCTACATACGGTGATTTGGCTCTTCTTCGCCGGATGCATTGTGGCGATTCCCATTGCCGGGATTCTCGGTCGGTTTCGCTGGGCTGCAATCCTGACCGGTTTGGTAATCGTCGAGGTGTCGGTCCTTGCTGCAAATCGGGGGCGTTGCCCGCTGACGGATCTAGCAAGTCGCTACACAGAAGAACGCGTTGATAATTTCGATATCTATTTGCCTCGCTGGCTGGCTCGACATAACAAGACGATCTTTGGAACACTCTTCGTCCTGGGAGAATTGATCCTGCTCGGCCTTTGGTTGATCTCCAGCCGGTAGAGCGGTTGGCAACAGCAGCTATGTTGCCGTAGGCGCGTCAGCGTAGAGTGCATGCCCACTCCGCCCCAACTCCTCAAGATCTGTCACGGCTCGATGCGCATTCTCTGCCATGCGCGAAGGCGAAAGCCCTGAAGAGCGCCATAGTGCTGCCTTGCCCAGGCGCTTGGCGATGAGCTTGCGCGGCAACCGGAGGTGTTGAACTATCAGACGTACACAGGAACGTCGGGCCCGTATAACTTCAACGGGCTGGTGCGCCACTACTACATGCGCCGTCAGCCAAATCAGGCCGACATTCAGGTGAACCTGCTGCCTGCCAAGCAACGCGACGTGCAGAGTCATGCAATTGCCAAGCGACTTCGTCCATTGCTGGATGCGATCGGGAACGCGTATGGCGCGCGAATCCAGGTAAGCGAAGTGCCGCCGGGACCTCCGGTGATTCAGACGCTTGTTGCAGAGGTTTACGGCCCCGACATGGCTGGCCAGACTCAGGTGGCGGAACAGATCAAGTCGATCTTTCAACATACCGAAGGCGTTGTGGACACCGACTGGTATGTCGAGGACCCGCAGCCGAGGCTTTCGATCCGAGTGGATGAGGTGAAGGCGGCACAGCATGGCATCGCGGTTTCCGATGTTGCGCATGCCCTGGCACTGGCGATTTCAGGAACCCAGGTGGGACTGCTGCATGATCAGACCGCGCGGGAACCCGTACCCACAATCGTGGAACTTGACCGCGCGGACCGCTCTTCAGAGCAAGGGCTCGACAATATTCACCTGCCCGGCGTGGACGGTGGCATGGTGTCGTTGCGCGAGTTGGTTATTGTCGAGCACAAGACGATCGAGCGCAACATCTATCACAAGAATCTGCACCGAGTGGTGTATGTGACGGGAGACGTAGCTGGGGCGGTGGAAAGCCCAGTCTACGCGATCCTGAAGATGAACAAGGAACTCGACCATCTCACGCTTCCCGCCGGATACACGTTGACCCGCTATAACGCGTCGATGCCGGAGTCAACAGACCACTACTCCATGAAGTGGGACGGAGAGTGGCACATCACGATTGAGGTCTTCCGCGACATGGGCCTGGCGTTCGCAGCGGTGCTGGTGCTCATCTATTTGCTCGTGGTGGGGTGGTTCCGCTCTTTCATCGTGCCGCTCATCATCATGGCGCCGATTCCGCTTACGCTGGTCGGCATTATGCCGGCGCATGCGATGATGGGAGCTTTCTTCACTGCAACCTCGATGATCGGCTTTATCGCCGGCGCCGGCATCATCGTGCGCAACTCCATCATCCTCGTCGACTTCATAGAGCTGCGCATCCGACAGGGAATGCCACTGAGTGAAGCGGTGATCGATGCTGGCGCTGCGCGTTTCCGTCCCATGTTGTTGACGGCAGCGGCGGTTGTGGTGGGCGCGAGCGTGATTCTTACAGACCCCATCTTTCAGGGGCTTGCACTCTCGCTGATCGCGGGAGCAGTGGCATCGACGTTCCTCTCGTGGCCGACGATTCCAGTGCTGCATTACATGGTCCACTCGGGGCACAAATCTGGACATGAGGCTGATCCAGCAAATTCAGGGGAAGAAGGAGAATCTCTATTACAGTCGAACGAGGAGTGCGCCTGATGGGAGGCGCAATGGTTCTGCTATCGCTGGTGCTGGCGCATTTTGTCTCGCTCTACTGGCTGTGGCTGACGGTATTTGTGGGACTCAATCTGCTGCAATCCGCCTTCACCAACTGGTGCCCGGCGATGTGGATGCTGCGCGCCGTCGGCCTGAAGGATGCCAGCTGCGGCATTGCAAAGTGAGAAGGAGTCATGTTGCCGTGACGCCGCGGAAAACGATAGTCAGTTCGAACAAGCCGTTTCGAAATCAAGGCGAACAACTCAAGGATGAGGTCTATCGCCAGATGTTTCGTCTGGAGGAGAGCCGTCCTGGCGCAGAGACGGGGCTTGCATTAGCGCTGTTGCGCGCATGGATGGCTGCCGACTCAGAGCCCGCAAGGGGCGAAGAGAAAGACTGGCTCAAGAAGGTATCTCCGATCTGCCTGGAGATGATTGAGACCTCATTAAAAGCGCGCGGCGCTTCGCGCTCCTGTGCGCAGTGACGCGATCTTGAACGCATTGCACGATGAATCCGCGGACCCTCGGACGCACTTTGGAGCACGTACGCGCGGGATATACTGAAACTTATCTCGATGCACTCGTGCGATGCGACCTGAACTCATACAAGCGACAGATTTGTTGCGCCTCAACACTCCTGAAGCTGTCGAAGTGGCGATCGGGCTCCTTCAGAACACGGTGTATTCCTTCAGCATGAAGGTCTGCGGGCATCCAGAAGATGCAGAAGACACGATGCAGGAAGTACTCTTTCGTTCCGTTGAGCATCTGGCCAAGTTAAAGGATCCGCAGGAACTGGCCGTTTGGCTTTATACAGTTACAAGAAACCGGTGCTGGCGTATGCGTCGCAAGACGGCCCATGCGCCGTCGAGTCTGCTCTCGCTCGACGAATTGATGCCGAGCGATGAAGAGTTGGGATTGCTGCTCCAGGATCTGGGAAAGGGCCCCGAAGGCAACCTGCTCCACGCCGAGCAGCATCACCTGTTGCATCAGGCCATTCTGCGCATCCCGGCTCCCTTGCGGATTGTTCTCGTGCTCCACGACATGGAAGAACTGACTACCGAGCAAGTCGCGCGGGTTCTCAACTTGCAGCAGGGAACAGTGCGGATTCGGCTTCATCGGGCACGCCTGAGTGTTCGCAAGGAGATGAATCTTCTCCTCAGCAGTGCAGCCCAGAAGATAGAAGATTCGCAAACCTTGCCGAAGAGATCGAGACGCGCGCGATCCAGGGGCAGGCGACGTCCCGATGAATGCGTGGATTTGTTTGCCAACCTTTCTGAGTATTTGGATGGCAGAGTGGAACCGGTGACGTGCGAGCAGATGAGGGGGCATATCGAGGCATGCCCGTCCTGCGTGGTATTCCTGCGCGACCTGCGCGCCGCCATTGACCGCTGCCGTTCTCTGGATTTTCCTTGTAGCCCGGCGGTGGCACCTCGATTGCGCGCCATCCTGACCAGGGAATACCTGCGGATGCTGGCTCTGCCAGCCGCAAAATAAATAGCGGCGGATTTGTAACGAATTGCTCCTTTCGCGGCTTTGTTCTATTGAAGAGGAGAAACGCAATGGAAGTGAAGGTTACGCATCTTGACCAGGTTAAATTCAACATTCAATCGCGATCCCATTCCATTCTTTGCGACCAGCCGACAGAGAATGGGGGCGAAGACAGTGGAATGACTCCCGCGGAACTTCTGCTCGCGTCGTTGGGCTCCTGCGCGGCCTTTTACGCTGTGCAATATCTCAAGACTCGCAACCTGGACGACCGAGGCGTTGAGGTCTCGGTGACGGCCGACAAATTGAAACAGCCCGCACGCATTGGCAACTTCGGCATTCACGTTGTGTGCCCCGCGACTCTTACCGAAGAGCAGACAGAGGGCCTCACGCGCTCCGTTCACCACTGCCTCGTGCATAACACGCTGCTAACGCCGCCAGAGATCAAAATCGAGGTGGCCGTTGGCGAGGCAACAGCTGTCCACGCATAACGAGGTTGTTTGTCCGCGGAGATCGCCCGCCCATCATTGGGGCGATGATGATGCTGCCTGCGGTGTGAGAAATGCAGCGGCCAGCTGGTCACCGATGCAACCTTGTCGGTGGCTTTCCCACGGCGTTCAATTGATACAAATGCTTTTGCGGATCGAGTTCATCGAGATTGCAGTTTCCGATGGTGAGTGCATCATCGTTGCTCCGTGGCATACTCGGCAGGTCTGGTTGTTGCTCCGTTTTGAGGTCGACGCAGGAGAAACCGTCGAGCGTACATGGCGCGTCCGACTGTTGGCCCAAAGGCAATAAATGGCAGCTCAAGGGATTGGTGTTGCGAGCCACTTCTGCACCACAGGGAAGTCCGAACGCCCCATCGGCCGAAATGAGATTCGATGACCGTATTCCGTTGACAGCACCACGGGGCTATTTTCTGCGCTTTGTGCCGTGAACTGAAGGCCACGGAGTCCCATTCCCATCCCCAATTCGAAACTCGTGAGCAGTTGGGAATGACCCAAACCGAGTTTCCAACTTTGCGATTCGTGGAATGGCTACACGGCGATCTTGCACAAATTGACAGTTAAACGTGTCTTGGCGCGAGTAGCCTGCTTTCCTGGACGCGGCGAGCATGACCGAGGCAGTGTGATCCCCTTGCGCAGTGAAGATGTCGATTCGATTATTTTTCAGACGACGCGTCTGGATGACTTGCCAAAGCCTGAGCTTTCAAGAGCATTGCGTCGAGCGTTTCGCGCGGGTAAAGCTTACCGCTGAGCACAACCGCCTGAATCGAGCGCGTGTTATGAATGTCGGCGAGCGGATCCTTGTCGAGCAAAACAAGATCGGCAGCCTTGCCAACTTCAATGGTTCCGCGGCGGTCGAGTTGCCCCATAAACTCGGCGGCATTACGCGTGGCGGCCTGGAGAGCGGCAAGCGGAGATAGTCCGGCATCGACCAGCAGCGCGAGCTCATCATGGATGCCGAAGCCGGGGAAGCATTGCGGATTCATAGCGTCAGTGCCGGCAAGGATGGGGACGCCCGCCCGATACATGAGCCCAACAAGCCTCTTGGATTCGTCAAATTGAAGCCCGCTCAATTTGACAATTGCAGCCCGAGGCCCGGGAGGAACGTTCTTGTAATAACCGTCATCCCATTTCGCTCGCACATCTCTGCTCAGATATTTCAATCGTGGGTCATTCGCATTCAGCGGATCGTCAATCTGCGCTCTCAGCAAAGTGAGGGTGGGACATTGCCAGGTCCTTTTCTTCACGAACTGTGCAAACAAAGACTGCGCGGTGGCTTCGTCAAACGTTTCAACGACGCGCATGTTAAGGCGAATGATGCTTTTCCCTGAGTCTATCTTTTGCGCCATTGTCGCGCCCGGTGCCCTGAAAAACGCTTCTTGCCGCTGCACCTCGGAATCGATCGACTTTTCTTCTTTGGAGCAGCCGTCAGCCACGCGTGTCAGATGCTCAATGCTTTTCTGGCCAGCGTCGGATGCTTCTGCCGCGGTGACCGATTCCGGAACATGCCCTTCGAATGGAATCCCGCATTTGTTGGCCTCGTCGGCGATGGCGAAGTAGGCGTCGCGGGGTAGCTTGCTATAGACCTTGATGAAGTCTGCGCCGCGCTCCTGCTGTTGTTTCACTACTTCGCGCCCTTGCGCTTCATTGGCGACAACAATGGAATCGGGCCAGACGGGATTTGGGCCATCGACGATAGGACTGCCGAGGTAGATGGTAGGCGATGGGTCTTGGTTGGAAGCCTGCGCAGCGCGCCACGCATGGGCGTCTGGCGGACCTGACATGTCACGGACGCCGACAACTCCGTTAGCCAGAAACAGAAGATGGCTCCAGGGAGCGCGGGCGTCTGAGGCGCCATGTACGTGCATATCCCACAACCCGGGGATTAGGAACTTGCCGACACCGTCCACGATTTGTGCGTTCTTCGGAGGATGGGCTCTCTTCGATGGAACAACCGCGACGATGCGATCCCGATCCACGATGACGGTCCTGTCGGGCTGAGCGGCATGCCCGGCGGCGTCGATCACGGTGACATGTTTGATCACCAGGGACTGGGACCAGGCGCAGCCGCAGAAAAGGGCGAAGAGTGGGCCCAGGGGTCGGCCGAAGCGAAGTGGTCGTCTACGCACAGAATGCAGGGGTTCCCGAGTGAGCGGTGAAATCAGATTTCTAATCATTCACTTTGATCCTCGCTAATGAGTGTAGCCATCGTCATCCCATTGGGTCTCCGCGAAGCGCTTTTCACTGCATTCATCCGGGCTGGGCGTCCGACAGTTTCTCAGGTGAGGCGCCACTATGGCACCTGCTCCGCCATATCCAACAGGTTCAGGCTTGCTGCCACGAGTTCGCTCTCAGCAATCGGCGCGTCGTTGAAGAACTTGTTCTTCGGTTTGAGTATGCAATCCGCGGTGTTGGGCGCTAACCCAAAGTCGGGACTGCCGACAAGCTCGAACATATTGCAATTGGCAAGACTCTCCGCGTACAGAAAGTCGCCGTTATAGATCTGCAGGAAGTTCAAATGCGCGTTCGAGTAGCTGAAATGGTCAACGGCGACGGTTGCAGAATCTCCATACGCCTTAGCTGCCGGCGTTCCGGGAAAAAAACTATCGGTGAGCACGAAGTTGAATCCCTGGGATGGCGTCACGTCGCAAGCAGGGTTCGGATAAGTGGGGCAGCCCTCAAGCTGAGCGATGGTCAAACCGTTTCCCTCAGCTTTCTGCGAGGAGAAGGACTTGTCCATCTGCAATCCGCCAATCACCGGAGACATTGAGTCCCCAGTCCCAGGCAGGGGCGCCGTGCCTGCCGCTGTTGTAACAGCCAGCCACTTGATCCCATTCGGTCCTACGTCCGTCTGCCCGTCTCTCGCTCTGAGTCCGTCCTCCTGGGTCGCCTTGGCGTTCTTCCCGCCCACCCCTGGATTCACGAAATAGGCAAGCACCTGCGTAACCGCCGCGCAGGCCATAGCCTCGTCAGACTCGGGCGTGTCGTAGCAGTCGGACGCAAACCCAGCCGCGGGCGTGAATGGGGCGGTGACGCCTGCAGCTTGCGTAAACGTGGGAAGCGAATCCGAAGTTGTGGTCAACGCCAATGTAATTCCGCTGAAGATGCCGGAGTAGGTGTCGATGGCGCGATCCCATTCCTCGATGAACGCATTGTCGTTGTTGACGTTCTTCGACCCCAACCCATAGCTGTTTTCGAGCAGGACGTTCCACGCGTCTGCTACGGTGAGATTCGGCCGGGTCGGATCGGAACCCCAATAATTCGGCGACAAAGTCAGAAATCCCCCTGTCGCTTTCAGGAGTGGCTTCTGATTCGCTGCGCTGGGAAGAATCATCTCTGTCGACGAAGATGTCGGCCCCGCCACTGCAATCGAGACGAAAGACGCACCGGATGGCTCGCTCTGTAGATGGTTGTTGAGAGTGATCAGAAATCTCTTCCAGTCGTTCTTATAGGTCGGATTCCACGGCAGGGGCAGAGGTTCCTGCACCTGCGGACTGCCTTCCACCTCCCAGAAAATCGTCGTATAGCCGCAATTGGAGTAATTCGGGAAAGGTTTTGAAGACGGTGGGTCGAGCAGGAAGAGACCATCGCAGTCGCCCACGCAGATGCCAGCCCCGCACCCAGCGGCGAAGGCTCCAGCATCGATATCGTTGAAAACCCAGGCAGGGGAGTTGAAACCAGGCGAAATCATGAGTTGGATCGTCTTCGGCGTTGACCCCGAATGCGCAAGGTTCCAGTTATTCACGGCGATGAATACGTCGTCCAGAGGCTGCCAGATATACGAACCCGGCGCTGGCTTCAGCGGGTTCGCACCGGGATTCGCGGCACTGAGCAGGTTCCACGGGATCGCGGGCGCCAACCCCGATACGCTGGGGTCGTTGAGAAGGAGAGTCAAGTAGTTGATCAGCACATCGTTTGTCGGTGACTCTGTCAGCGCCGGGGAAGGGTAATCGGGCACTCCATAATACTGATTGGTATAGGCTGCCGTGTAAGCGCTTTGCGCCGCGTCCCCCAGAAGGAACGTCACGTAGATGCCCTTGGGCTCAAGCGGCTGCGTGCCGGAGACGGTCTGAGCGATGCCGGCATTTAAAGCCGTCAGTAAACATAAGTTGAGAATGCAAGCTCTCAATGTCATAAGTAACCCCCTTTCAAGGTCAACTTTCCTTCACTTCGCAAGGTGCAGAAATCCAATCGACGCTGAACATCGGCGATTTGGAAACCGAATCCCGACAGGGTTTTCGCGGTCTCAGACGGAAAGGCGGAATGCGGGTGCCAATCGTCTCATCCGAAATGAAAATAATTCTGCGGACGAGCGAAGCGAGGCCTTCTCCGGGGGAAATCCGAATCCGAAGTTGCTTTGATATCAATTGCCAGGTTTAGTCCCCACCTTGGCGTAGAGCGAAGAAAGCAAGGCAATTGACTGCGGAGAAGCGCCCGAATAAACTCAAAAGCACTCCACAAGGGGGCGGCGATTCATATGCCCGACGACGCCAGCGGTCAGGTGACCGAGCTTTTGCAAAACTGGAAGCAGGGCGACGAAAAGGCCCTCCATGATCTTCTGCCTCTGGTCTACAAGGAGCTGCGGCGCCTGGCTCATTACCATCTCCAATCGGAACGCCCCGACCACACATTGCAGAGCACTGCGCTGGTTCACGAAGCCTATATGCGGATGATGGGCCAGCAGCCGGTACAATTCCAGAATCGCGCGCACTTTATCGCAATCGCTTCGCGGCTGATGCGTCAAGTCCTGGTGGACTATGCCCGCGAACGTCGCGCAGGCAAGCGAGACGGGGGATGCCGGATTGCATTCGAATTTGCGGAAGCTTTGCCCGTTAGCGGAGACGCCGAACTCTTGGCTCTCGACGACGCGCTTGAGCAGTTGTCTCGCATCGACGAACGACAGGCAAAGATCGTGGAGATGAAATTCTTCGGGGGATTATCGGCTCCCGATATATCCCAGGTCCTGGGGCTTTCGCGGGTCACGGTTGACCGCGATTGGGCCACCGCACGAGTCTGGTTGCACCGG
>Ga0182016_10007801_pt1 | contig 10925 bp, 7 predicted proteins | sample 712S2MmetaG_FD_120491 | JGI IMG/M metagenome (GOLD analysis project Ga0182016, IMG submission 120491) | Permafrost microbial communities from Stordalen Mire, Sweden - 712S2M metaG | ecosystem: Environmental > Terrestrial > Soil > Wetlands > Permafrost | place: Sweden: Stordalen | collected...
CGAGCGTGGCGTTAGAGCGCCAGTCGATGTTGCGAACCGAGAGCACAGCCAGGCTGGCATTCAGATGATCGAGTTGCGTTGCGACTGTCAGCAGCCTCTGGAGTACTTCAAGTTCTGCCACATGCCAGGCCAAACGTTCGCCGAGCGTGTCTTCGTGGGGAATGGACACCGAATCGGGCCACGCACGGTCGAGAGCAGCCAACGCGTCCTGTGCCTGCACCCACGCAAGAAACTGGTCCAGCTGCGCAGCGGTGGTGGGCGGGGCCGCATCGACGGTGACCGCGTCGAACAGCGGGCGTGACTCCTTTACCACCTGAGGCGACAGCCCACCGACTTTCGGTCGTCCAATGGCGTCCACCTTGAGCTTGCCGCCACCAGCAACATGGGCCCGAAGCGCCCTGGCGATCGGTACGAGTGGAGCTGGGTCACTCGAGCACTTGATGCGCTCGACGGGGCCCAGTCGAGCGAGCAGTGGTTGGACGGTAGCGATGAGGCCAGCTATCTGGTCTCTCCGGGCTCGCCAGGGCGTGACCTGAAGGGCACGGACATCCGCAAGCGCCGCGAGGGACCACTGGTCATGGCGACGTTCGACGCTCTCGAACTCGTCGCTCAGCCAATGGAGGTTCGCTCGGAGATTCTCAACTGTCTCTGAGGATGCAGTCCGCAGTGCTCCGAAGGCAGCTTCGCCATGGATGTCGGCGAATCCGGTGGCAATGGCGCTTGCCTCTGCTTCAACTGTGACCAGATCTGCAAAGTCCTCAGGTTGAAGGAGGGCCGCGAGATCGGGGAGGGCCTGTTTCGCCTCGTGCTCATCTAGCTGGACTGACTCGTCGGTCACTAGGTTGCGCCACTCAACAATCTCTGGATTCGAAAGCGGGGGAGTGGAGCCCGCTTCAACCTGGGTGATGGTCTCGAACCATCCATAGGCGGCACGTTGCTCCTCGAAATCGAGAGCGATCGCTGCAAGCGTCCCCGATATCCCTCCAATGTCATACGTGCGCACCTCGGACTCGCGGGCCTCGAGTAGCTGGTGGTTAAGTCCCGAACGCTCGCGCCGCAGGCGGTCGATGTCCTCTAGGTGATGAGCGATCTCATGTTCCGCCGCGGTCGGCTCGTGCTCGCTAGCCGCATTGGCGATTCTCTCGACGGCCACACGGAGGTCGGCCATATCCTCTCGTCCGGTGCCAACTACGGCTACCGAGAGCGCCTTGATGGCTTCGGGAAGCTTGCCGCGGACTTCCTTCAGGGCACGATCGGTCTGAGCGGTCACGAGGACTCGTTTCCCCTGAGCGAGGAGGTGCGAGATAAGCGCAGCTGCTGTGTGCGTCTTTCCAGTGCCCGGCGGTCCTTGGACCAATGTTTGAGCTGTACGGTCCACCTTGCGCAGAATCTGCAGCTGACGCTCATTTACGGGGAGCGGAAGGAACACTTCGTCATCTACGTCGATGATCGCCCCGTCTGTTCCCTCCCAGCTGAGTCCGGGATCGGGTACGTGATCCGGGTCGACCAGCGGCATCAAACCCTGAGGTACCTCTCGCTCTTGCTTGATCTGGTTGATGATGGAATCGAAGACCTGGATGAGCCCGAGCTTCGATCGCTTTCGGAGGATCAACGCCGGTGCAAAGGCGACGATCGGGTGGTCGGTCTGCGGCGGAACAGTGTCCTCGTCTAGGTACTGCCCATCGGGGTCGAGCGTGTGGACCACGCGCCGTCCAAGCAGGGACACCTCGTCTCGATCCACTGGGTGTCCCTCAAGGGCACTCGACTCGGCGCCTATCTCGGAGATCCGCTGTGGGTCCTGGATCAGCTCCGGCTCCAGCATGTCGGTCTCGAGTTTCAGTGTGTCTACCGACACGACCGGCAGGACGCTCAGACGACCAGTTGCGTCATCGAACTCGACGGTCACTTGGGCAACGAAGACATGCCGGAGGGCGGGCTCATGGCCCTGGGCGTGCCAGGCGAGGCAGCCGACCCCGACGACCAGTTCGAGGTCTTCGGGGTGGCTCGACGACGCGATGTACATCGAGAAGAGTTCCGCATAGACGTCCCGGATAGGTCGCAGGCGCAACTCCTCCTCTGCCCACACTGCCCAACCCGCCCACCAGGCCTCGTACTGGTTGGTCACCTCCGGGAAGTCTCCGAGGTGCAGCTCAACTGCCTCGACCTCGCCAGGCTCCTCCCAAGACTCCTCACCTACGTCCGCGAAGATTGTCCGAGAATCCAATAATGAAGGGATCTGATTGGGATCGTCGAAGCCACCGTCCAGCCACGGACCGAGCGCATCCGGTGGCCTTGGCGGCGGGTCGTGACGAACTCGCTCGATCGTGAGGATTGGAGCCGCAGGATCAATGCCTCCGGACCGGTGGCTGCTCTGGATGGCAGGGTCCCTGGGTAAACGATCGAGCCAGAGGACACCACCATCCTTCTCGTAGGTGTCGAGGGTCCTGACGGGCGTCGACTTGACCTGCTGTACCCGCTTCAGGAACTCGAAGAGTCGAATGGTTCGGTCAACGACGCCGTCATTTCGTGCCGGGGAAACGGTCGTCTGCTCTTCCAACTGGCCAAGCCCTTCGGTCATCTTCTGCCGCCGTACCGGCCTACCTCATGACGACCGGCTGTTGGGTCGAATCTCGATCAGTCCCTGTGTCGAGAAGGTACTCGAATGGCGGGGCACTAGGACCGATATTCTCTCGAAATCGGTTGCGCACTGTGGGGGGCTGGATTCGATCGAGGATCGAAGGTCTCGAAAGGTCGGCACGTTTTCTGGCCGGATGCTCTCGTAGGCCCCGGTCTGGGGTTCACTGCCCGACCAAGGGAGCCCGCACTATCGGCGGATGTCGTCCCGAGCGTTGGGAACCGGCCTAGCGGCGCACGCCAACTTGGACACTGACATTTTCGACCTCCGATCACGGCCACCCATCCGGGAGCACCTGACGAGTTCAACCGTAGGCGGAGGCTGTAAGGCTGGAGCATGCACTCCTTCTGACCCGACCGTGATGGCGTTCGGCACCGATCAGGCCGATCCGGATACATTCCGACCATGTCGTTGTCCAATGGCGTGCTGGTCTTTGAAGACGACGACGCTGGGTACGCGGAGTGGATCGCCACTCACCCCGAGGGGTTTGTGGTGAATGCCAACCGACCACCCGCCGCTGGCGATGTGGTCCTGCACCGTGCGACGTGCTGGACAATCAGCGGAGTTCCCACCAACGGGCGGACGTGGACCGCTGACTACTTGAAGGCGTGCTCCGACGACGGGGCGAGCATCGGGCGATGGGTCCGAGAAGCCACCGGTGGAATGCCATCTCTGTGTGGGATCTGCCACCCCGCATAGGGCACCAGGGGGGTGAAGCCGACCCCCCCATCATTAACAAACTGGAATGTCCACGGGACTCCAGCAGGTGCCGTATTGCATCGGGGGAGTGGAGGGAGGGTGCTAACACCGTCAGCCCCGACCCCTTCGCACCGGGACCGGTGTCGGTGGTGGTCATCACCCCGGCTGGTTCGGCGAATACGGACTACACGTAAACGCCCTAACCGCTCTGTCGATGTCGCTCAGGTCGGTCGTCTGATGTGCGCTCTACCGAGGTGTGGGTCCTGAAGATCTGACGGTTGCTCAGGGGCCCTGGCGCAATCGGTGGTCCTCGTGACGGTCAGGAAGGTGCGAACACTTGGACAGGAGCGTCGGATTCGGTGATCGTCGGGTTCCCAAGTTCCCCGTACCAGTTGATGCCCCAACAATCGACCTGGCTGGTCATGAGCAGAGCGCAGGTTGCGCCTCCACCGCTCGTCAGGGAGGTCACACCTGACAACGCTCCGGTTCCCCCGACCCCCACCATAGGGGTCGGAGTGGTGGGGTTACCACCCAGGCAGTCGACCTGGCTCGTTGTGAGGATTGCGCAACCGCCCCCGCTCATCAGGGAGGTAACGCCAGAGAACGTCCCGGATCCGCCGACCCCCACCCATTGAGTTGGAGTGTCGGAGTCGATGGTTGTCCCATTCCCTAGTTCCCCGTCAGTGTTGTCGCCCCAGCAATCGACTTCGCTGGTCTTGAGGAGAGCGCAGAAGTCGTCGCCGTCGTTCACCGTAAGGAAGGTGACGCCAGACAACGTTCCGGTTCCGCCGACCCCCAGCACCTGGGTCGGGTAGTCAAACCCCTTTGAACCGCCTGGGCCATCTACCGTCCCGTTCCCAAGTTGCCCGTACGAGTTGTCGCCCCAACAGTCGACCTGGCTGGTCGTGAGGAGAGCGCAGTAGCCATTGGCGTCGTCACTCATCACGCCGCCGCCGACACTCGTCAGGGAGATCACTCCAGACAACGTTCCGGTTCCGCCGAACCCCACCACCTGGGTCGGAGTGTCGGAGGCGGCGATTGTACCGTTCCCGAGTTCCCCCTCGCGGTTGTGACCCCAGCAGTCGACCTGGCGATTGGTGAGGAGTGCGCAATAGCCGTAGGCGTCCTCGCTCGCCTGTCCGCTACCGACACTCGACAATGAGGAAACCCCGGACAGCGTTCCGACTCCGCCTACCCCCACCACCTGAGTCGGAGTGTCGGAGCAGTCACAGCCTGTCGTGCTGGTTGTCCCGTTCCCGAGTTCCCCCTCGGGGTTGTAACCCCAACAGTCGACCTGGCTGGTCGAGAGGAGAGCGCAAAAGCCGTAGAGGCCACTCGTCAGGGAGGTAACGCCAGCCAACGTTCCAGTTCCGCCGACCCCCACCACCTGGGTCGGAGTGTAGGAGTCGGTGGTAGTCCCGTTCCCGAGAACTCCATACCAGTTGCCTCCCCAACAATCGACTTGGCTGGTCGTAAGGAGTGCGCACATGCTGCTGCCTAGATTCGCCAGGGAGGCAACACCCGACAGCGTTCCGGATCCACCGACCCCCACCACCTTGGTCGGAGTAATGGAATAGTCGATTGCCGTCCCGTTCCCGAGTTCTCCGTCCTCGTTGTCGCCCCAACAATCGACATCACCGGTCGTGAGGAGGGCGCAGGAGCCGCCGCCGCCGGTCGTCATCGAGACCACCCCGGACAAGTACGGCCCACCGGCGGGTGGTGGCGTAGTGCCTACGGTCACTGTCACCCTGCTGGCCTTTATTGTCTTTGTCCCAGTGACAATCAGGCCGAACTTGTATTCCATGGCCTTCTCACCAACGTTTGGCGGAAGCACCACGGTGTCACGAACGGTCCCAGACGAGCACGCACCCGATGTCAGCCCCGTGAGGGTCTTGTTGGAGGTAAATGTGCAACCAGTGGCGTTTGACACCCCGGCGGACAGCTTGACGATCCCGCCGTTGTTGTAGAGAGTGCCGGGAGTGGCGCTGAACCCGGTGATCTTTGTCTTGGTGCTCTTCACGGCCCCAGCCGGGGAAGCCGATAGCCCGATGCCAGTGATGCCTAACACGGGCACCGCTACGAGCAGCGCCAACCGATTCCAACGCTTCATCGTTCCCACCACCACAACTCTCGTTGCTTGCTGGCAAGAGTCTTGCATGGAGGCCCAGCTGCCGCCACGAGCGCTAGCAAGCGTGGCGCAACGGGCGGTGCCGATCCCTCCCAGGCGCAAGTCATTCGTACGGAGAAACTGCTATTGAGAAATTGCTATCGAATGGTTTGCGTAGGTTGCGAGGCCAACATACGAAGTGTCATGGCATTCGTGCCAGGCGCTGGCCATGACGTCTGCACCGACCGCTCACAAATGCATCCAAGCGCCTAAGTGGCTAGTTTGAGGCACGGCTTAGCGATTTGCTGTCACCGAAAGGCGGGACATGGAGTACAAGCGATTTCAGTTCGCCGGACGGGTAGGTGGGTCGGCCAGGGTATCGGTGGTGCTCCCACTCATATGCGGCCTGTTCGCCATAGGTCCGCTAAGTGCTTCGTTAATCGGCGCTGGCCCTGCGGGGGCCGATCAGCCGACACCTGTTTGCGATACCTCCGGCAACTGCTCGGTGACATTTCCCGAGTCTGGTGCTCCTGCCACGTGGTCGGTGCCTATCGGAGTGACAGAAGTGAATTTCACGCTGTTCGGGGCGAATGGTGGTGGGATTGGAGGTCTTTCCGGAGGCTCTGGGGCGGAAGTGACGGGGAGCACCACTCCGCCACCCGGAACGGTCTATAGCATCAACGTGGGTGGGGCGGGGGGTGTAAGCGGTTACAACGGGGGTGGCGGCGGAGGATCCGACGGAAGCGGTGGTGGCGGCAGCGGTGGTGGCGGCGCCACGACGGTTTCGACGGCCGGGTCTGTGTTGCTTGAAGCCGGAGGGGGTGGTGGATCCGGTGGATCCGGAAGAGACACTCCAGGCACAGGTGGCGGCTCAGCCGACCATGGAGGTGGTGATGGGGCCGGTTACTTCGAACATGCCACGGGTGGCGGACCTGGAACGGTCACGGGAGGTGGTGAAGGTGGATCGGGGTCCCCCATCGGCTCATCGGGTTGCTCGGAAGGTGGTGGCCCAGGAGGGGTTGGCTCGTTCGGAGAAGGCGGAGTCGGTGCGGGCGACGCTGGGGGAGGCGGCGGTGGATACTTCGGCGGAGGCGGAGGCGGAGGCTCACTTCCGTACTACGAATGCGTAATGCCGCCGATATCAAGTGGAGGCGGAGGCGGAGGCGGAGCTTCTTACATCTCAACCACTGCGGGCTTGACGGGGACTTTGGTCAGCGACACTCCGACTGCCTCCCCTGATCTCGACGGCAACGGCGAAGTGATCATCACCTACTCAGTTCCGCCAGTCTTGACAGTGACCTCCTGCTCGGGTTCGCCCTCGACCCCAGGATCTCTGCCGTACGAGGTTGCAAACGCATCTTCGGGAGACATGGTCAACTTCTCTGTGTCATGTCCTCCAAATTCGCCCATAATGATCGCCAGCACGATCAACATCGACGCTGACCTAATTATCGCTGGACCAGGTGCGGGGAACGTAGTCGTGAGTGGGAACTTTGCCGTTCAGGTCTTCAACCTCGCTTCCGGCGTCACCGGATTAATCTCTGGCATCACCATTGAGGATGGCAATGCGATCAATGGGGAAGGTGGTGGTATTTCCAACAGCGGGACGTTGACTGTTTTCGATACGGCCGTTTCGGATGACGCTGGGTCCTACATCGGCGGCGGCATTCTCTCTTCTGGAACGTTGACTGTGCTCGATAGCGCAGTGTCAGGAAACACCTCCGGCGAGGGCGGAGGTGGCATCTTCAACCTCGGAGGCACGCTGGTGGTTTCGAACAGCACCCTCGCCGGAAACACGGGCCAATACGGCGGAGGCATCCAGAACATTGGGTCCCTGTCGGTATCAAACAGCACCATTTCGGGGAACGGACAACTTGGCGGTGAAGGGGGAGGGATCTTCGATACGGGCGGGGGCATGACGATCGCCGACAGCACCTTCTCCGGCAACATCGCCAACTACGGAGGCGCTATCGACGTTGAGCACGGATCACTGTTCATCACTAACAGCACACTGTCGGGAGACACGGCGACTAGTCACGGGAGTGAGCTAGGGAACCTGAGTGGGTCAATCACGGCGGCCGCAACGATCGCAGCGACGGCCACTTCAGCCGGTGCGTGTTGGGGATCGGTCACTGACGCTGGATACAACCTTGATGACGATGGGACGTGTGGGTTCACTGCAAGCACGAGTTATTCCGAGGTAGCTGCACAGTTGGACCCTCTGGGCCTCCAGGCCAACGGGGGGTCAACGCTCACCATTGCCCTGGAGCCGACGAGTCCAGGTAATAGAGCCGTCACCACCGCCTCGCTCTGCTCTGGCCCCGACCAGCGGGGTGTTGCCAGGCCCACACCATGCGACATTGGTGCCTACCAGACCAGGCAGCAGGTCATCGCTCTTGCATCGCCGCCGCCAGTGGGGGCGGTAGGAGGTCCGACCTACGTGCCCACTGCAACAGCGTCATCCGGCCTTCCTGTCATCCTGAGTATCGACCCATCGTCCGGAATGGCGTGCTCGTTGTCAGGACAAATGGTCACATTCACTCACGTCGGCACGTGTGTCATCGACGCCAATCAAGTGGGCAATGACTTCTACGACGCCGCACCCGAGGTCCAGCAATCGATCGTGGTGGAAGCGATTGCCATCACGACCACGGCTCTACCAAGTGGCACGGCCAACGTTGGATACTCAGTCACGCTCTCGGCTATCGGTGGTAATCCTCCTTACACCTGGAAGGTCACCTCTGGCTCGCTACCGAAGGGCTTCAAGCTCAACAAGTCCACTGGTGTGATCTCGGGCAAGACGAAGCAGGTCGGCACTCTGAACTTCACGATCGAGGTGCTTGACATGAAGGTGAAGTCCAAGGGTCACCCGCCGACGCAGAATACTGCGACCGAAGCTCTGTCGATCACGATCAGCCCAGCCTAAGTCGGGGATCAGATCAGGTAAGCGCAGCCGTCCCAAGACGCCGCGGGTCGCTTCCAACGGCGACCTTCTAGGGACAGTTGGAGCACCGCGGGCCGGGTTCGCGCGGAGAAACGGGAGAGGATCAAGATGTCTTCGACCACGAACACCTCATGGCCAGCCAATGACCTCGGCTCCCCAGTGGTGGCCCGGAGAAAGGGAACTCCCCGGCGTTGGCTGTGAACGAACAGCGAACCGCCATGGTTGAGAACGTGCCTCCGAAACTCACTGGGGTAGCGGTAACCGGCATCGCCCCGATCCTAGAGTCAACGTGCGAGAGGTGGCCCAGGGGATTGAGCGCCCTCCGACCCTGATGGCAGTGCATTTACCCCCCCCATCATTAACAATCCAAATCGGCATTGGGACTCCGGCAGGTGCCGTATCGCCCAGAGAGGTGGGGGAGGGCAATAACACCATCGGGCTCCTGGCGGCGAAACCGTGGGACCGAAATGACAGCAGATAAGTTTGCACCCTTCGCATCTCTACGAGGTGCATAATCCCAGCTCAGCACAGCGCTCAGGCCTCAATGGCTTACAACCAGCAGGTCATCGGTTCGAGTCCGGTAGCGCCCACCGGTCGGTGCCGGGAGAGAGGGAGAACGGCGCCAGACGACCCCAAAACCGCCGCGCGGGCCGCCGGGACCCGCACCGGAGCCGGGCAGCGGTCGGGGCGGGAGGGGGCGGCCTTGGCGGGCTGCGCTCTCGACGTGCGGCCTAGCCCTCTCCACCCCGGCGTCTGCCCCCGCCGACCCACCCCGACGCACCAGTTATCGAGTGCCCCTGAACCAGGCACTTATGGGCTAGTGAGGTACGCGTGCCGAAAGGGTAGGTTCTGCCCGACGCAAACAAGACGAGTGTCCTACGACACTGTCGTGGGGAGCTTTCGAGGGGGGTGGCGTAGTGGTGACCTTGCATGAAGACCCCGACATGGATGCTCAGTTGGCGAGAACCCTGATCGGCACGTACGTCGGCGGCGCGGACCTAGGAGAGGCCATCGCGGCTGCTCAGCGGATAGCTGCCGGTGATTACGACGCTTGGCATGACGAGTGGGACCGGACGGCCTCTGCGGCACAACAGACGGCCGAGCAAGCTGCCCGGAGGGGGCTCCCGGTTCTGGCTGGAGGCGCATACCTGCGGGCATCGGAATACAGCCGCCAGTCGTACTTCTTCCTTCGGCATGACCTTTCTGACGAACGGGTCTCCAGTGCGTACCGCCAGCAGCGAGACCACTTTCGCCTCGCCATGTCATTCCTGCCCTGGTCGGTTGAACCCATCTCGATCGCCTTCGATCCGGTGCCGCTCAACGGTTACGTCTTTCGGCCCGACAGCACGGACGACTCTCCCCGACCCACCATTCTCCTCCCAGGCGGATTCGACGGGACCTGCGAAGAGATGTTCAAGTACGGGGCGCACGGTGCCTTGTCCTTCGGTTGGAACGCGGTGACGTGGGATGGTCCGGGCCAAGGTGGCCAACTGATCGAACACGGTGTGACCATGCGCCCCGATTTCGAGGCCGTGCTCACCCCCGTTGTGGACTGGGCTCTCGACCGGCCCTTCGTAGCGGCGGATGCGCTGGCGTTGGTGGGTCGAAGCCTCGGGGGCTACTTGGGGCCTCGCGGTGTGAGCCGAGAGCACCGCATACGTGCCCTCGTCGCCGACCCGGGCCAGTACGACTTCGTGTCGCGTTTTGTCAGCATGTTCAGCACCGAGGACTGGGAGAAAGTCCTGGCGGCTGACCCTGCGATGGACCAACAACTCGATGGATTCCTCGGCGATGCTCGCTCACGTGAGTTCTACGGGTCACGGATGGCTGCGATGGGTGCCCAGAGCTTTGGTGGCTGGCTCCGGCTACTCGTGAACTACTCCTTGGACGGTCTGGCCGAGAACATCGCTTGTCCGACTCTCGTGACCGAGGGAGAAGGAGACTTTGCCAGCCAGAGCCGCAAGCTCTTCGACGCCCTCACCTGCGAGAAGGAGTTCCACGGGTTCACCGAGGCGGAAGGTGCCGCCGGGCACTGCGAAGGGATGGGACAGATGGTGTGGCAGGAGGTTGTCTTCTCCTGGTTGGCGGGGCGGATTCAGGGCTGACTGCCTCAGAACACCGGTTATGCAGGTGACCACAACGTCGGCCGAGGTCGCGATCGGAAGTGCCAGACTGGTGGTTGATGGGCCTCCTCGCATTCGACTGGGTAATCGCCTCTTCCTTGGCCACTGCGGTCGGCACGCTCGTATTGGCCGTCGCCACGTTCTCGGCGGTGCGGTCCTCGAACCGCTCGGCGCGCATCGCCGAGGTCGCGTTGCAGGAACAACGACGTCCGCTCCTTGCGCCGTCGCGTCTGGAAGATGCCAAGCAGAAGATCATGTTCATGGAGGGGCACTGGTTGAATGCCCCGGGGGGGCGTGCTGCCGCAGAACACATTGACAGCGCGGCATACTTCGCGATCAGCCTGAGGAATGTGGGAAGCGGCATCGCCGTCTGCCAGGGTTGGGTGGTCAGACCGGAACTCTCACTCAACTACCCGA
>Ga0182016_10007802_pt1 | contig 10925 bp, 8 predicted proteins | sample 712S2MmetaG_FD_120491 | JGI IMG/M metagenome (GOLD analysis project Ga0182016, IMG submission 120491) | Permafrost microbial communities from Stordalen Mire, Sweden - 712S2M metaG | ecosystem: Environmental > Terrestrial > Soil > Wetlands > Permafrost | place: Sweden: Stordalen | collected...
AGCTTGCCATCCTGGATTGTGAACTCAAAGTCCTGGATGTCGCGATAGTGCTTTTCCATCTTGTGGGTAACTTCACGCAGATGCTGGTAAGCATGCGGCATGGCCTTTTCAAGTTCGCTGATGGGCAGCGGCGTGCGTATACCGCTTACAACATCTTCGCCCTGCGCGTTCATCAGGTATTCGCCGAAGAATACGTGCTCGCCCGTTGCAGGATTGCGCGTAAACCCAACGCCGGTACCCGAGTTGTCGCCCAGGTTGCCAAACACCATGGCCTGCACGTTCACGGCTGTGCCGATTGAGTCGTCGATGTGGTTGATGCGGCGATACGTCTTGGCGCGTTCATTCAGCCACGAACGGAACACGGCGTTGCGCGCTTCGATCAGTTGGTCAATTGGGTCCTGCGGAAAATCCTTGCCGGTCTCTTTCTTCACCAGCTTCTTGTACTCGGCAATGACCTGCTTCAGGCCTTCAGCAGAGATCTCGTGATCGAACTTCACCTTCTGCTTGTGCTTTACGCCATCGAAGATGTGTTCGAAGTGCTTCTTCGGAATCTCCTGCACCACGCTGCCGAACATCTGAATCAGGCGGCGATACGAGTCATAAGCAAATCGCGGATTATTGCTGCGCTTTGCCAGGCCCTCAACGGCCCTGTCGTTCAACCCTAGGTTCAAAATCGTGTCCATCATGCCGGGCATTGAAAACTTCGCGCCCGACCGAACGGAAACAAGTAACGGATTGTCCGCACCGCCCAGCTTCTGTCCCTGTGTATGTTCCAGCTTCGTCAGAGCTTCAAGCATCTGCTTGTCGATCTCCGCGCTGAACGCGTTCCGCATGTACTCGCGACAGGCTTCGGTCTGAATGGTGAATCCCGGGGGAACAGGAAGACCGGCCAGCGTCATCTCTGCCAGACCGGCGCCTTTACCGCCCAGCACATCCTTCATCTTGCCGTTGCCGTCCGCTCTGCCGTCTCCAAAGAAATAGACATATTGAATTGGGGTTGACGTCGAACCTGCCTGCTTGGCAGGCGCTTGCTCCAAAACGCCCTGCGTCATGGGGTATTGCCTCCGTGTATCAAGATTCCGTATCTGCGGCACCGAAAAACGAGGGACGGGACGGTGGCTCAGACTTGATTCCTAAAACTCTCAAGAGTTGAGCGCGTGCGGGTCTCTCAGGCATCAGGCGGCGCGTCGCGGCGTTCGTCGAGCAGCCCCCACGTCTCATTGCCTGTACTGCTTGTGTGATGGAAGTCCGCTACGGCTGACTGCCTAACGCTCAAAGCTTCAGGGAACTTGAATTAGAGGGTGCCTTCGTCGCAATTACAAATAGCGCCCTAAGTATACCGTTGCATGTGCCACTCGTCACAGACGATTCCGCAGCTCGACTCGAGGTTTGCCGGTTCACTCGACTTGCTGCCGCAGTATGAGACGAAACCCCGAGCCAGCGCTGCGTTCGGCGCGAATTCGGTTTTCTTCAGGCAGCCGTCAGTTCGATCTGCCGGCCAGAATACGAATCTAACACCGCATTGTGGGACATCAGAATCCGGTCCAGGCCGCACACCCGAAGAACTTCAGCCACGTGTGGCGCTACATTCAAGATGCAGAAATCGTGGCCCGATTCGCATGCAATCCCGTACAACTCAACCAGTGCCGCAATTCCTGCTGCGTCCACCCGCTCAATCGGCGCAAGGTTCAGTGCGATCGATTGTCCGCGTACCAGCGGCGCAACACGCGCAACCAGGTCCCGCTCATAGCCGAGCACAAGTTCGTGGAGCTTGGGAGTGCTCGTTACCGGAAAAACTCGATCATCATTGCGATTAATATTGGTCATCGTCATAACAAACCTCCTCTGCGAACGCCCAATGCCCCGTGCTCTAAATTCGAGCCAGAATGCTCAGGCTTTCTGTTGTTAAATCCATGCATCCGAAAGGCCAAAACATATTCGGAAAGATTATGCTGCAATCACAAGAGATATTGGCGTGCTCGAAGTGACCCAAAGATTGTTGCTCTCACTTCGAGTGTTCGATTCCGTGACAGCCGTTCAAGACTGAACACTAGTTGATCTCTGCAACACGTCTTCTATTACGTAAACAGGAGTGGCCACGGTTCCGTGAAAAATAATCTGCCCAGTAACGGTACCAGCGACGTCCCAAGCGACAGCGATTGCGCGCATCCGTCTCTTAAACCAGTAGACGTTCGCCGTTGGGCTCAAGACGCGGGCTTTCACGAGGCTGGCCTCGTCGCGCTCCCACATCCCGAAGAGGATCGCGATGCAAGACGATTCGCCGATTGGATCGAATCCGGCCACGCGGGAACGATGCGTTATCTCGAGCGTCGCGATGAACACAGCCGGCTCGTTCGCGAGCGCACATCGATTCCGTTTCCGTGGGCGCGCTCGGCGATTGTCTGTTTTGCGAGCTACCATTCCAGCGAAATGCTCTCAACCAAAACTCCGCCCGCACGCAGCGGGTGGATTGCGAGATATGCGTGGAGTAGCCGGATCGATGAGCAGGGAACCCGCCGCCCCAGCGACTATCACAAGGTCTTGCTCAAGCGTTTGCACGCGCTGGATGCCCGTCTGCGCCATGAACTCTCTTCCAGCCGCGAAATCTCTCCAGGCGACGAGCCTTCTGCGCATCCAAACGCCGAATTCGAGACTCGCTGCTACGTCGACACCGGCCCCGTTGTCGAACGATCTCTCGCCACCGCCGCAGGCCTCGGCTGGACCGGCAAAAACACTTGCCTCATCCATTCCCGCCTTGGCTCGTTCGGCTTGCTAGCGGTGCTGCTCACATCTTTGCCGGTCGCAAACGAATCGGCTGCCATTCTGCCTCATCCCGACCGCTGCGGCACTTGCACGCGCTGCATCGAGGCCTGCCCCACCAACGCGCTCGACGTCCCTTATCAAATGAATGCGTCGCGCTGCATCTCGTACCTCACCATCGAGCACCACGGACCCATCGATGAGGCTCTAATGGCCGGCATTGGACGCCAGGTCTTTGGCTGCGATATCTGCCAGGATGTATGTCCTTGGAATAGAAAAGCGCCCATCGCTGCCGACCCGCAAATGGAGCCGCGCCCCGAACTAATCAACCCCTTGCTCGACTGGCTCGCCGACATGGATCAAGCCGAGTTCGAATCGCGCTTCAACGGCTCACCCGTGCGCCGAGCAGGCTTCGACGGCCTGCGCCGCAACATCGCCATCGCCATGGGCAACAGTGGCCTCGATCGCTATGTGCCTGTGCTTAAAAAATTGAGTGACGCTACAGAAGAAGGCCTGCGCACCGCTGCGCAATGGGCTTTGGCTAGACTCTCGATCGTCGATTAAGTTACGCCTCAGCCAACCGGAGTCACGTCCATCGCGTTCAGTCCTTTGGGGCCCTGCTGGCATTCAAACTCCACAGCCGCACCTTCAGTCAGCGTCTTGTACCCCTCCGCCTGAATCGCGGAGAAATGCACAAACACGTCCTCGCCGCTCTGCCGTTGAATGAATCCAAATCCCTTCGCTCCGTTGAACCACTTCACTACGCCTTGCTCCCTCACGCACTCTCTCCTTGCTTATCGTCCCGGCGCACGCGGCCATCCCGCACTAATTGCCATGACAGATTCGTCAAGCAATCAGGTGCGCCTGTCTCTTTTTATGTCAGGAAATTGCTGAGGATGCAAGAGTAAATCCATAAGAATCGATCATGTCCTGCACCGCTTCGCTCCGATTCGCAACCAACGCAGCCGCACCAAAACCGCTATCCTAGTAGAGAACGCACCTTCCACCCGCAAACGGCGCGCCTCCTGACACCGCAGGAACCCGCACGCCTCGCCCCCCGTAACACTTGTGTAGTGATTCATTAGTTATTAAGGAGTAATTCGTGGCTGAGGTCTCAGATTCAAGCAGCAAAGATGTAGTCGATGTTGAAGTCGCAGGAGTAGTCGGCCAGGTTGCCACCACCAAACTCTCCAAGTGGTATCGCTGGCGCAAAGATGGCAAGGCGCTCATCTCCTATCTCCTCGACAGCGAAGTCCACACCTTCGCCTTCAGCGTCGCCGCCAACGCAATCCTCTCCTTCATCCCGCTCATTGTTTTGCTCTACACATTATCCTGGTCGGTCTTCCGTTCCAGCCAGATGGCCGGCGTCGTCACCGACATGGTCGACCTGTTTATGCCCTCGAATCAGGGTTTTTACGTGAAGTACCTTCAACAAGCTGTTCCGCACCACGGAGTCCAGGCACTCAGCCTGGTCATGATCCTTATCAGTTGCACAGGCATCTTTCTCCCCCTTGAAGTCGCGCTCAATCAGGCATGGGGCGTAACCAAGAGCCGCAACTATCTGCTCAATCAGCTCGTCGCATTCGGCCTGGCCATCGCCATGGTCACCCTTGCGCTGCTCAGCATTCTCCTCAATACACTCGAAAAATATCTGTTGTCGTTCGTCTTCTTCCAGCACACTGAAATCTTTCTTTACGGCTGGATCAACTACGCCTGGCTCGCCATCTCCACCGGCGCGGCGTGCATCGTGTTCCTTTTCCTCATCTACTGGCTGTTGCCCAACCGCAAGGTCCCGTGGCGTCCCGTCCTGCGGACCTCCGTGTGGACGGGCATCATCTGGCTTGCGGCCAAATACGCCTTTATCGCAATCCTTCCTCACATGGATCTGCAGGCCCTCTACGGGCCGTTCAACGTCTCAGTCGGCCTGCTCCTCTGGGCTTACACTTCTGGGCTCATTCTGTTTGCCGGAGCGCAATTCAGCGTCTCGCGCTGGGGAGATAAGAAGGACTAGGTTTCCTGATCGGGATTAATCCGAAAGCAGACACTCTTCTGCGAGTTCGTCTAGAAAATCCGGCTTGAGATATTTCACAAAGCCTTGCACCTGCTTCAACCGTTCCCGCAGTGCGGAGAACGAGACATAGCTACATACACCAGCGAGCGGCGGGTTCAAGCGGCTAAAGGTCGGCCGATTGACCTCCTCCATCACTTTTCCTCTCCGCTCGTCCGGAGCCACCAAGTAAAGTGGGATATTGAGATTAGGCTGCATTGCCGTACATATCGGAACAAATACTCGGAATCCGCAAGAAACGGACGCAATGGGCGCCTCGCACGAGCTTGCATGTTAGACGCTTACTTTGGAGAGCTCGAAAACGCGCTTGGCAGCTTGGCATTGAATTGCGTTCCTTCGCCCGCACCAAAACCCCAATAAATCCGGCCCAGGATCTTATTTCCGATCGCGACCGAAAGCCCAATGCCTGCATCGGTCTTCATGTTTCCCATGGAGAGGTCGCCTGGGGTGAGCGCCACGTTGCCCGCATCGAAAAAGAGATAGAGACCATATTGTCCCAATCCGTAGGTCGAATCGTTTTTCGCAGATTTCCAGTTGAGATCGAATAAGGTCTTGTCGAAGTCCTCCTGGATGAGGACGCGGTTTGGAGCACGCAGGCGATAGTCGACTAGTCCCCGGAGTGTATCGACGCCACTGACGTCGGCGCCGCCCAAAGTCGGCTGAAAATAGAAGGGTACCGTGCTTCCAGCTCCAACGTAAGAGGTGGTTACGAGCCCTGTCGTCGAGAAAGTGCCCCAGTGGCATACATTTCCAACTTGGGTGAAACACACGAAGTTTTGCCAGGAAGTCCGGTTCATCTGCTGCTTAATATCTCCGTGCACGTGAGCGACTGGCGTAACCGTTACGTTTGCCATTGCGGACAGTTGTCCGAAAGAATGCTGGTTGCTGCCTAACTGCGCGTAGTGTTGAAATTCGACGACCCCACTGTGGTACTCCCATGGAAGCCAGGTCTGAAGCGCGGATTTCTGCACGCCGAAATTGACGCCCGCCTCAATGAAGCTTGCGTTGTCGGTCGATCCGGGGGCGCCGGCATCGCCGTAGAAGCTTACGACCGAGGGCGAGCTTGTGTTGCTTACCCCCTTGATGCGGGGATCGAGATAGTGAAGATCTGCACCGAAGCCGGCCCAACTGGCTACCGGTGCGTAACCGTCCGCGCCCACAGTATCCAACTGTTCCCGATAGACAGCGAGCCCGGCGAGAGTGCTATTCGGCCCGAGGCCATAAAAATTCTGTGATCGCAGATCAACGCGACTGGCAACAAGATCGATCAGAGGAGCGAGATCGCCGGACACGAATTTGGGCTTGGGTAGCTGAAGCGTGTATTGCCCGCTCATCAGATAAAAGGAATTGACGGAATAGAGCCCCTTGGCAGTGAAGGTGGTTTCGAGCCCATGAGGGTTAAATTGTTTGAGAATTCTTGCGCCTGCGGCCAGACCGCTCCCAGATCCGATGTTGCCGCCCGTCACCGCCAGCGGCTGGAGAGTGAAAAAGTCAATCACGCACTCTTCGAGAGAGTGATACTGCCGCGGCGCCTTCTGCCAGTCCTGGCAGGCGCGCTTTGTGTTGGCCCAGTCCTCCGCACGCGCAGTAGCAACTAAGCACATTATGAGGAGTGCCACGGCGACCGGGATGCGGTGGATCATTTGGAGTCGGCTTTCTTGCTTCCGCGTGTTGCGATCGCGGCTCTGGCTACGTGTTTGACGTAGGCGTTTGCAATGACTGGGTCGTTAATGCTGTTAATTCGTTGCTTAAGCTGAAGGCCCACAGGAAGCTTTTTGTTGACACTGGCGGCCTGGACCAAGGTCTCCTTTTGCAGGTCGGACAATTTGGTGGGAACTGCGTGTGCCTGAATCTGTGCGAGGACGCCAGGCTGCGCTTGGGTCGCGAGGTCTGGAACGTCCATTCGTGGCGGCATGTTGAGGTTCAGCAGAGAGGTTAAATCCAGTGCCGCTTCGGCCCGCGCACCAAGAGCGGCGGAAGGCCACTGGCCTGGCGCGAAGAGACGCATGGCCGTTGAAATCAGAGAAGTGTGATCGTAGGTTTTCGAAGAAATGGTGCCCGCTTGGATATACGGAGAAACCACGACCGCCGGTACCCGGACGCCGCCTAACGTGAAATCGAAGGGCGGCTCAACACTCGATTTTCCATCTGGAGAGGGCATCTTCACAGGCGGCTCGTGATCGAAGATGCCACCGTGCTCGTCGTAAACGATGACCATCATACTGCTTTGCCAGAGAGCGCCGTTCTTGCGTATTGCGGTGTACACATCCCTAATCAGCTCTTCGCCGGCCCCTACATTATTGTCAGGATGCTGGTCATTGGCTGGATATTGACCGCCAACCTGGCCGGGCTCAGGGTTGTAGCGCGGTTCAAGAAAGCAGTAGGAGGGAACGTCCGCTTCATTGCCCGCGCAGAGGCTTGCGAAGTTGGCAAAGTCATCGTAGAAAAGGCTCTGATGCTGGAGCAGGCCATTGAATGTCATGGCTGCTGTCCAGTCGTGATAGAAGATACAGGAAGCTACATCCTGCTTTGCCAACTCCTCATAAACCGTGTAAAAGCCAGCGTAATCATCGGGCGACATCTCCAGCCCGCCCTGTGAGGTGCCGCAGTGAGCGTATAAGCGGTTGGGTAAGGTAGGGCCTGGAATCGATGCATACCAGTGATCGCAAATCGCATATTGGCGCGCGAGCGTTGTAAGTACCGGAAGGCTTGCAGGAGCGAAGCACTTCATAATGTTTGCCGCCGTCGCAGCATTGCCAGTCACGGACTGATAGTCGGAAACGAATCCTTTCATGGTTGGAACGGCGCCCGCAGCAGGAGCCTGCGTACCGAAGATCTGCTGCATTACATCCGGAAAGTGATGATGGGGATCGTCAGTGAGATCACCGGTGTACTGGGCATCCTGCGTAACCCGAACCGGCTCGCCGTTTTCATCAGGATTCGATTCCGTCCCGTCGAGCCCATCAATGGGATAATCCGCTGCCTTCATGAACCCCAGCATGTGGTCAAAGCTGCGGTTCTCCATCATTAGTACGAAAAGGTGCTTGATTTGCGCAGGCATAAGCCTCCCCTGGGCCAGCTAGGTTCGTGCGAGTTACCTCAGGACAATAGCATCAATTCTTCTAATTACATCACCGTTTAGATCCAGATTTTGTTTAGTTCCGAGGAACGCTGCGGCACTCTCCTAAATCACTGCTGAGTCGTCACCGGTTAAGATTCGCTATCGGCCCCAATGATTGTTTTGCACACAATTAACCCCGCCCGGCGCACACTCTACGTGTGAAGGTCACAAAGACCTCGCCCGGAGCAGCCGCCATGATAAGCAGACCGAGATGAACGGTCCGAGCAGCCATGCATCAAAAGGGGGGTGGGTAAGGTACTTCCGCTGATAACAAACAACTTACCCGTTTCACCTCGGAACAATCTATGAAAACAAAGGAGTTACATGGGTGCCAATTTCGGAGAAACAGACAAACCCCGAAGAAAACCGGTCAATTCTCGTCGGGAAATTTCGGGAATCCGCCTGAGCCCAGCCCCTAAGTCCTTTAGTCCTTCAGTCTCCTCGTCCTATCCACTGATCTCTAACCCTTGTCCATTGGCAACCGATCGCAACTGACATCTGCGAACTGCGAACTGAAAACCGTGAACCGAGAACCGACAACGATGAACTATGAACTGCGAACTGTGGCGCCGCCGACTACGTCGGCAACGACACCAGCCGCGCCTCAATCACCGCCTCGATCGCCCGCAGCGCTTCCATGGCCTTGTCAGAGACCGGCGGATCCACCTGCACCACTGCCAGCGCCTTCACCGGCTTCACTCCCGCCCGCTCGCGCCCCAGCGCAAAGTTCGCAATGTTCACACCCTGCTCGCCGAGTATCGATCCAATCTTGCCAATCACCCCCGGCACATCGTAGTTGCGGCAAACCACCAGCGTCCCATCCAGCGGAGCCTCCACGTCAATGCCGTCAAAGGCCAGCAGCCGTGGCTGCTCCCCATGAATCACAGTTGCCGTCGCGCGGCTCTCGCCCTGCGCCGTAAGCAGCACAACCGTCAGCACCGTCGCAGCGCCACCACGAGGGCTCTCTTCTTTCTCCTCGTGCACCCGAACGCCGCGCTCCGCCGCCACCGCCGCAGCGTTGATGCGGTTCACATTCTCTGATCCTTGCAGCAGCCCGGCAATCGTTGCGTTGCGGATCAGGTCCGTTTTCGCATCGGCCAGCGCGCCGCCATAGATCAGATGAATCGCCTCAATGCCGCTCTTGCCCGCTTGCGCCAGAAACGCTCCCAAGCGCCCGGCCAGATCGATGTACGGCCCCAGCACCGCATATTCTTCGTAGGTCAGCGAAGGCAGGTTCACCGCATTCTGCACCACACCCAGCTTCAAATACTCACGCACCTGGTTCGCAATCTGAATGCCCACCGCCTCCTGCGCCTCGCCCGTCGATCCAGCAATATGCGGCGTAAGAATCACATTGTCCAATTCAAAGTAAGGCGAATCCTTCAGTGGCTCGCTCACAAACACATCCAGCGCCGCACCAGCCACATGCCCACTTTTCAACGCAGCCACCAATGCCGCATCGTCCACCAGCTCGCCACGCGCGCAGTTGATAATTCGCACGCCCTTCTTCATCGTCGCCAGCGTCTTCGCATTCACAATTCCATGCGTCTGCGGAGTCAACCCCACATGCAGCGTTAGATAATCCGCCTTAGCCAGCAGCTCCTCAACGGACACCAATGTAATGCCGTTCTCTCTCGCCACAGCAGCCGACACAAACGGATCGCTACCCACAATCTCCAACCCAAACGCCTTCGCCCGCCGCGCAACTTCGAGCCCAATCCGTCCCAGCCCAAGAATACCCAGCGTCTTGCCGCGCAGCTCAGCGCCCTGCAAGCTCTTTTTCTCCCACTTGCCTGCATGCATCGTCGAGTTAGCCGCCGGCAGCTTGCGTGCCAGCGCCAGCATCAGCCCGATCGTCAGCTCCGCCACAGCCACAGCATTTGCGCCGGGAGTGTTCATCACCACAATGCCCCGCCGCGTCGCCGCTTCCGCATCGATGTTGTCCACGCCCACGCCCGCCCGCCCAATCACGCGCAGCTTCGGCGCAGCCTCCATCAGCGCATCGTCCACCTGCACCGCCGACCGCACCACCAGCGCATCCGCATCGGCCAGCGCCGCAGCCAATCCATTCGGCAACTGATCGTGCGTCAACACTTCCCATCCCGCTTCCGCCGCAAACACTGCCAGGGTCGCCGTGCTCACCTTCTCCGCCAGAACTACCTTCATCGTCTTCCCCTTTTCAGCCTCTCTGGCCGCGTTCTCGTACTGGTCAAAGCGAATGCTCTGTTGCTCGCAGAACAGATCGAACATCCGCACCACCGCCGCATGAGGCTTGCCCTCGCCCCGCTCATACTTCGTCAGCGAGTTAGGATGCACGCCCAGCTTGTCCGCCATCTCGTATTGATAAAGGTCGAGCTGCTTGCGGGCGATCAGCAGCTTTTCCGCAAATGTCAGTTCAGCCATTTGTCGTCTAGCCCTTCGTTGCTTCCGCGTAGACTTTCTGCGCCGCCGCCACCGCCACGCCATACTCAACCGGCAATCCCATCGTGTCCTTGGCAATGTGCTCGGCCGCGCCCAGGAACGCAACGGTGTCGAGGTAGTCAAAGAATCCCAGGTGCGCCACGCGAAAAATCTTGCCCTGCATCTCGCCCTGTCCATTCGCCGTCACCAGCGAGAACCGCGTCTTCAAAGCTTTCACCACGGCACCCGAGTCCATGCCCTCAGGCACCGCCACAGCCGTTGCCGCCGCTGCCGGCGCCGTCGGCGCAAACAGCGTGAACCCAAGCGCCACCAGCCCCGCCCTAGTAGCCGCCGCGTTCACCTGCGCGTTGTCAACCAGCGCGATGCGGCCCTTTTCCAGGTCGCCACCCGCCTGCCCAGCAATGTAGTCGAGCGCCGCGCCCAGCCCAGCCACCAATGCCACCGCCGGCGTGTACGCGCTCTCGCCCTTCACCGCATTCTTGCGTTCCTTGCGCAGGTCAAAGTAGTAGCGCGGATTCTTGCTCGTCTCCATCGCCGCCCAGGCCTTCTCGCTCA
>Ga0182016_10007803_pt1 | contig 10924 bp, 10 predicted proteins | sample 712S2MmetaG_FD_120491 | JGI IMG/M metagenome (GOLD analysis project Ga0182016, IMG submission 120491) | Permafrost microbial communities from Stordalen Mire, Sweden - 712S2M metaG | ecosystem: Environmental > Terrestrial > Soil > Wetlands > Permafrost | place: Sweden: Stordalen | collected...
CCGCACAGGTCGATGCGGCGCTCAAGTTCTTCGCATGGGCCTACAAGGACGGCGCCGCCATGGCGGCCGAGCTCGACTACGTGCCGATGCCGGCCTCGGTGATCGCGCTGGTCAAGAAAACCTGGAGCACCGACATCACCTCGGGCGGTCACCCGGTCTGGACCGGCCAGTAGTCGTCTGGACCGGCCAGCAGTCTCGAGGTTGCGGTTGAAACCCTGCGCAAGATAGAGTGTTCGCTGGTCGCGACCGTTCCGGCCAAGCGAGGCTAAACTGACACCGTGGCGATCATCGACCCGAGACACGCCGCCAAGCAGCTGATCTTCGAGAGAGTGTTCCGGGCGGCCACCCTGGCGGCTGCAGTCCTCGTGCTCGTGATTCTGGGCGGCGTCGCGGCGTCGCTTCTGCAGGGATCCTGGCCCGCGCTCGCGCATTTCCGGCTCTCCTTCGTGACGCGGGAGATCTGGAATCCCGTCACGGAACAGTTCGGCGCGCTGGCGGCCATCTACGGCACCGTGGTGACCTCGGCGGTCGCCATGCTGATCGCCGTACCGGTGGGGTTCGGCATCGCGCTGTTCTTGACGGAATTGTGTCCGCCGCTGCTGAAGCGGCCCATCGGCGTCGCGGTCGAACTGTTGGCCGCGGTGCCGAGCATCATTTTCGGCATCTGGGGATTGTTCGTGCTGGCTCCTGTGCTGCAGCGTCACGTGCAGCCGTGGTTGATCGAGCACGTGGGGCCGCTGCCGGGCATCGGCAAGCTCTTCTTGGGGCCGCCCTACGGCATCGGCATCCTCACCGCGGGGCTGGTGCTGGCCATCATGGTGTTGCCGTTCATCGCGGCGACCATGCGCGACGTGTTCGACACGGTGCCGCCGATGTTGAAGGAGTCGGGATACGGTCTCGGCGCCACGACCTGGGAGGTCATCTGGAGGGTGGTCGTGCCGCATTCGCGCGTCGGCATCGTCGGCGGCGTCATGCTGGGTCTCGGCAGGGCGCTGGGAGAGACCATGGCCGTGACCTTCGTGATCGGCAACGCTCACCGCATCTCAACCTCCTTGCTGGCGCCGGGCACCACCATCTCCTCGGCCATCGCCAACGAATTCACCGAGGCGGTTGGCGCGCTTTATACCTCGTCGCTGATTGCACTCGGCTTGCTCCTGTTTCTGATCACCTTTTCCGTGATCGCCGTGGCGCAAGCCATGCTGCGGCGGCTCGAGCGCCGGGCGGCTCTGTGAGGCTGAGCATCGATCGGAGCGGCCGATGAACCGCCGGGCTTTCCGCAAGCTCAAGAACGGCGCGTTCTTGGCCCTATCCCTGATCGCGACGTTGGCGGGCCTCGCCTGTCTCACCGCCATCCTCTGGACGCTCATTTCCCACGGCATCGCCGGGATGTCCTGGCATCTGTTCACGGAAATGACCCCGCCGCCGGGCAGCCGGGGAGGGCTGCTCAATGCGCTGTACGGCAGCGCGGTGATGACGCTGCTCGGGATATTGATCGGCTCTCCGATCGGTGTGCTGGCCGGCACGTACCTCGCCGAGTACGGGCGACAGTCGGGGCTTTCCACGACGATACGCTTCATCAACGATGTGCTGCTGAGCGCGCCGTCGATCATCATCGGGCTATTCGTCTACGAAATCGTCGTGGTGCGCATGGGGCACTTCTCGGCGCTCGCCGGCGCGATGTCGCTCGCGATTCTCGCGATACCGATCACGCTCCGGACGACGGAGGACATGCTGAACCTCGTGCCCCTGGGCATGAAGGATTCGTCCGCGGCCCTCGGCGCCTATCCCTGGCGTACCACGCTCAGCATCCTCTATCCGGCAGCGCGCTCCGGGATCGTGACCGGACTCCTGCTCGCCATCGCCCGCATCAGCGGCGAGACCGCACCGCTCCTGTTCACCGCGCTCAACAATCAATTCTGGAGCAGCAACCTCGACGCGCCGATGGCGAATCTGCCCGTCGTGATCTTCCAGTTCGCGCTGAGTCCGTACAAGGATTGGCAGGATCTGGCGTGGGCAGGCGCGCTGATCATCACGGCGACGATCTTGTTGCTAAGCATCTCGGCGCGGATCTTGCTGGCGCTCCTCCAGTCGAGAGGCGGGGGAGGCGGCCGATGATCCCGTCCTCGAAGCTGCCGCGGCATATGAAACCGCGCGTTTCGCCCGCGACGGTGCCCGCGCCCGTCGATACCGCTGCGCCGATGATCGAGATCCGCAAGCTCAATTTCTATTACGGAGCCGTACAGGCGTTACGCAGTATCGACACGAATCTGGGCGATCGCACCATCACGGCGCTCATCGGGCCTTCCGGCTGCGGCAAGTCGACGCTGCTGCGGGTTCTGAACCGGATGTATGCGCTCTATCCGAAGCAGCGCGCCGAGGGCGAGGTGTTGATCGGAGGGCGCGACATCCTGGGTGCCAACGTCGACGTGGCGGATCTTCGATATCGCGTCGGCATGGTGTTCCAGAAGCCTACGCCGTTTCCCATGTCGGTATTCGAGAACGTAGCCTTCGGCCTGCGGCTGGCCGGGAGCCTGAGCGGCGCCGATCTCAAGGCGCGCGTGGAATCGGCGTTGAGGGACGCGGCGATCTGGGACGAAGTCAAAGACAAGCTTCGCGCCGACGGCCGGAGCCTCTCGGGCGGACAACAGCAGAGGCTTTGCATCGCGCGGACCATCGCCGTGCAGCCCGAGGTGCTGCTGCTCGACGAGCCCACCGCGGCGCTGGATCCCATCTCGACCTTGAAGGTCGAGGAAACCCTGCAGGCGTTGCGTGAAAAGTATTGTATCGTCATAGTGACGCATAACCTGCAGCAGGCGGCGCGCGTGTCGAACGTGACCGGATTCATGTACCTGGGCGAGCTCGTGGAGATCGGCCCCTCCTCGGAGATCTTCACGGCGCCCAAGAACCGCAAGACCGACGATTACATCACCGGACGATTCGGGTGAACGGGTGAAGGCGGCGGAGAACGCATTGGGCATCAATCCAGGGGAGCCGGCCGGCGCACCCGGGCGCGTGGCCGCCCGCGATACCATCCAAGACCCGGTCATGAGCGCATGGCAGGTCAACGTGCACTATGGCGAGAAGCGTGCCGTGCGCGATGTGAGCCTGGACATCGGGCGCAATCAGGTGCTGGCCTTGATCGGGCCTTCCGGCTGCGGCAAGTCGACCTTCCTCCGCTGCTTGAACCGCATGAACGACACCATCGCGAGCGCGCGCGTCGACGGCAAGATCACGCTCGACGGCCAGGACATCTACGACCGCAGGCACGACGTCGCGCAGCTGCGGGCGCGTGTCGGAATCGTGTTCCAGAAGCCGACGCCGTTCCCGCATTCCATTTACTCCAATGTGGCTTATGGTCCCCGCATCCACGGCCTGACCAAGAGCCGTGCCGACCTCGACGAGCTGGTGACGACCAGCCTGCAGCGCGCGGGGCTGTGGGACGAGGTGAAGGAACGGCTTTCGCAGCCCGGAACCAGTCTGTCCGGCGGCCAGCAGCAGCGCCTTTGCATTGCGCGCACCATCGCCGTCAACCCCGAGGTCATTCTCATGGACGAGCCCACCTCCGCGCTCGATCCGATCGCGAGCGCGAGGATCGAGGACTTGATCGACGAACTGCGCGAGAATTACGCCATCGTCATCGTCACTCACAACATGCAGCAAGCCGCGCGCGTGTCGCAGCGCACCGCCTATTTCCACATGGGCGATCTCATCGAAATCGGGCCGACGGATCTCGTGTTCACGAACCCGCAGCAGAGGCTTACCGAGGACTACATTACCGGGCGCTTCGGCTGATTCCTGCTCGGGGAGTCCCGGCCTGCCGGGGGCGGCGCCGGATTGGGCAGGCTTCCCGGGATGCTCTGGGACGACGCCCCGCTCAGACGTTGCGCAGCAGCTCGTTGATCGAGGTCTTGGCGCGCGTCTGCTCGTCGACGCGCTTCACGATGACCGCGCAGGCGAGCGAATACTTGCCGTTCGACGCCGGCAGCGACCCAGGGACCACCACCGCGCCTGCGGGGACGCGGCCGTAGCTGATCGCGTCCCGCTCGCGGTCGTAGATGCGGGTGCTCTGGCCGATGAACACGCCCATCGAGATCACGGCGCCGGACTCGACGATCACGCCCTCGACGATTTCGGAGCGTGCGCCGATGAAGCAATTGTCCTCGATGATGGTGGGGTTCGCCTGCAGCGGCTCGAGCACGCCGCCGATGCCGACGCCCCCTGACAGATGAACATTCCTGCCGATCTGGGCGCACGAGCCCACGGTCGCCCAGGTATCGACCATGGTTCCGGAATCGACATACGCCCCGATGTTCACGTAGCTCGGCATCAGCACGACGTTCGCAGCGATGAACGCGCCGCGGCGCACGGTGGCGGGCGGCACCACTCGCGCACCGGCGGCGGCGAAGCGGTCCTCGTCCCAGCCCGCGAATTTGAGCGGGACCTTGTCGTAGAAATTGAGCCCTCCGCCGGCGGCGAGGGGAGCGTTCGGCGCAAGGCGGAACGAGAGCAGCACCGCCTTCTTCAGCCACTGATGCACGTGCCACTCGGCGCCGCGCTTCTCGGCGACGCGCAGGGCGCCCGTATCGAGCATCCCGATCGCGGTCTCCACCGCGCTGCGCAGCTCCGCGGAGGCGGCGCCGGGTGCGACGTTCGCCCGCGCCTCCCAGGCGTCCTCGATCTGGGCGCGCAACCGTTCCAGATCGACGCTCACATCCGTGCCGCGTCGCGCCGGTCGAGCGCACGCACCAGGGAGTCGTGTACGCGCTGGCAGGCTTCGTCCGCGAGCGGACGCCCCTCCATGTCGGTGATGTAGAACACGTCTTCGGCGCGCTCGCCCACGGTCATGATCTTGGCGCCATTGATCGCGACGCGCTCCGTTTTGAACACTTTGCCAACCTCGGATAAGAGGCCGGGACGATCCGCGGCCACCAGCTCCAGTATCGTACGGTTGTTGCGATTGTCCAAGCTGAAGTTGACCTGGGTCATGGTGGAGAACATGCGCACCTGCCGCGCGGAGCGGCGGGTGACGGTCACCGGCGAGTCCTGCGCTTGCTGCAGGTTGCGCCACAGACCGCGCTCGATTTCCCGGATGCGCGCCGCATCGGCGATCACCGCTCCGTTGTCCTCGAGCACCACGTAGGTTTCCAAGCTGAAGCCGTTGGCGCTCGTGATCAGGCGGGCATCCACCACGTTGAGCCCCATCTGATCGAGGACCGCCGTGGTGCGCGCGAAGCTGTGCACGCCGTGCGGGGTATAGGTCAGGACGGCGGTGCCCCCGCGCTCCGCCAGCTGCCGGATCGCGACCAGGGGTGCATCGCCGGGCCGCCGGTCGGCGAGCAGCGTGGTGTGCCAGGCGATTTCCTCGGGGGTGAAGCGCAGAAAATACGCCTCGGTCCATTGCGACCACACCTCCGCCACGCGCGCCTCGGGAATCGCGGGGATCTTCGCCCGGACGGCGGCCTGGGTCTCGCGGACCAGCTCATCCTGATCGACGGGAGTTTCCAGGCCGCGGCGCAGGGCGCGTTTGGTGCGCTCGTAGAACTCCTCGAACAGCCGCGCTTTCCAGGTGTTCCAGAGCTTGGGGTTCGTGCCGCGCACGTCCGCGACGGTGAGCACGTAGAGATAATCGAGATGCGCCTGATCGCCGACGCGGCGCGCGAAGTCGTGGATGATGTCCGGATCGCTGATGTCCTTTTTCTGCGAGGTGATGGACAGGATCAAATGATTCTTGACCAGCCAGGCGACCAGGCGCGCCTCGTAGCGGCCGAGACCCTGTTCCAGGCAGAACGCCTCGGCGTCGACCGCGCCGAGCTCGGAATGGTCGCCGCCCCGTCCCTTGGCGATGTCGTGGAACAGGGCGGCCAGATAGGCCAGCTCCTGGCGCGGCAGCGACTGCATGATCTGGCTCAACGCCGGGAACTCGTGGTTGTACTTGGGAATGGCGAAGCGCCGCAGGTTGCTCACCACGAACAGCGTGTGCGCATCCACGGTGTAGGCGTGGAACAGATCGTATTGCATGCGGCCCACGACGCGTCCGAAGGAGGGAATGTAGCGGCCGAGCACGCCGTACAGGTTCATGCGCCGGAGCTCGTGGGTGACGCCGACCGGGGCGCAGAGGATTTCCATGAACAGCCGATGATGGCGCGGATTCTGGCGGAACTCCTCGTCGATCAGCGACACATGGGTGCCGATCAGGCGGATCGTCTCGGCGCGCACGCCGCGCAGCTCCGGATGCTGCTGCAACAGCACGAACAGCTCCAGCAGCGCCGAGGGGTAGCGCGCGAACACCTCGGGATGGGTGACTTCGAGGTAGTCGTTGCGGATTTGAAAGCGCGGATTGATGGGGATCGGCGGCGCGCTCTGCGTCAGGATCGCCTCGCGAAACAGCTGCAGCAACATTTCGTTGAGCAGGCTCACGTCCATCACGGTGCGGTAGTATTTTTGCATCAGCTGCTCGACTGCGAGCGTGAAGCTCGCGTCCTCATACCCGAACAGCTTGGCGAGCTTGATCTGGTAATCGAACAGCAGCCGGTCCTCGCGCCTGCCGGTGAGCACGTGCAGTCCGAAGCGCACCTTCCACAGAAAGGACTGGCCGGCCTTGAGCTTGCGCAGCTCCTCGCGCGTCAGGAATCCGTGCGGCACCAGCTCATCGAGGGTATCCGTACCGAAGTGCCGCTTGGCCACCCAGCCGATGGTCTGAATATCGCGCAGACCCCCGGGGCTCGCCTTGACGTTGGGTTCGAGGTTGTAGGCCGTGTCGAAGTAGCGGTGATGGCGCTCGGTCTGTTCGCGCACCTTGGCTTCGAAGAAGTCCTGCGAAGACCAGAGCCGGTCCGGCGCGAGCGCGCGCCGCATTCCGGCGAACAGCGATTCGGGACCGGCGAGCAGGCGCGCCTCGAACAGCGTCGTGGCGACGCTGATGTCGGCCAGGCTCTCGCGCTGGCAATCATCGATGGAGCGCACGCTGTGGCCCACTTCGAGGCCGATATCCCAAAGGAACGTGAGGAAGCGTTCGATATCGGACTGCCAGTCGGCCGAATCGCTTTTCGGCAGGAGCACCATGATGTCGATATCGGAGCTCGGGTGCAGTTCGCCGCGCCCGTACCCGCCGACCGCCACCAGCGCCAGGTCGTCCGCGAAACGGCCCGCATGCTTCACCCAGGCCGCGCGCAGGGCGAGATCGACGAGCAGCGCGCGGTCGCGTACCAGAGCCTCGACCGGCTCATCCGCCTGGAAGCGTTCGCGCAACAGGTCCGCGCCGCCGTCGAGCACCTGGCGAAACACGGCCGGCGAATACTGACCGTTCTTCAGGGCCTCCGGCACGAGAGCCAAATAGGCCCAATCAGCGTTGTGGTCGAGGAATCTGGCGCCGGCGTTCAAGAAGCCGCCGCGGCTCGGGGCAGCGCCGCTGCGGCGCCGAGGGTGAGCACTTCGTACCCAGCGTCGGTGACCAGGATGGTGTGTTCCCATTGCGCCGAGAGAGACTGATCCTTGGTCACCACCGTCCAGCCATCGTTCAACAGCCGCACGTCGCGGCGTCCGGCATTGATCATGGGTTCGATGGTGAAGGTCATCCCCGCCAGGAGTTCGAGGCCGGTCCCCGGATTGCCGTAATGCAGTACCTGCGGATCCTCGTGATACACCCGGCCTATCCCGTGCCCGCAATACTCGCGGACCACGGAGAACCCATTGCTCTCCGCGAACGTCTGGATGGCGTGGCCGATGTCGCCCAAGTGGGCGCCTGGCTTGACCACCTCGATACCCTTCCACATCGCCTCGTAACAGGCCGCGGTGAGCCGCCGTGCGGCGATACTCGGGGTGCCGACCAGGTACATGCGGCTGGTGTCGCCATGAAAGCCGTCGCGGATCACGGTCACGTCGATGTTGACGATGTCGCCGCTCTTCAGGCGCTTCTCCCCGGGGATGCCGTGGCAGACCACGTGGTTGATCGAGGTGCAGATGGTTTTCGGGAAGCCGCGGTAGTTCAAGTTCGCGGGGATGGATTGGAGCTCGTCCACGATGAAGTCGTGACAGCGCTTGTCGAGTTCCTCCGTGGTCACCCCGGCCTGGACGAACGGCTCGATCATGTCGAGCACGCTGGCGGCCAAACGCCCGGCGGCACGCATCTTTTCCTGTTCCGCGGCCGTTTTGACGGTTACGTTCATAGGGTATCTTGGTCCATTTTCACGGTTTGTTTCGCGGTAGGGTTCATGGTATAAAGCGCGGCTATTTTTAACAACCCCGCACGCGGGTCGACACAGTCGGCTGGGTGCCCGGGAACCTCGGATCTGAAGGCTCTGCCGCTTGGATTCAAGGCCCGGGTTGCCGACTGGGACTCGCGGAGGCTCAACCCAACCAAGGAGTTCATCATGGCCGGCGTGTCAATGCGACAAATGCTGGAAGCGGGTGTCCATTTCGGACATCAGACCCGCTTCTGGAACCCGAAAATGGCCCCGTTCATTTTCGGCGAGCGTAACAAGATCCACATCATCAATCTGGAGAAGACCCAGCCTCTCTATACGCAGGCGGCCGCCTTCATCAAGGGCGTCGCTGCCGAGGGCGGCAAGGTGCTGTTCGTGGGCACCAAGCGGTCGGCCCGGGATGCCGTCCAGAAGGAGGCTGTGCGGTGCAACATGCCCTACGTCAACCAGCGCTGGCTGGGCGGGATGCTGACCAATTTCAAAACCATCCGGCAGTCGATCAAGCGGCTCAACGAGCTCGATGAGATGGCGCAGAACGGATCGCTCGATCGCCGTGGCAAGAAAGAGGCGCAAATGCTGCGCCGGGAAATGGACAAGCTGCTGCGCAGCTTGGGCGGCATCCGCGACATGACCGCGCTGCCCGATGCCTTGTTCGTGATCGACGTGGGACACGAGGAAATCGCCATCCACGAGGCGCGCAAGCTCGGTATTCCCGTGGTGGCGGTGGTCGACACGAATTGCTCGCCGGACGGGATCGATTACGTCATTCCGGGCAACGACGATGCCATGCGAGCCATCCTTCTTTATGCGGGTGGCGTCGCCGACTCGGTGCTCGAGGGCAAGGCCTCGCTCCCGGAAGTGCCGGTGGGCGAGGACGAATTCGTCGAGCTCGATGAAGAAGGCAACCCGAAGAAGCGCACTGCCGCGGGGGGCCGCCGGCCGCCGCCCTCTGCCGTCCGGGGCAGGAAGCCCGCCCCGCGCCGCAAGGTTCCCGTGACGGTCATCCCCGGAGCGGTGGCTGCCGTCGCGCAAATCGAGGATGCCGAGGTTGAACCCGACGACGTCGATGCAGCCGATGCGCCTCCCGCCGAGAACCGGCCGGCGAGCGCCCCGCGGCGCAGGCCGGTCGGCCGTCGCACCCCGACGCGCGGCGCTTGAATGTCGAGAGGGGCCGGCTTGCATGCGGGCGCGCAGCGGGTGCGCAGCAGGCGCGCGCAGCAGGCGCGCGCAGCGGCCCCTCCGCGATTCCAATTTGATTGATCTATTCGAGGAAACGGCTGCCGACGGCTGCCTTTAGGTACCATGAACATCACAGCAGACATCGTCAAACAACTGCGTGAGCGCACCGGCGCCGGCATGATGGAATGCAAGAAGGCGCTGGTCGAGACCGCGGGCGACCTGGATGCCGCGGCGGAGCTCATGCGCAAGAGCGGGCTCGCGAAGGCCGACAAGAAGGCGGCCCGGGTCGCAGCCGAAGGCACGCTCGCCGTGGCGCGCTCGGGGCTTTGCGCGGTGCTGGTCGAGATCAACAGCGAAACCGATTTCGTGGCGCGCAGTGATGAATTCCAATCCTTCGCCCGCGACGTGGCCAACGCGGCGCTCAGTTCTTCGGCGCCGAACGTCGAGGCGTTGGTGCAGACCGACACCGGTGCCGGTACGCTCGAGGAACAGCGCCGCGCCCTGGTCGCAAAGATCGGCGAGAACATCGCCGTGCGCCGCTTCGTGCGCGTCACGGCGCCGGGTGCACTGGGGACCTATCTTCACGGCACGCGGATCGGCGCGCTGGTCGCGCTGCAGGGCGGCGACGAGGCGCTGGCGCGCGATCTCGCCATGCATGTGGCCGCGGTGAACCCGGCCTACGTGGATGCGGGAGCCGTCCCGGCCGAGGTGCTCGACAAGGAGCGCGAGATCCTCACGGACCAGACCAAGGGCGAGAAGAAGCCGCCCGAGATCGTCGCCAAGATGGTCGAGGGGCGCCTGCGCAAGTTCCTGGCGGAGATCACGCTGCTCGGTCAACCGTTCGTCAAGGATCCGGACGTCACGGTGGAAAAGCTTCTGAAGAAAGCGGGCGCCAAGGTGGTCGAGTTCGTGCGCTTCGAGGTGGGTTCGGGGATCGAGAAGAAACAGGATGACTTCGTCGGCGAAGTGATGGCACAGGTGAAGTCGCAGGAGCGGTGATGGCGCAGGGGAAGTCGCAGGACCAGGGTCATCCGCCGCGAGCACCGCAGTCCAATCCGCGCAACTCGCCGATCCCGTTGATTTCAATGACCCCGCGCCCGCGGGGTCTTTTGTAGTAGGGTACTGGCCTATGACGGAAACAACGCCCACCGCGCGCTACCGCAGAATCTTGGTCAAGTTATCCGGTGAGGCCCTGCTCGGCAGCGAGGACTACGGCATCGATCCGGCCATGCTCAAGCGCATCGCCGCGGAGATACGCGAGCTCGTACTGATGGGCGTGCAGGTGGCCGTGGTGCTCGGCGGCGGCAACATTTTCCGCGGCGCGGGCCTCGCCCGGGCCGGCATGGACCGCGTCACGGCCGACCACATGGGGATGTTGGCCACCGTGATCAATGCGCTCGCGCTGCAGGATGCACTCGAGTCGCAAGGCACCTATGCGCGGGTCATGTCGGCGCTGCGCGGCAACGAGGTCTGCGAGGATTACATCCGGCGCCGCGCCGTTCGCCATCTGGAGAAAGGGCGGGTCGTGATCTTCGGCGCCGGGA
>Ga0182016_10007808_pt1 | contig 10919 bp, 8 predicted proteins | sample 712S2MmetaG_FD_120491 | JGI IMG/M metagenome (GOLD analysis project Ga0182016, IMG submission 120491) | Permafrost microbial communities from Stordalen Mire, Sweden - 712S2M metaG | ecosystem: Environmental > Terrestrial > Soil > Wetlands > Permafrost | place: Sweden: Stordalen | collected...
CCCTCCGCCCCGGAACCAACTGCTAAGCTGAGTTGAATTCAAAACCCGAAAGGACAAAACCCGCTTCGCCTACCCTTCGCTCCCTTCAGGCTCATCTTTCAATTGGAAAAGACTATACGACCCAATCGAATGGCGGCGGGGTCATTCTACGCTTCAAAAGCACTCAATCTGATCGCAGGCATTCATCAGCGGCACCTGCAGTGTCGAATCATGCTGCGAGTCGGAATAAATCGTAATCGTCGCCGGCTTGTAGTCCTCCGGTTTCGCCGTCATGATGTTGGGCACAAACGTCTGCGGGTTCCGGTCGTAGAGCGGGAACCACGTGCTCTGCACCTCCACCATCACCGTATGCCCCGCCTTGAAGACGTGGTCCACATCGTGCAATGAATACTTGTACTCATGCACCGAACCCGCCCGCAGGGGCGTTGGCTTGTCGAACCCCTCCAGATAGCGCCCGCGGATAATCTCCTCGTTGGTCATAAGCTGGTAGCCGCGCATCTTGGGATCGGTCACGGTGTCATCGTCCGGATACTGATCGATCAGCTTCACCACAATGTCGTTGTCCGTGCCGCTCGTGGAGGCAAAGATATCGGCCACCACCTCGCCCGTAACCACCATGTCTTTCTTCAACACTGGCAGCGTCCAAACCGCCACGTCCTTGCTGGTATTGGCGCGGTCGGTCACAAATCGCTGGTCCTCCGTCATCCAGCTGAACCACTGTGAGCCCTCGGCGTAAGTCGGCTGGATCGGCCTATGCCGGTAGGGCACCGGGTTCGCCGGATCGCTCACATAAGTCGTATTGGCCTGCGCGGTCGAGTCAGTCCAACTCAGCTTGCCGTCGCCCTGCAAATGCAGGCTGGTAACCTGCGCTTCCTTCGGCGGAAAATGCGCATAATGCTTCCATGCATTTGAACCGGTCTGAAAGCTCGCCGTGTTTTCGAGCTCGAATCCACCTTTGTTTTCTCCCGGTGCATCCTTCAGAAAATGCGCAAAGAACTTCGCCTCAACTTGCGTGCGGTACTCCTTGCCGATCGGTTCTCCGTAGTCCAGGTTGCCCAGGTGCCGCGAGGACGAACCCCAAGATCCATGCCGCCACGGACCCAGCACCAGAAAGTTCATGTGGTTCGTGTCATGCGGCTGCAGGCTCTCGTATTCAATCTGCGGACCGTACATATCTTCCTGGTCGTAATACCCGCCCACGGTCAGCGTCGGCACCGCAACTTTGTTCAGCGAGTGCTCCACTCCGCGCGACGACCAGACGGAATCGTATGCCGGATGTTCGAGGAACAGCTTCCAGGTCGGCAGCATCTTCGACCCTGACTTTTTCACGTCCTCCGCAAAGTTGCCGCGCTCCAGGAAATAGTCGAATCCGTCGCGCGGTTTGCCATCCTTGTCCTTCCCGTAGTCGACGTCGGTCTGCTCCTTGCTGCTCTCCATCCCGTAGACGTAGTCATACCCATAGGTTTGCCGGAACGCGCCATTATGGAAGAAGTCATCGCCCATCCACACGTCGATCATCGGAGCCTGCGGCGAAATCGCCTTCACCGCCGGGTGCGGATCGATCCCCGCCATCATGGCCAGAAATCCAGGGTAGCTGGTTCCCACCACTCCCGCACGCCCGTTGTTGCCTTGCACGTTGGCCAGCAGCCACGCAACGGTGTCGTAGGTGTCGGTGCTCTCGTCAACAGCCTTTGGGTCCTTGTGGTCCGAAAGCGGCCTGCTCATAATGAACTCGCCTTCGCTCTTGAATCTTCCGCGAATATCGCCGCATACATAGATGTATCCGTCGCGCGCCAGTTCTGGGCGCCCGTCAAAGAACGACGCGCGGTTCGTCTTATCGCATCCATAGGGCGTGCGCTGGATAAGAAACGGCAGAGGCGCGCTGATGTCTCCCGGCTTCAGATACACAATGTGCAGCTTCACCCCATCGCGCATGGGAATCATCGCCTCGGCGCGCAGGTAGTCGTGAAAGATGTGATGGACGGGCTCGCCTGTGCGCTTATAAACCGCATCCGGCTCGGATGAATTAACAACCGTCGCACCGTGCCCAGCCGCATCCAGCGTGAATTTGTAGGTTGCCTTTGAATCGGGAATCCCGAACTCCGTGGCCGAAATCGGCTTCAGTTCCGTGGGCACCCGCCGCTCCGACTCCACCGTCAGTTTGCCGCTCGCCTGGTAAAAGCTGAGCGGCGTGTCCGGATCGGTCGCGTCGGTATACTCTCCGGCCAGGGCCTCGAGTTGCGCGGGAACAAGGCCGGCAGCCTGGGCCTGCGCCAGTGTCCTGGAATACGCTGCGGGAGCAAAGGGAAGCAGGCCTGCACACAGAAGGACAACAACAAAGCGATGGCGAATCAAGCGAAAGACCTCCACGGGCATCGGCGAAGCTATTAGGAATCCTAAATCAGCCATGAGGAGCAACTCGACTCGCTTTCGGCGAGTTACGTCTGCAATGAACCCCCTGTACGATTCGCCACACAAGCCCCGTGCCCCGTTCTTGCGATTTTTTCCTATCGCAAAGGCGGGAAACCTCAGCCCTCAACCAGCCTTGTTCACGAGGAGTCAAAGCGTATCGTCGTCCCCGCTCTCCATTCCATCGTCTATGTCTATGGGGCCGCCTGTTCGGCCCGAGGAGTCTCAATGAACGTCCGTATCTTGTCCACCGCCCTGTTCGGCCTGGCCCTTGGCGTAGCCGCTTCCGCCCAGGATGCCACCACCCCTCAGCCTCAGGGCCCGCCGCAGGCACAGGGGCAAGGCGGAGGCCAGCGTGGAAGTGGCCGCGGGGGCTTCGGTGGCGGCATGGGCCGCGGCATCGGCGGCACTGTAACTGAAGTGACCCCCGACCACTACACCGTCAAGACCGAAACCGGCGAGACATACACCATCCACTACAGCGTCAACACCCGCATCCTCAAGCAGGCGGCCGGACAGCGCGGCCCCGGCGGCGGAGCTGGAGGGCGTGTTGACGGGGGCGAGCGTGGTCAGGGCGGAGGCGGCGGCAACCCTCCCCAGGCCATCAAGCCCACGGACATCAAGCCCACGGACATCAAGGTTGGCGACGCCATCGCCGCCATGGGTGAAGTGGACGCGACGGCCAAGTCCGTAGGCGCGGTAGCAGTCTTCCAAATCGACCCCGAACGCGCCAAACAGATGCGTGAAATGCGCGAAAACTACGGCAAAACCTGGATCATGGGCAAGGTTACGGCGATCGACGGCGTGAAGGTCACCCTGATGGGCTCCATCGACAACACCGCCCACACGTTCGTAGCCGACGAAAACACCGCCTTCCGCAAGCGCCGTGACCCCATCACGCTAGCCGACATCCAGGTAGGTGACACCGTCCGCGCCGAGGGCGCAGTCAAGGATGGAAACTTCCTCGCGACCGCGGTGAACGCCATGGGCCAGCCACCTGAAGGCGCAACGACCGTCCCGCGCAACAGCCCTCCGCCTCAGTAGACCTTAAGCGCTCCGCCGGTTTGGCGCCGACACGCCAGTTCGTTTCGGCCCCGGCGACCGCGCCCCTCGAAACTTCCCCATTGCCGACCAACACACCCGGAACCCGCGAGAACGGGGCAATTCCGGGCTAAAACGCGCCTTGGCCTGAACGCGACAACCGAGACGTCTTCTCGCTTTTCTCCGTCTGGTGGACGGCCGATTCGAGCCGTCATTTATTGAGGCTTGCTGATACTCCGCATCCGGTCGCGGCATCCCTTCTCCATCGATCTGAGCTCTTCGGAGCCTGGGGGTTTGGGCATGTCGAGAAAGGGATACTCCGCGTCTTTCACGATGTCCACCCCTGAGTCCATGACCGGAGGAAGTCCTAAGAGCTTTGCCCGGCGATTGAGCTCGGTCATGAAATCCGAATCCAACGCAATGTCAGCGGCCATTTGTTCCCGGAGCGCCAGCCCGGGAGCGCCGAGGTAGAGAAAGGCGTCCACCAAATTCTCCATCGGCTTGTCTTCTCCTTCGGGGAATTCATTCTTTGCGACGCAATTTCTCAATATAACGGGCGGAGGTTGAAAACGACTCAATTTCAACGCGCCGAGCCAGGTACCTTTGGCTTGTGCAAGCGACGGGATTGGCCAGTTTGAAAACGGGCTGGAGAGCAACTGAGAGGGTTCCAAGTTGAGGCCTTCGAGACCTTCAATGATGAACGCGCTCTTCGGATAGTGTTTTTCAAAAATCTCAACTGCACTGCCGGATCCGAACGTTCTTTCGTGCATTAGATGGAAAACTCCAATTAACATCAGCGCTCTGCGGTGCTTTGAGAGAACTTCCTTCTCCATCACCGAAGCGATGCTTTGGTTCCTATCCTGCGTTGCACTCCCAATTTCTCCGGTGGTCTCGATCTGGCCCCAATCAACTGGGGGATCACATGCCAAGACGCGAATGCGTTTCTCCGGCGGAAGCTTCTGGTTGATGGCTCGCACCACAGGAAACATTTGCTCAAAGAATCCCGACGTTCCGCACATTAGCTGTGTCGTGTTGCGCCATACCTTCCGTACCTCTGCAAACGGGACTTCTTCTCCTGCGATGTAACGGTCGAGGATGGGCTGGTACAGGGAGTTCCCACATTCCACTGCAATATCGTTGATCTTCTCAATCAGTGCTGGGGTGCGAATCAGGTCGAGAATCAAGTCGTCCGCATCCTTGAGCCCATGCCCTTCTGACATGCCGACAATTTCGAATTCGTTAAACGCGGACACAATGGCAGGTATGGCGGGGCGGGGAGCCGGATTCTCCCCACCTGCGATTGCCTGTGCGACTAGTTGGTGGCCGAATGCAGAGATCGCCATGAGCACGAGTGCGGGGAACCAACCGAGCCGTCCAAGCAGTCGAATCTTGAGGTACCTCCATGCTGACGCTCTACTTAATCGCATCGTCATAAGCGACGACCCACTCTCCTCTTCCGCCCATATCAAGGATGGAGTTCCGCATTCGCGGTAGGCACCAAGCTAATCGTTCGGATGGCCGTCCGGCAAGCGAATTCCAGCCTCGGGGCTAGCTGCAGCGGGGGTACCGTTTTGGAAGCCCTGTGGGGGAGGAGAGAAACAACGTAGAGGGGGCCAGGATTGCTCCTCTCACGTAAAAGAATGCTAAACCGCCGAGCCCCGAATCGAGCTTCCGGAGAAAAATTCCGGGATTCCGGGCGAATCACCGGCAATGGGGAAGTTTGGGCCACCGGCTGGCTCATCATGATCCGGTTTTGGCAAAACTGCCCCATCGCCGACAAGCCAGCCGAAACAAAACCCAGCCGCACGAATGTCGGTCCTGTGGCCCTTCGAGCTTGAGGATGACATTGATTATTGGTAAATCTCAACAGCAGACGCATTGAGCACAACTGGACGCGAGGCCCAGGAATTCAATTCACAGAGCGCAGCTTGCCGAACCGGCTCCGGCAAGCACGCTGTCTGAAGGGATTCCGCGCTTGTTTTATGTTCAGTATCTCGCGCATGACGATCATCACAACTCCAACTTCTTATTTCGCCTGCGCCAGCTCCGCAACAACTGCGGCAACTTTATCGAGTATCTGGATCCAGCCCTCCATTTGACCGCTATTCTTTGCGCTCTCCATAGGTTCATTTCCAATGAAGGTGAGTTTCGTCTGGCCATTCCCGAAATCCTCAAAGATGGTCACGTCGTATGCACCATCTATGGCCTCATGTTCTATTCCTAATTGCGCAGGGTCAATCCTGTTTCCCTTCGGATCGGCAAAGTACATGAGCGAAACGATCTTCTCGTACGGAACAATCTCGTGGTATTCAACCGCATTCCAGAACTCCTGCCCATCCGGCGCCTTCATGCAGCAGAGAAGTTTTCCTCCAACGCGAAAATCCATCTGGCAAACGGGCGCCGTAAAACCCTTCGGTCCCCACCACTGCATGATGTACTTCGGGTCTGTCCACGCCTTCCAAACCAGCTCACGTGGGGCATCAAAAACTCTTGTGACAACCATCCGCTCAACTTCGCTAACCGTGTTTTCTGTCATCTCCGGCCTCCTCTTTCTTCATTTGATTTACGACCACATCCAGCTTGTCGAAACTCTCTTCCCAGAATCGGCGATAGCTAAACGCCCAGTCGCTGACTTTCTTGATCGCCTCCGGCCTGAGCGTGCACACACTCTCTCGTCCACGCTTCGCCTTGATCACAATCCGCGCCCGCACCAGGTAGGCAATATGTTTTGAAATCATCTGCTGCGAGAGTGCAAACGGTTCCGTCAATCCATGCACAGAGGCAGGCCCATGGGAGAGTCGCTCGATCATCGCCCGCCGGGTCGGATCGGACAAAGCCGTAAATGTCGTACCCAATTTATCCACAACCATATGGTAGTGGATTTTCTTTCTATGTCAAGTGTGAATTTAGCGATTCCTGATCTCGTTCCCCGATCTGGACCCTGACACCTGCGCAAATTTAGCTTCCCCATGAGCGGCGTTATCCTTTGCTGTTCGGTCTAAACTGGCCGGCAGCAATGACCTATAACCGGCGGCGAAGCACCATATCCAGCCCTAAGAAAATAAATCTCAGATATCTCGCCGAAATTTGCAGTCCATTTCGTGAAAAGGCGAATAATCAACTCAATGGCCTCCGCCGAACCACAAATACCGCGGCGCCCACAGACGGTGAACGGCCATCAGACGCTTATGTACCCCACCCCTCCCCCCTTTTCCTCCCACGCGCATGAAAACAATAACGTTACGTCGAAAAAACGCTAAACGACCTACCGAAACAAACAACTTACGGCCCAGAGCCTGTTGGAGATCGATCGCTTTGCACCAGGAATGCAGAAGTTTTTTCACCGCTGAGGATTCGCAATTGGCAGAAGCTACGATAGGATGATCCGCGGTGCGGAATGCTATCCGCTCGCGCTCTTCTAGCTCCTCGAAAGGTCCGAAATGTTTCATTCATCGCTTCCTGTCCTCATCAAATTGAGCATCGCCGTCCTGCTCGTCGTCGCGCCGGCCTTGGTTATCGCCCAGTCGCAGCCACTGGCGCAGGGAATCTTCACCGATCACCAGGATGTTGGCACGGTTCTTCATCCCGGCTCTGCCGTGTATGACGCTGCGACCCGCTCTTACACCATCAGCGGGAGCGGCGAGAACATGTGGTTCGGCATCGACGATTTTCACTTTGTGTGGAAGAAGGTCTCGGGCGATGTCGCGCTTCAGGCCGATATCGCCTTCGTCGGCTCGGGCGGCAATCCCCATCGGAAAGCCGTGCTGATGATGCGCCAGACCCTCGACGGCCCATCGCCCTCCGTCGACATAGCCGTCCACGGAGTCGGCCTAACCTCGCTCCAGTTCCGCGACGCCGTGGGCGTGAACACCCGCGAAGTCGAGTCCAATATCTCGGCGCCCAAGACCGTCCGTCTGGAGAAGCGCGGCGACTATTTCTACGCCTTTGTCACAGGCAAAGACGGCAAGCTGCACCCCGCCGGCGCATCCACCAAGCTAGCCCTCACCGGCGACTTCTACGTTGGGATCGGCGTCTGCTCGCACGACAAGGACGTTGTCGAGAAAGCTGTCTTCTCCAACGTAGCTCTGGACCAGCTTCCGCCCGCTTCCGGCAAGCACGTGCTGGTCAGCTCGCTTGAGACTATTTCCATTGCATCCATGGATCGCCACGTCGAATACGTAGCCGCCGCACATTTTGAAGCGCCCAACTGGTCCCGCGACGGCAAATTCCTCATCTTCAACCAGGAGGGAACTCTGCGCCGCCTGGCCCTCGATGGCAGCGAGCCGACGCTGATTCCTACCGCGCCCCAAATCCATTGCAATAACGATCACGGCATCTCGCCCGACGGACAATTTCTCGCCATCAGCGACCAATCCACCGACGACCACAAATCCCACGTCTACATTGTGCCCATCGCGGGCGGCACTCCGCGTCTCATCACGCCCAACGCGCCGTCGTACTGGCACGGCTGGTCGCCCGACGGGAAGACCCTCGCTTTCACCGGCCAGCGAGGAGACAATTTCGACATTTACTCTGTATCCGCGGCTGGCGGCGAAGAAACCCGCCTCACCACCGCCCCCGGCCTCGACGACGGACCCGAGTACAGCCCCGACGGCGCATATATTTACTTCAACTCCGAGCGCACCGGCCACATGCAGATCTGGCGTATGAACGCGGACGGCTCTGACCAGGAACAGGTCACCAACGACGACAGCAATGACTGGTTCCCACATATCTCGCCAGACGGCCAGCAAATGGTTTTTATCGCATATGAAAAAGGGGTAACCGGTCACCCGGCTGACAAGGATGTCGAGCTTCGACTGATGACGTTGAAGGATAAGAAGGTGCACGTGCTCGCCAAGCTGTTCGGCGGCCAGGGAACCATCAACGTTCCTTCCTGGTCACCAGATGGCGCCAAGCTGGCATTCGTCAGTTATCGGCAATTGCCGGAAGAAAGTCTTGGAGTGAAGTAGATACGGGCAGGCGGCAGCTTTTCAAAGCGCCGAATGAAGCGCCGCCTCAGCCCAGACCACGGCTTCCTCATAGCACTTCACCATTTCCACTTCGTTCAGGCCGTTCTGCTGAATCACAGCATCGCATGCAGCCCAATCGCCCTGCTCCTGAAACTCCAGCCAATCCAGCAGCTTGCGCTCCGGGCCCCCAATCCCGTCCAGCGCGTCCCGAATCTCTTCGCGCAACGGAAGCAACGGCGTGAGTTGGACCATCGGCAAGCGCAGCATGGCCGGCAGCAGGCTGAGCAGGCCCAGCAGGTATTGCTCGGTCTGGTCCATTCTTGCAAGCCCCGCGGCGATTTCGCAGAAGCGCCCGCGCACAAAGGCCATCCGCAAAATCTCCACCGGCTGGCCGGCATTGAGTTCGCTCGTAATAGCCAGCGTCGCCACACGCCGGAAAGTGTCCTCGCCCACCGTAATCAGCGCCGCCCGAACGGAACGAACCTGCTCTCTAAACGCATACACGGGTGAATTCACAAGCCGCAGCAGACGATATGTAAGGGATGCGTCGCGCGTCACGGCCCCCGTCAGCTTGTTGAAGTCGATCTCGTGCGCCCGCATCATTTGAAGAATCTCGATGTGCGAGATCCGGTTTGCGGGAATCTGCTGATTTTTGATCAGCACGGGACGGCAGAAGTAGTATCCCTGGAAAAGCGTAAAGCCCTCCCCACAGGCCGTTTTGTACGCCTCCTGGGTCTCAATCTTTTCAGCAATCAGGGCAACCGTCGCACCCTTCACGCGCTTGAGCAATTCTTTCCGCTCGGCTTCGTTTGTAAGGAGAAAATCAACCTTGATGTAGTCCGCCAGCTTCACCAGCGGCTCAAGTTCCGGCTTCCAAACGAAATCGTCCAGGGCAATTCGGAACCCCAACGCCTTCAGCCTGCGACAAGACTCGACCAGTTTGGGAGTTGGCTCGAGGGTCTCAAGAATCTCCAGAATCGTCATGCTGGACGGCAGAACGTCCACCAGTTCTTCGGTCAGCGATTCGGTAGTGCAGTTCAAAAACGCCGGCAGTCCACCGGTCAGCTTTGCCAGGCCAAACATCACCGCATTGTCGAGCATGGTTCGGGTAGCCAGGTTGCCGTCGCCTTGGAAGAATGCCGTGGGCCCGCTGCGAAAGAGCAGTTCGTATCCATGCACCAAGCCGCGCTGATCGAGGATCGGCTGACGCGCGACGTAACGCGTTCCACCCGCCAATTCAGCATGGTGATCCTGAGAACGTTCCGCAGTTAGGGCTTCTGTTGCCATAAAACCATCCACCGCACTTATCGGCAGAGTGCAGAAATAACTTCACTGAGAGTCTTTCATGGTGTGATTTGCCTCAAATGTTCATTGCGCCTAGGGCTGCGACAATCCCCCGCCGCAAACCAATCAATCCGCCTTTAACCTAACCCATAAACATCCCGCCATTCACATCCAGAACATGCCCCGTAATATACCCCGCACCCTCTGAAGCCAGGAACGCCACAGACTGCGCGATCTCCACATCCGTGCCCGCGCGTCCTAACGGAATCGTAGCCATCATCGCCGTTCGCTGTTTCTCGTCGAGCACTGCGGTCATGGCCGTCTCAATGTACCCCGGCGCCACTGCGTTCACGGTGATCCCGCGCGACGCCACCTCCCGCGCCAGCGACCGGGTCAGCCCGATCAGCCCAGCCTTCGATGCCGCATAATTCACCTGGCCGCCTTGCCCCGTCCGTCCAACCACGCTCGATATATTGATAATCCGGCCCCAGCGATTCTTCAACATCGGCCGCAACACCGCCTGCGTCAGCAGAAATGCTCCCGTCAAATTCGTCGTGAGCACATCGTCCCAGTCGGCCCGCTTCATGGCCATCGCCAGGCCGTCACGCGTGATTCCTGCGTTGTTCACCAGGATCTCTACCTTGCCATACTTCTCCGAGACTGCCTTGGCCCCGGTCTTGATGGATTCATCGCTCGCCACATCCAGTACGAAAGCCGCTGCGTGGCCGCCAGCCGCCTCAATCTCCGCCACCACCTCGGCCAGTTTCGCCTCATTCCGCGCCACCACGGCCACTGTTGCCCCAGCCCGTGCCAGTTCCAGTGCAACAGCGCGCCCAATCCCTTGCGAAGCTCCCGTCACCAACGCAACCCGTCCCTGCAGATTCCCCATGGATCTCTCTTTCCTCATCGTGCACGCATCGCTTGGACCCGAGTCCATTTCCCATTATATTTCGATGGAGGACACCTCAAGCGTGTTCGCTCGCCTCCTGAAATCCACCCTCGGCAATACGCGGCCGCACACAAAAATGCGCCGGAGCCGCAAATCGCGGCCCCGGCGCAAGCAATGCAGTAATCAACTTGTGGCTGTCAGGTCGTCAGTCGAGTTCGTCCACGTAGTGCGCCAGCAGAACGGTATTGCCGGAAAGCGGATCCTTCAGCAGCAAGCCAACCACGCGGACATTTTCTCCCGCGGTCAGATCGCCCACGCCCGTA
>Ga0182016_10007809_pt1 | contig 10919 bp, 11 predicted proteins | sample 712S2MmetaG_FD_120491 | JGI IMG/M metagenome (GOLD analysis project Ga0182016, IMG submission 120491) | Permafrost microbial communities from Stordalen Mire, Sweden - 712S2M metaG | ecosystem: Environmental > Terrestrial > Soil > Wetlands > Permafrost | place: Sweden: Stordalen | collected...
GAGGGCTACGACATCATCACGCTTCAGAAGGAAGTCGAGCGTGACTACACCATCCCAGACCCGCAGACCGCGCAGGAAGTGATCGGCTACTACTCGCGGCGTATCGCAGAAGCAGTCAAGCTCCCGTCCCAGTTTGCGGCGCTTGCACCGAAGGTGCGCGAGTTCTTCGAGCAGAAGGCATTTGGGCAGACGGTGGACTTGTCAGACCCAGTTGTAGTGAAAGCGATGGGCACGCCAGTGGCGCACTTCGTATGCGTAGATGTTTTCTCGAAGGCGCTGAAGAAGTTGACCATCGCCGAGCAGGAACCAAAGCTGCTCGAACCGGAGCGGCTCCTGTCCACATGTCCGCCGTTTCCGTGGTCGCGGGTCGTGCTGGAGGATGCGAAGACTGTCTTCAACCTAGTGCCGTGCGACAACAACTTCGAGCGCGACTTCGCCAAGTTTCTGCAAGACGCAAACGACGTGATGAGGTTTGCAAAGCTCCCCCGCCCCTTCGGCTTCGCAATTGACTACACGGACGGCTCGATGAACCTGCGGTCGTACTACCCGGATTTTGTCGCTGTGGACAAAAAGGGCACACGCTGGCTGCTGGAAACGAAGGGTGCGGAGACAGGGGAGGTTGCGCACAAGGACGTTGCAGCGACTCAGTGGTGTGCGAACGCCACGCAGCTTACCGGGACGAAGTGGGAATACCTGAAGGTTCCGCAGAAGGATTTTGAGACTCTACAGCCAAGCCGTCTGGAACACCTGATAGCGCTTAAGCCAACGACCCTCTTCTAGGGAGCGGCAGAACGCTATTCACTTGCGCCATTGTACTCAACCCTAATCTCCTTCTTGGTTCGAAGCCCAGCATCGCGATCATATGGCGATCCCGCTCGACTCTTGACGCGAAGAAAACGTGCGGTTCGGAGCCAAGGTTCTAGCCGTGATCTCAGTTGTACAATCACCGCATGGAGCCATACGTCCCCTTCTTGACGTGGCGATTTGATGTCGCGTTGCAGTTCGCTTCCGGGCTGCATCACCAACAACCCCGGAAAGGCGTTCCCATCCCCTACATTGCCCACCTGATGAGCGTATGCGCTCTTGTCCTTGAGTCTGGCGGGGACGAGGATCAGGCTATAGCCGCCCTGCTACACGATGCAGTCGAGGATCAGGGCGGGCTTTCAACCTTGGAAACCATCCGGCACATGTTCGGCGACCGGGTTGCAAATACGGTTGAATCCTGCTCGGACAGCACGGTAAGTGATTCAACTCAGAAGTTGCCTTGGCGTAAAAGGAAGGACAAATATCTGGAGCATCTGCGGAGTGCGAACGGAGATGCGCTGCTGGTTTCGGCTGCCGACAAACTCCACAATGCCAGAGCAATTCTGTCTGACTATCGCAAGCTCGGGGATCAGCTTTTTTTACGGTTCAACGCCCCGAAGGAAGATCAACTCTGGTATTACGGCGCGTTGGTCGAGACCTTACAGAGCACAGCAGCCCCAGTGGTGCTCGTTGACGAACTGAGTAGAGTCATAGAGGAACTGGCACGGTTGGCAAAGTGACCTCAACCACCGTAAGCACAATCGGTTCTAGGCGAGTCCGACTGTTTTGGGCAAAGTGACTGACACATGAGTTTCCGCCACTGGAGGCTCATTCCTGAATAACTTGACAACGTTCGTTTCAGAATCCGCCGAGATTTCACTTAACAGTTCTTGGCTGTCACCGAGTTCAAGCAGGACATAACTTTTTCGCATCGCGTTGCATTTCTTCAACAGAATCGAGCAAACATCGCGGCTCTCCGCCTCGTATCGCCCGTAAGTCTTCAAAAACTCGCTACTGGGAATTGCGTCGTTTTTCATCAGGTCGAGACTCAATGTCTCAGGGCAAACATACACAAGACCAGCAGCGGCGAATAGGGCGGGTAGCAAATACAACGGTCGCTGCATGCCGAAATCTGTCTGCTCAAACGAATTGTTTATCCCGTAGCGCAGCACGTAGCCTTTTTCGTGGAATCGCTGAAAGAATGTTCCCGCGCTCGCGTCTATGTACTGTCTATGCTGTTCAGCCCATAGCGGGAGGCGGTTTCCTGTTTTGTAAAGGTCATCCGCGATCACGTAAGACGCTGTTAGTAGCCATTTCAGTGGCAGAACTCTTGTGTGTTCAGAGACAGCCTCTCTGATTTCTTTAAGGTCTCTCTCAGGATGCGGTGAAGCCCCCACCTTGTCGGCGAATCGCTGAACAGCATCAGTCTGCGAGTCGAGGTAATCGCTTATCTTAGGCAACATCCACGAATTTATGTTTGACAAGCGTTCCTCCTCCGATCCCTGCGGCTCTCGTTTTCAGATGTTTCATCTGGATCGCCTCCTCAGCCCAAGAACACATTATCAATCTTCCGCATGATCCGTTCTGCCGAAACAACGGCGGCTGTACGGTTCAGCCGTCAATGCTGAACTGAGCAGCTCATTTTCGGCGTAACCAAACCTTCATCCACATCGACCAGCCTAGCATGTTCGTCTTTTGTTCGCTATACTGATTTCGAGGTTTTTCCAATGGAGAGTGATGAAGCGCGAGTGGGTCATCTCAGTGCGGCGTCAGTGCCGCAAACAGGATGTTTTCCCTTCTTCTTCAAGCAATGGGGTGGTGTGCGCAAATCCAGACGCGGGAGGATACTCGACGGTCGGACGTACGATGAGATGCCGATTGAACAAATCACTGCTCAACTGCAAGTGATCGAGCCACGAGACATGAAACTAGAAATTTCGAGGTAATGTTCAGCCTCCAACAGGGTTCCCGTTTGCTTTCCTTCCATCCTCAGGTTGTGTTGACTTAAGCGTGACGAAAGAGGGCTAATCACATCCCCGCCCGCTCGTCAGATACACTTATCTGTTTTGAAGGAGGTTAACGTGGCTCTGGAGCCGATCAAAATCTGGGAACTTGTTGACAGGGCAGTTTGCCACAAGTGGAGTGTGCCCGAATTCCAACGCGGCTTCGTCTGGAAAGCGACGCAGGTGCGAGACCTAGCCGAATCGTTGTGGCTGGACTTTCCTGTTGGGAGTCTTCTTCTTTGGAACAGTGAGACGCCTCAGGAAGAACGGGTCGCTAAAGATGGTCTTACACCATCGCTCTGGATCGTCGATGGACAGCAGCGGACGACAGCGCTCGCGATCATTTTTGGGCGTAAACCATACTGGTGGGCTTCAGCGGATGAGTGGAACAAAATCCTGAAGCGGTACGATATTCGATTTGACGTCGCGGCGAAGAATGAATCTCACTTCGTGGTAGCGAACGCGGCAATCCGAAAGACTAAGGGAGACCGATACATTCCCTTGAGCCGTTTGTTGGTGCTGGATGTCAGCCGTGAAAGCGATCAGAAGGCGCTCGTGAATCTTGCCAAGGATATTAAAGTTCAAGGATTATGCGACGGCATGGACGCGATGGAGGTCTACGCTCGGTTGGATCGAGTCCGTAAGATTCGGGACAAAGACATCCTTAGCGTAACCGTGAACCACGAACTTGAAGATGTGGTGGAGATTTTTTCCCGCTTGAATTCGCGAGGCACGCGAGTAACAGAAGCCGACATTTATCTCGGAGTAGTTGCTTCAAAAAATCCGGGCTGGGTTCGGGATGAGTTCCTTCCATTCTTGAGCGTGCTCGCTGACTCTGGTTTCCACGTTGATCCTAATTTGCTATTCCAAAGCCTAACGGCGGTGGGGATCAAGAAGGTTCGATACAAAGAGATCAACGACAGTTTCTGGAGCCGTGACCAGATTGAACCAGCGTGGAAAAAATGCCGCGAGGGATGGAAAAGAACGATTCACCGTTTCCAAGTTTATGGGGTTCTCTCAGATGACCCTCTGCCAACCCAAGCCGCACTCGTCACGCTAGTTGCCCTACTTGATCGCTTTCCTGAAGAGGGCGGTTTTGATTCAGCGTTCTACTGGTTTGTTCAGGCATCTCGATTTCAACGTTACAGCGGTTCGAGTGCGACAGCCCTCGAAGAGGACTTGAAGGAAGTCGCTACCGCATCGAACTTGGTCGAGGCGGTGACTGGATTGCTGAAGCGTTTAGCAGCAACTCAGCCAATCGAAGCGGAAGACTTCAAGAGAGACTACACTGACGGAAAATTCTGGCGGTTTTTGCTATATCTGCTCGTTTACAAAAACGGAGCGCAAGATTGGGACGAAGCAGGCACCCGGCTCGGATTCGATGGCAAGGAACTTCTGGCTGATTTTCGACCTCAATGGCATCACATCTATCCTCAAAAATTTCTGAACAAGAAAGTTGATGCAGAAAAGATCGACTCTCTCGCTAACATTGCCGTTATAGCACCGACCATTAACATTCGCATCAGTAATCAAGACCCGATGAAGTATCTCGACAAATATGCAATCTCGGATGAAAAGCTTAAACAGCAATTTGTTGAGTGGAACCGTAGCGAGATGACTGTCGAAAAGTACGGCGGGTTCTTAGACGCAAGAGCAGTCCGACTTGCGAACGAAAGCAACAAGTTTCTAATTGGGCTAAGCAAGTATCTGCCAGAGTCCTATCGCCCTACTGTGAAAGCGTCGGAGGGCGGCAACAACGGTATCAAGCAAAGCGGAGGTTGACTCATGTGGATTCCAAAAGAGATCGGTCGCATGGTTACGCGTCTCAAGGAAGGGCACCGCGTCAACCGTATAACGGTTCGTGAGCTTCTGCGAATGTTCAAGGCAGAGCGTCGCGGTCTCAATAAAGTACATGACATCAGAACGGCTTTAGACAGCTTAGGTCTGGTGACTGATCCCGATTTTGAATCGGTATGGATCGACGGCAAAATTCGCATCCTCCTCAAGGACGCCAGCAGTGTCGTCCCAACCGCTCTCACTGCTGGAAACACAGACATCGCTGAAGATGACGAACTAGACGAAGATCAATCTTCCTCTGTGGAAGAGCAGGAGGAGGCTGAATCGCCACAGCTTGGTTCAGAAGAAGGCTCTCCACCCGCAATTGTTGTGGCATCCGAAGGGGTTGTGGAGACCGTACTCAGCGAGCCAGCAGACCCGACGTTCAGGATCGGAAGCCTCCCCGCAGCGAATAAGAATCTGACGACCGTTGGTCAGGACGACACTTTGAAGAAGGCTGTGACAATGATGTTGCAATCCGACTACTCGCAGCTTCCGATCATGCATGGTGAACGAGAGGTTAAGGGCATGATTTCGTGGAAGTCCATCGCCTCGCGGTACGCTATCGGAGGGGAATGCTGTAAAGTTCAGCACTGCCGAGAGGATGCACAGGTAGTTGATGGGAATGGCACGCTCTTCGACGCAATACCCACGATTGTGAAACATGGGTACGTGCTCGTTCGAAATCCCCAAGACAGAAAGATCACTGGAATTGTCACCGCGAGCGACCTGAGTCTTCAATTTCAGCAATTAGCCGAGCCATTCTTGCTATTGAGGGAAATCGAACTGCATATTCGCCAACTGCTTCAAGACAAGGTTTTGCCGGAGGACTTGGATTGGCTAGGGTCAGCGGATACCACGGCTCCAAAACCAAATTCAATATCTGATCTGAGTTTCGGCGGCTACATCAGGTTGGTTCAACGACCGCAGGTATGGCAGAGACTTGCTTTGAACATTGATCAAGCCTCTTTGACCAAACAATTAGAGGATGTACGTCAAATTCGCAACGATGTAATGCACTTTGATCCTGACCCCATGACTGCGAAGCAGCTAGACGTGCTGCAAAACGCTTCGAAGTTCATGCAGCAGCTTTACGACCTGTTGCCCTGAGGCGCACGCTTTAATGATCTCCCGCTTCCGGCAGCGACACAAGGCGGTGATAGTCCTTGCAGAATATGACGAAAGCTAAGACGAGCCGTTCCCACCCGCTGCTAGTTGACAACCTCGCGATTGAAGGTCTGAAGGGAGTAATCGGTCTAACATTCTGCCCCGGCAAGAAGCAGCGGGGCGCAATGTCAGGCGATTGGGATCGTGATCTTCCTGCCGACCTCGAAACGATCAAGTCTTCTGGAGCTAAAGCTCTCGTGACCTTGATGGAGACCGACGAACTGACCGCAGTGAGTGTGCCTTTGACCGAACTGGCTGAGAAGACTGCGAGCTTTGGTCTCGAATGGCACCATCTCCCGATTCGCGACGTCGATGTCCCCGACGAACGCTTCGAAGACCTATGGACATACTCTGGGGTTCGACTGCGCAGCCTGCTCGTCAAAGGCGACAAGATTGTTATCCATTGCCTCGGTGGATTGGGTCGCACGGGGACGGTTGCTGGTCGCCTGCTCGTGGAGTTCGGGGTGACGCCCGGCGATGCAATAAAGGCAATCCGCTCGGCGCGGACGGGGACTATCGAGACTCGGAAACAGGAAGAATACGTGAAGAACTGCAAGCCACTGGCTTCGGCGCGAATGCCTCGGTCTCGTGAGGAGAAGGCATTAGCGGTTCTCTTGGGCGGCGCGGTCGGCGACGCATTTGGTTACGAGGTCGAGTTCGAGTCGATTAGCAAAATCCGCACACGTTTCGGAGCGTCAGGTATTACCGAGCCAATCCCGCGTAACGGGAAACTGATCGTCTCAGATGACACTCAAATGACCCTCTTCACGTTGGACGGCATACTTCAGGCACTTTCCAAAGACGGCTTTTCCGTCAAGTCGAGTGTGGATTCGATCCGAGTCTCATACTTAGACTGGCTGGGAACGCAGGGCGGCAGCGTGAGAGGCAAGGGATGGCTCGCAGCCCAGCCTGAGATGCACGCGAGGCGTGCGCCCGGCAATACTTGCATGAGCGCCTTGTCTGCTGGAGGTAGCGGTTCGATACGGCGTCCGATCAACAATTCCAAAGGATGCGGCGGGGTTATGCGGGTTGCCCCCATTGGACTCCTATCCAAGGAACTCCAGCCGGAGCAGACCTTCCGGTTGGCGGCTGAAGCCGCCGCATGCACTCATGGACACCCCAGCGGATATTTGAGTGCTGGTGCGATGGCTTCGATGGTGCGCTTTCTGGCAGACGGAGCCGACCTGAGAAGCGCTGCCGATCAGAGCCTCGCCATGCTGCGGCGCTACGACCGCCACGAGGAGACCGAAGCGGCGATTAAGAAGGCTATTGCCCTAGCAGGGCAATCCTGCGGGGATCGTGCGACAGCGGTCGAGACGCTCGGCGGCGGATGGATCGGGGAGGAAGCCCTCGCTATCGGTCTGTACGCTGCGCTGTGCGCGGAAAGTTTTGTTGAGGCAATACAGATCGCAACGAACCACAGCGGTGACAGTGACAGCACTGCATCAATCGCCGGGCAGTTGTGGGGGGCAATGAACGGGCTGGATGGCATTCCGCACTCTTGGGTATCCGCTCTGGACGTGTTGTCGCCCTTGCTTCACCTATCCCGACAGTTGCTTCAGAATTCTTAACACTCCAAACCGCCGAGTGATACGTTAGGTCTTCGCCGTGATCGCCCGGCACGGCGAGGACGCGTGATGCTGTGACTGCCCGCACAGCGCTTTGATTTATCTGGGTGCGCGGTAGGTTCACATGGACAACTACTACTTCTTCTTTGATCGCTCGGCGGTGGATTCACTGTGGAGCTTGTCGTGGCAGGAGTTCTTGCGTCTGTACGGCAGCAGCCGATGGGCTAAGGGAGCCTACACCGACAACGGCAGTGCATCTCTGCGCGGATTGATTGCTTTCTCGGTTGATCCCGAACCTTCGGAGGCAGAAGTCGAAGAGATCATCCGCCATCGAACTCTCCATTGGACTATTCAGCGATCATCGCCGCAATACTTCGTCATGGGAGAAATTGTGTACAACGTGCCCCGGCTGCGGAAATCTTACGCCTCGCTCGACGTCTGGTCGAATGACTCCACTGTTTTGCTTGCCGCTGCCGCAGAAGGCTACTTTCGCGGTGAAGTGCCCGTATCTGGATTCAAAGCGGTTCTCAAGCTGCACTACTCGAAGTTCGAGGATTTCATCCGACTCAGCAGGCAAGAGCGTTCGGCGGTGCGACGCTTGATGGACGTAGATCAGTATGCGAAACCGATCTACCCGTGGCAAGGGGAGACCGCTATCCTAGATGAGGAATGGGCTGGTTGCCTTGGCGTAGCGGATACGAAGCGGTTTTTTGCGCTCGTTGATAGCCTCTGGAAGCAAAACCCTGAAGTAAAGCGCATTCTGGATGTTGACGTTGACCACATTGAATTCTGCACGCCGGGTCGCGATACCCACCGCTTCCGAGATTTCGGGATTTCTCGCCATCTGATGAACCTGTGGTCTCGCAAAATTCGATCTTTCCAACAACCGTCTGTTTTCCGCAGGTGGGAATAGCATTCGTGAGGGGTCAGTATGGACTGGAAACCAAGAGATTGGATTGAGCACTCTGCTTTCGGCGTAGGGCGGGTGAGTGAAGACCGGGGCGACAGGCTAGATGTTCAATTCGTCAAGTTCGGTGCTAAAACGATCCTAAAGACAGCACAACTGAAGCCCGCCGCGTCGCCTAGCCCGGAATTCAAGTTTCCCAGTGATAGACGCAAGTCCAGTACGCCACGGTTCAAAGTAGAACGTCCACCTCACCGACCTCCGTTGGATTTCAATCATCTCGTTACGTGCTTCACGAGGTGTTTTCCTGAAGGCTTTGAGGGGCGGGACTTCGATGACAAAGAGCGTGGTTACAAGGAGCATGCGAGGGATGTATTGAAGGACAAACTAGGGAAGAGCGCCTTCGAGAAGCTGCTGCGTGAGGGACATTACCACGAGGTCTGTGAAATCGCGAAGCACATCTTGCGAAGCACTAATCTTGTTTATCCGATAGAAAAAGCCAAGCTCGTTGATGGTATCGAAAACATCGCGAATCAGGAGCGTTTTGCAAGCGCCTTGTACGACCTGCTTCACGGCTCTGCCGAAATGGAACAACGGTACACGAAGTTTTGCGATCTCCTGTCGGAGATGGGCGCGAACAAGTGGACGATAGCGACGTATTACCAATTTCTCGCGAGCGATGGCAAATGGATGTTCATGAAGCCTTCGATCATGAAACGCATGGCTGACTCGCTCAAAGTCGCGCTGAACTACAAGGCGGAACCGAATTGGCTCACGTATTCAAAACTTCAGGAATTGGCTGATCGTGTGGAATTGGAGTTGCACAATCGAGGGCTGAAGCCTCATTCGCGGATCGACGTGCAAGGCTTCATTTGGGCATCAATCTGGATTGAAGAAGGCAAATATGGCAATAGTGAATAGCCTTCACAGCAAATCCCTCACTATGCTGAGCCACTCCGCATCCAGCGGTTCCCGGCAAACGGGCTTACCCGCTCGGCTGTACCAGTACGCGGCGTTGCCCTGATCGCCCTCCTTGCGATGCAGGTGGGCATGCACCCACGAACCGTCGCGCCCTTCGTCCTGCTGCGCGGATTCATGCGCTCGCTTCCAATCGCCTTTGGCATCCCACCACAACCCTGTGAGCGCATGCGTGAGTCCGGCTGGCGGCTCGGTCGCCATTAGCGATTGCCGAAATTCGTCCAAGGTCATTCTGAAAATACCCACTGTCAATTCCCTTATTGTGAGTTGCTCAACGAGAATTTAGCAACTCTGGAGGCAACTGTGGAAGAGCCAGCAAAGAAGATGTCGGTCAATCCTGAAGCTGTCGAACAACAGAGCATCATGCTCACCGTGCAGGTTTTGTGGGCTTGCCATGCGTGGAACACGACGCCGGAAGAAGCGGCGAAACAGGTCGTTGCCGATCTCTACGAGCACCTGTCACGCGGCGGCAGCGTGTCCGTGCATGTCGAGGAACTGGGCGGCAAGGAACACACGGTAGAGGCTACCGCAAGGCGATGAGGAACGACACGGATTTCTGTCAAAGGTCAGTCCCGCAGGTGGCTCGGTCGCGCTGAGCGATTGGCGGAATTTGTCCAAGGTCATGATCAAGCGGTGATGAATAGGCTCTTGCAGAAGGAATCGTAAGACGAAACCTCGGTCGTTAGCCCTGCTAACAAGACAACCTCTCTTAAGCACTTTTCCTGCTCACCGTTCCGCTCAGCGGTTACGAACTTGTCGCAGTAGGGCAGATAGATGCTCATGAATAGATCGTTTCCACCTGCCCTGAACTTTTCGCCGACGTGAGGATCGCGAACGCCGAGGTCATACCATGACATGATCATCGCATAGATCAGGGCGCGGAATGGCGGGCACAACTCCATGAATTGCTTGACGGTAGCTATGCTGGCGTCGGTTCCGGCTCCACGATCATAGAGAAGTTTTCCCATGCTGTGTATCAAACTCTTGTCTGTGTTTTGGAGTCGAGATACTGCCTCACGCAGCGTCGTCGGGGGTGGCTCCCGGTGAGCATCGAATACCTTCCGAAGTTCTGGGCGCAGATTGGAAAACATCTGTTTGTAATTCTTTTGTCTGTTCTTGAGTTCCCGGCGCTGGTCTGCCGCCAACTGCTCGTCGGTTATGAAGTAGCGGCGGCGAATTGCATCCTCATACTCCCATGCTCGGACATCGACCGCTATCCAGTTAAAGGTAGAAGGATTCTTGAAATGCTGAAACACGAGAAGTCGGATCAGTTCGTTTTGAGGATAGAGGCAATCTGACGCATCTGATTGAAGGCTTGCGCACGAAGCAAAGAGCGCAGCCCTTTTTATCCTATCTGAGGTGGAAATCAACTCCTCGATGCTCAACCCAGCAAACCGGAAGAAAAATCCGGCTCTCATACCTGCGATCACAGGCTGGGAACGAGCACCATCATCAACGAGTCTGTTGTGAGCACTTGTGTCAAAAGTGATAATTGGTAAATTCTCTGTCATCCGAAATCTCAGTCACGGGTTGTTCGCGAGGGCACTAAATCGTCTCCCCGTCTGGGAGGGTGCCGTCGATCAATCTCCTCCATGATCCGCTCTGCCCAGCGGACTCCATCTGCAATGGCAGCTACCGTTGCAGGAACACGCGCTCCGC
>Ga0182016_10007810_pt1 | contig 10919 bp, 10 predicted proteins | sample 712S2MmetaG_FD_120491 | JGI IMG/M metagenome (GOLD analysis project Ga0182016, IMG submission 120491) | Permafrost microbial communities from Stordalen Mire, Sweden - 712S2M metaG | ecosystem: Environmental > Terrestrial > Soil > Wetlands > Permafrost | place: Sweden: Stordalen | collected...
AAGGTTTTCCGCGCGTTGGAGAAGGGATTGAAGAGCGCAGAGCACAAGAGTTTTGCCAGGAAGTTGAAGTTTTCCGCCGCAGATCCGCCCACCGCCATGAAACCGGCGGCCAGCCCATGAAAACCGCGGCGCTCCATAAAGGCAGACAGGGCGGTTCGCGCCAGACGGCGGCGCATCCGGATACTCCCACCTTGCTGAACGGAGATCATTTGAGCGTGCCCGAATTTGAGCGACGTTACGAGGCGGCGCCAGATGGCGCAAGGGCGGAACTGATTGAAGGAATCGTGATTATGTCGCCCCCGATTAGCAGTGATCATGGAAAGGCCAACAGTCTGCTGAATCATCTGCTGTGTCTTTACGCGGACGCGACGCCCCGGCTGGCTGTAGGCGTCAACGCGTCCATTCGACTGGATGGAACCAATGAGTATCAGCCGGACGTGATTTTGTGGATTGAATCCGGGAAGATGGCCCAAACCCGGGTTGGGGCCAAAGGTCTTTTAGAAGGCCGGCCTGAGATGGTCGTGGAAATTGCATTGAGCAGCCAGGCCTATGATCTGCATGAAAAAAAGGCGGTCTATCAGCGCAACCAAATTCCCGAATACCTCGTCTTGCAAGTGAAGGATCAGCGCCTCGATTGGTTCGTCCTGGTCAATGGCGAGTATGCACTTCTGGCAGCGCGCCCGGATGGCCTTAGCCGCAGCGGGGTTTTTCCCGGCCTCTGGCTGGATTTGGCGGCTCTGGCAACCGGAAACGACAAGAAAGTTCTCCGCGCCCTGGCGAAGGGACTAAAGAGCGCGGAGCACAAGAGTTTTGTCAAGAAGTTGAAGTCATCCTGAATATGTCCGAAGAGCCGACAGCCCCAGCAAAACCCGCGGCCCCGCCGATGGAAACGGTCAAGATCAAGGTGGACGGGCGCGAGATGGCAGTGCCCAAGCTCATGGCGGATTGGCAGGGCAAATTGCAACCCACCACCATGCTGCAAGCGTGCGCGCTGGCGGGCGTGGAGGTGCCGCATTATTGTTACCATCCGAAATTGCCCATCGCGGGGAATTGCCGCATGTGCCTGGTGGAATTCGGGTTGCCGGCCATGGGCCCTGACCGCAAGCCGCTGCTTAACCCCGATGGCACGCCGCGCATTACCAAGTCTGTTTTACCCTATGAGCCGGGCACGCCGCGCGGAGCCATTGCCTGCGCCACGCCGATTTCACCGGGGATGGAGATTTACCCCAATTCGCCCGCCACGAAGCAAATGCGCCAGGCGGTGCTGGAATCGCTGCTCATCAATCATCCGCTGGATTGCCCGATTTGCGACCAGGCGGGGGAATGCAAGCTGCAGGAATACTCGGTGGACTACGGCAACGCGGCCAGCCGTTTTGTGGAGGAGAAAGTCCACAAACCCAAGCAGTTTGATCTGGGCCCCCGCATTATGCTGGACGACGAGCGCTGCATTCTCTGTTCGCGCTGCATTCGTTTTACGCGGGACATCGCGGGGGACGACGCCCTGGGATTCGTCCAGCGGGGAAGCCACAGCACCTTGACCCGCTATCCGGGGAAAAAATTCGACAATAACTACACACTGAATACGGCGGACATCTGCCCGGTCGGCGCGCTCACCTCGAAGGATTTCCGCTTTCAAATGCGGGTTTGGTTCCTCAAAGAATCCAAGAGCCTCTGCACCAGTTGCGGCACCGGGTGCAACATCATCATTGGCTCGCGCGAAAACAAAGTTTATCGCTATGAGCCGCGGGAGAACGAGGCCGTCAATTCCTGCTGGATGTGCGATTCCGGGCGGCTCAATTACAAATGGATTAATCGCGAGGATCGTTTGCAGACGGTAGAGGGGTCCAAAGTTTCGCGTCTGAACGCGGCGGAGGCGTGGCCGCGCGTCATGGGCGAACTGATTGAAATCCTTTGCAAAACGCGCACCGGGTCCGCCGCGATCATTGCTTCGGGCCGCCAAACGAACGAAGAGCTCTACTTGCTCAAACGGTTGGCTGGGAAACTGGAGGCCGTGACGGATATCGTGCCACGCCTGGGGGAAGGCGACCGTTTGCTGCTCAATGGCGACCGCAATCCCAACACGACCGGGGCCAGGTTGATTGGCTTCGCCCCGGATAAACCCGGGTCGAACCTCAAAAGGATCGCCTCGGACATCGCCAATGAAATTGTCAAGACTTTGATTGTTGTTGGGGAGGACGTGACCAAGGTGGGACTGGGGCAAAATTTGCTAGGCAAATTGGATATGCTGATTGTCAGTGATATTCTACCCAACAAGACCACCGAAATGGCGCATTATTTGTTGCCTGGTTGCGCCCACGCGGAAAAGCGCGGCAGTTTCGTCAATGTTAAGGGCCGGGTCCAGCGCTTCATGCAGAATATTGATGCCAAAGGCAACGCCCGGCCGGAATGGCAATTTCTCCATGAGCTGGCCGAGGGCGTCGCCGGACAGAAACGGGTCGCGAGCATCGAAGGGCTGTTTAACCAAATGGCGGCGGACGTGCCCGCGTTCGCGGGATTGACCTGGGCCTGTTTGGGAGATTTGGGCGTGACCGTGCCCATTTAATTTGCGAAAAAAAACTCATGGAATGGTTTCACAGTTTAAGTCCGGAAACGCAAACGACGGTTAGTTTCACCTTGATCAGCCTGATCAAGATCATTTGCGTTTTTTCCGTCGTCATGTTCGCGGTGGCTTACTCGGTGCTGGCCGAGCGCAAGATTTGCGCTTGCATTCAGGATCGATTGGGGCCGAACCGTGTCGGTCCGGGCGGCGTCTTGCAGCCGATAGCCGACGGCGTGAAGTCGTTCCTGAAGGAGGATTTTACCCCGGCGCATGTGCGCAAGGCTTATTTTTGGCTGGCGCCCATGATCACGATGACGCCGGCGCTGCTGGTGTTGGCGGTTATCCCGTTCGGCTCGACTTTGTTGGGACAACCCATGGTCATTGCCGACCTGAACGTGGGCATTCTCTACACCTTTGGGATTGTTTCGCTGGGAGTCTATGGGATTGTGCTGGCGGGCTACGCGGCCAATTCCAAATATCCGTTTCTGGGAGGCATTCGTTCCAGCGCGCAGATGATTTCATATGAGATTGCCATGGGCTTGTCCGTGATCCCGGTGTTCCTCATTGCGGGCGATTTGAACCTGGGAAAAGTGATCAGCTACCAGGCGCAACACGGCTGGCTGATTATTTACGCGCCCTTTTCGTTCGTCATTTTCCTGATCTCCTCCTTCGCCGAGACGAACCGGATGCCTTTTGACCTGCCGGAATCGGAGCAGGAATTAGTGGGCGGCTACAACACCGAATACAGTTCGATGAAATTTGCGCTTTTCTTCATGGGAGAATACGCCAACATGATTGCGGCTTCGGGCATGATGGTCACATTGTTCCTCGGCGGGTGGACATTGCCGCTGCCGGGGTTGGACCAACCGGCCCATTCCATCGGCCTGGGTGTGATCCACATCGCCATCTTTATGGCCAAGGTGGCGGTCCTGGTGGGACTCTTTATTTGGGTCCGCTGGATGTGGCCGCGATTTCGCTATGATCAATTGATGGATCTGGGCTGGCGGCGGTTTGTGCCTCTGGCCCTGGCCAATATTGTGGTGACCGCCGTCTGGTTGTGGCTTGTAACGCCGGGCGCTTGATTACATGATTGTCAAACGGACAAATTTGGGCTTTTGGGAACGGCTCTACCTCCCGGCGGTGGTGGAGGGCTTCCGCGTCACTCTCCGGCATTTCTTCAAGAAGAAGGTGACGATGCAGTATCCGGAGGAAAAATGGACGGTGCCCGAGGGCTATCGCGGGGCCCCTTATTTGGTGCAGGATCCCGAAGGGCGCACCAAATGCGTCTCCTGTCAGCTTTGCGAGTTTGTTTGTCCGCCCAAGGCCATCCGCATGAAGCCGCCCGGGCCAGTGGTGAACCCCGCGCTCGGCAGCGTGGAAAAGCGGCCGGAGGAGTTTAACATCGACATGCTGCGCTGCATCTACTGCGGTTTCTGCGAGGAAGTTTGTCCTGAGCAGGCTATTTTTCTGATGAAAGATTACTCCCTCACTGGTCTGTCCCGCGAAGAAATGGTGTATGACAAAGCCAAGCTGCTCGCCCTGGGCGGCGTCCACCAGGACAAGATCTGGAAGTGGAAGCACAAATAGATGCAACAGGTTTTCTTTTACCTTTTCGCGGCGCTGACTTTGCTGTGCGCCGCGCTGGTCATTTTCAACCCTGTCACCCGCAACCCGGTGACCAGCGCCATGTTTCTGTTTCTGACCATCGTCTCGATGGCGGGACTTTTTGTTCTGCTGCACGCCTTTTTTTTGGCGGCGGTGCAAGTGCTCGTTTATGCCGGCGCGGTGATGGTTCTGTTCGTGTTTGTGATCATGCTGCTGGATTTGAAGGAAGAGGAACTCCGGCGGCTCAAGGTGGCCACGGCTACTTTGGGCGCGGTGGCGGTGGGGGCCATCGCTTTGGTCATGATCACCACCATTCGACAGTCGCGCGTTGGCTTCTCGCTCCACCATACCTTGGCGGAGGGTTCCACGGTGGCCCTCGGCAAGAAACTATTTGTCAATGCCGCGCTCCCTTTTGAGGTCATTTCACTGCTTCTGTTGGTGGCCATGATCGGAACGGTCTTACTGAGCAAAAAGGACCTGCGATGAACCCCGTCGGACTGCAAGATTATCTGGTGGTCAGCGCGGTTCTGTTTTGCCTGGGGCTGCTTGGGGTCATTGTCCGCCGGAACTTGCTGGTCATCTATATGTCGCTGGAGCTCATGCTCAATGCCGCCAATCTGGCCTTGGTGGCGTTTTCCCACTACAATAACAATCTGGACGGCCAGATCATGGTCTTTTTCATCATTACGGTGGCCGCTTCTGAAGTGGCGGTCGGCCTGGCGTTAATCGTGGCCCTTTATCGCCGCCGCCAAACAACCCATGTGGAAGATTTGGCGACGATGCGACTGTGACGCATGAGTGATCCCATCCCCTGGCTCATCCTGTTTCTGCCGCTGCTCTCGGCGGTATTGATCGCGTTGTTTCTGCTCAAGAACCCGCACACAAGCGCCATGCTCTCGGTGGGCGCGGTTCTCGCCTCGTTTTTTCTCAGCGTGGATTTGTTCGTGCAGTCTTTGGCCGGGCGGGTTCCGTCAGCCTCCGTCAACTGGTTGCGGGTGGGACGGCTGACCATTGATTTCAGCCTGCGCTTTGATCCGTTGAGCTTGCTCATGTTGTTAATCGTCACGGGCATCGGTTCCGCCATTCATATTTATTCCGTGGGCTACATGAAAGGCGACCGGAGCTACCCGCGTTTCTTCGCCTGTTTGAGCCTTTTTACTTTCTCCATGCTGGGGATCGTCTTGAGCGGCAACTTTTTTCAGATGTTTATTTTTTGGGAATTGGTCGGGTTGAGCAGCTATCTGCTCATCGGCTTTTGGTTCGAGCGCGCCTCAGCGGCGGACGCCGCCAAGAAAGCTTTCCTTTCCAATCGCCTGGGTGATTTTGGATTTCTGACAGGGATCATTCTCATCTGGTCCACCGCCGGGACGATTGATTTCCTGCGAGTCAAGGAACAACTCTTGCGCAACCCGGAATTGTTCGACACGAGCGCGACGATCGTGGGCCTGCTGATTTTCTGCGGGGCGGTGGGCAAATCGGCGCAATTTCCGCTGCATGTCTGGCTGCCGGACGCCATGGAAGGCCCCACGCCGGTGAGCGCGCTCATTCATGCCGCGACGATGGTGGCGGCGGGCGTCTATATGCTGTGCCGGGTATTTTTTATATTTGACGATTCGGCGTTGCATGTCATCGCGCTGGTCGGGGGATTCACCTCCTTGCTGGCCGCCCTGATCGCGGTGCAACAAGATGACATTAAACGCATTTTGGCTTATTCGACGCTCTCCCAGTTGGGCTACATGGTCATGGCGGTCGGCCTGGGTGAACCGCCAGCGGCGATGTTTCATTTGGCCACGCATGCCTTTTTCAAAGCGTTGCTCTTCCTGGCCGCCGGTTCCGTGATTCACGGGTTGAGCCACGAGCAAAACATCTGGAAAATGGGCGGTTTGCGGCAGCGCCTGCCGGTGACTTATTGGACCTTCCTGGCCGGGACGCTGGCCTTGTGCGGGCTGTGGCCATTTAGCGGATTTTTCAGCAAGGATGCCATTTTGGCGGCGGCGTATGAGCATAGCAAATCATTGTTCGCCGTGGGCGTCTTCGTGGCGTTTCTAACCACCTTCTATATGTTCCGCCTGGTCGTCGTGGTCTTCTTTGGCCGGGCCAAATCGAAAGAGAGCGAGCACGCGCACGAATCGCCCTTCGTGATGACCGGCCCGCTGATTGTCCTGGCCGCGGCCTCTGTTCTGGGGGGATTCTTTGGCATCGAACAATTTCTCTCGCGGCAATTTGCGCCCGGGCAGGAAGCGGCGGCGATCTTTGCGCCTTTTGCCCCTTTTCAACGGTCCCCGGTGGCGGCGCTGCTCGGTCTGGCCGCCTTCGCCGCCGGTGCGCTGGCCGCTTTTCTTCTTTACTCAAATGCCGCGGCCGATCCTCTTCCGCCGAAAATGGCGGGGCTCTGCCAGTTGCTGCGGCACAAGTTCTATTTTGATGAAATGTACGCGGAACTTATCGGCCTGACGCAGGAGGCGCTGGCGGATTTTGCCAATGGGTTTGATGGATTCATTAAACTGACGATCCGCGGGTTGCATGGCGCCACGGAATTGACCGGGCGCACGCTGCGTTTGGCGCAGACGGGCAACCTGCAAACCTACGCGTTGTTCTTCGCGGCCGGGATCGCGGTGGTCCTTTATTTTATGTTATTGCACTGAGAAATGTCGCCATTGACCGTCATCTTTGTTGTGCCGTTGCTGGGGGCGCTTTTGCTCGCGCTCATACCCCGCAACTTCCGCTTTGTCATTCGCAGCCTGGCGTTGTTGGCGACCTTCGTTTCCATGCTGGCGGCGATCAATATGTTCTGCGAATTCAGCAAGGGCGACGCCGTTCGCGGCTACCAATTTGTCGAACAACATGCCTGGGCGCCGAGCTTGGGCATCAGTTACCACGTCGGGGTCGATGGGATTAATCTGGGCTTGATTCTCATGGGCGCGGTGGTGCTCTTCGCCGCCGCGTGCGTATCCTGGCGGATTACCGACCGGGAAAAGGAATATTATATTCTGCTGTTGCTGATGGGCGGCGGCATCCTGGGAGCCTTCGCTTCGCTCGATCTCTTTTTCTTTTACTTTCTCCATGAATTGGCCCTGGTGCCGACGTTTCTGATGATTGGATTGTGGGGCAAGGGCGATAACAAGAATTACGCCACGTTTCAAATTACGCTTTATTTAAGCGTGGGCGCGCTCCTCGTCCTCATCGGTTTGCTGGGAGTTTATCTGCAACTTCCAGTCGGCCAGCGCACTTTTGACGTCGTGGCGTTGACGGCTTATTTCAAGGCGCACCCGATGCTGCCCGGTCCGCAGCATTGGATTTTTCCCATCCTGCTTTTCGGTTTTGGAATTCTCGTTTCGCTTTGGCCGTTCCATACCTGGGCGCCCTTGGGCTATGGCTCGGCCCCGACGGGGACGGCGATGCTTCACGCCGGAGTGCTCAAGAAATTTGGCTTGTATGGCTTGATCCGCATCGCCTTGCCGTTCATGCCGGATGAAGCCCAAAAATGGGTCTATGTGCTTTCGGCGCTTTGTCTGGGCAATATTCTTTACTGCGGCCTGGTGGCGATGCGGCAGCGGAACCTAAACTATCTCATCGGCAACTCCAGCGTGGCGCATATGGGCTTCGCGTTCCTGGGCATCGCCAGCTTGAGCTTGATTGGCCTGACCGGAACGGTGGTGGTGATGGTGGCGCACGGGTTTCTGGCGGCGCTGACTTTCGCCCTGAGCGGTTATTTAAACGACGAGATCAAGACGCTCGACATCGCGGAAATGGGCGGACTGCTGCGCCGCTTGCCGTTTATCGGCACCGCCATGATCATGGCCATGCTGGCCGGCTGCGGGGTGCCGGGATTCGCCGGTTTTCCGGGCGAAGCGCTGGTGCTCTTTGGCAATTGGGATCGTTCCGGGACCGTGACGACTCTGGCCGTGTGGGGAGCGCTGGTCATCGGCGGCGTTTATATGCTGCGGGCGATCCGCCACATCTGGCACGGCGAGAAAACCTGGCCGGAATTAAACGACGCGCCCAACCTCTGGCGCAAGTTGCCCTACGGCTTGCTCCTGGCGGGACTGCTTATTTTTGGCTGCTTTCCACGACTTTTGACAGACAACATTAAGATCAGCATCGGCCCGGTGGTGCGGGCCGTGGGAGCAGACCCAACGGAGACCACACCCGGCTTTATGCCCGTTATTCCCAGGAGCCGCCGCTAATGCAACTCTCCCTCCTGACATTGGAATTGGCGGTAGTGGGGCTGGCCTTCGTGGTCCTGCTGCTGGACCTGTGGACGCCGCTCGAAGCCAAGGACCGGCTGAGCGTGGTGACCGCCGCGGGACTGGCCCTCATCCTGGCTCTCAGCTTCACTCTTTCCGGTGCGACGCCCGCCGTGGGATTCCACGGAATGTTCACGCAAGACGCCCTGGCGTTGTTTTTCAAACGATTTTTCCTCATCGCCGCGTTAAGCGTCGTTTTGATGGGGTGGGAATTTCGCGACCGCATCGCCCAAGGGCACGGGGAGTTCAACGTTCTGATTTTGATCGCGCTGGCGGGGATGATGTTCGCGGCTTCCGCGAGCGATTTCGTCATGGTTTTTGTCGCGCTGGAGCTCATTTCGGTCAGCTTTTACATCCTGATCAGTTTCCAAAGGTCGCGGCTGCATTCGCTGGAAGCAGGAGTCAAATATTTGATTTTGAGCGCGCTGGCCTCCTCGTTTCTGGTCTTTGGGATCGCCCTGATTTTTGGGACGGGCAACAGCGCCAACTTCGAGGCGTTGCGTTTTGTCGGGGCGAAGCTGGCGCTGAATAAGGTGTTCTGGCTCGGCTTGCTCATGGTGCTGCTGGGGCTGGCCTTTAAAATTTCGGCCGTGCCGCTGCAAATGTGGGCGCCGGATGTCTATCAAGGCGCCCCCACGCCCGTGACGGCTTTTCTGGCCGTCGGCTCGAAGGCGGCGGGGTTCATCCTTCTGCTGCGGGTGCTGTTAGTGGCCGCGCCCGCGCTGGCTGCCCACTGGAGCAAGTTGTTCATCCTGGTGGCGGCGGTGACCATCCTCTACGGCAATCTTTGCGCCATCCCGCAACGCAGCCTGAAGCGCCTGCTCGGGTATTCCAGCATCTCCAACGCCGGCTATCTTTTGCTCGGGGTGGCTGCGCTCAACGCCTCCGGCGCGGCTGCGCTCCTCTACTATTTGGCCGGATACTTATTCACCCTGGCGGCGGCCTTTACGGTCATTTGCATTGTTGCGCGTGAGAGTGACGACCTGAGCGTGCTGGCGGGATTGCATCGGCGCTCGCCGTTGCTCGCGCTGGCTTTGACATTGGCGATGATCTCACTGGCGGGCATACCGCCGCTGGCGGGCTTTTTGGGCAAATTCCTGCTGCTCAAAGCGATCATCCAGCAAGCCCCCGTCGATACCGCTTATTTGTGGCTGGCGGGCGTGACGCTGGCGGGCGTGGTGATTTCCATTTATTACTATTTCGGCGTCATCCGCGCCATCTACTGGGCCAAACAGCCGGACGACCTCTCGGCCATCCCCGTCTCGACGCCGATGCGAATCTCTCTGGGCCTCTGCATCGCCGGCATGCTTTACCTGGGAATTTTTCCCAGTTTGGTTTGGGACAGCGCCGCCGAGGCGGTTAAAGCGCTGAAGTTTTAGCGCGAGCTTAGTAGTGTCCTTGCAGTAAGGCGGGGGGGATTTCAAAGCAAAGGCACAACGCGGCAAGCCGCAACCAAAGCCTGAAAAACTGGAACTCGCGCAGAGGCGCGGAGACCGCGGAGAAACGTTTTCTTCTTTTTCTTTACTCTGCAACCTCTTCACCCCTCCTGCATCTTGCGCCGGCAGTTTCCGAACTGGATCACGAAACAGGTGAACAAAATTCTCCTTGCAATTGAACCTTTTGGACAACGTCCGCAGCATATCCTGTAGATTGAGCCCGGCTGCGATGCAACGGATTTATGAGCAAACGCTGGCGGTTCGAAGTCAAATAGGCGACGAACTGGCGTTTGAGGAATTGCTTTCACTTTATGGACCCCATCTGTTCCGTTTTGTCAGCAAAATGATGCAAGCGACACCGGGGATGGTGGAAGACCTCATCCAGGAAATCTGGCTTTCGATTTTTAAAGGCCTGCCCAGTCTTCGCGATCCCAGTAAATTCAAGTCGTGGGCGTTCCGCATTGCACGAGACCGTGTTTATCGAGAATACCGGCGACGCAAAATCGTGGCACAGGCAACCGAAACGGACCTTGACGCAGTAGCAGAAACGAACGACGTCGATCCGTCTGGAGATCAAGAAGCCCTCTTTCGTGGCTTGGATGCGATCTCGGCAGAACACCGTGAAGTTCTGGTGTTGTGTTTTTTGGAGGACATGAGCTACGAGGAAATCAGTCAGGTGACCGGCGTATCGATTGGCACCGTTCGGTCCCGAATTCATTACGCAAAACACGCACTAAGAGGTTTCTTAAGAAAAGAACAAGTATGAAAGAAAACGAACAAATGCCCGGAAACCCTGGGAGGAATGAGCGAATTCTCCAGGCCATAAGCGCACAAGAATGGAAAAGCCGCCTGCTGATCTGGGTGGCCTTGGTAATAGGCCTGCTCTCGATAATCGCGGGAATAGCGCTGGCTTGGTGGTTTCGCGTCTGGTTGGATCCGAGGCTGCAGGAACGTAACCGTCCGGCGGCGCCGTATGGGGTGGCAACCGCGTCGGGAAGTTGATCTGGTCGAGCGAACCTGCTGAATCGAGAGCTGGTGAGCTTCAGCCGCTCGGACAGGGCGGCGGGTTCT
>Ga0182016_10007811_pt1 | contig 10919 bp, 8 predicted proteins | sample 712S2MmetaG_FD_120491 | JGI IMG/M metagenome (GOLD analysis project Ga0182016, IMG submission 120491) | Permafrost microbial communities from Stordalen Mire, Sweden - 712S2M metaG | ecosystem: Environmental > Terrestrial > Soil > Wetlands > Permafrost | place: Sweden: Stordalen | collected...
GGAAGGCCACCTCAGGATCAGTTTCTGCGGAACCGTCAAGGAGATCACCGAAGGCATAGAGCGCATCAAGTGGGCGCTCGATCCGGGCGCGCCCAATGAACTTTTCCTGGGCGGCCGCAGACTAGTGAGGGACTGGCGATGAATCCATATCTCGACCTTCCGTCGCCGGCGCTCCCCGAAGCCGGCAAACTCGCGAGCGTTTATGGTCTGGCGAACCACGGCCTGACCAATCTGCACCGCGTCTACTGGAATCTCCCCACGGCTTCCTTGTACGAGGAAGCTGTTTTCCGGGGGGAGGCGTCCATCTCGCATCTCGGCCCCATGGTGGTGACCACCGGCAAACACACGGCGCGCGCGGCGGCCGATAAGTTCATCGTCCGCGAGGCCGACACGGAGAACTACGTCTGGTGGGGTGAGTACAACCGGCCCTTCAGCGCCGACAAGTTCAGCGGTCTCCTCACGCGGGTCGCGGGGTTCCTGCAAGGCCGCGACGTGTTCGTGCAGGATTGTCACGCGGGCGCGGATCCGGATTATCGCATGCCCATCAGGATCGTCACGGAAAAGGCCTGGCACAGCCTGTTTGCGCGCAACATGTTCATGAAGATCCGGTCGACCGAGGCCCTCAAGCGGCACGTGCCGGAGTTCACCGTGATCTGCGCGCCGTCCTTCCACGCCTCGCCCGTGATCGACGGCACGCGCACCGAGACCTTCATCATCATCAACTTCACCCAGCGGTTGGCCATCATCGGCGGCTCCGAGTACGGCGGCGAAATCAAGAAGACCATCTTCACCGTCCTCAATTTCATCCTCCCGCATGCGGGCGTGCTGCCCATGCACTGCTCCGCCAACGTCGGCCGGGAGGGAGATGTGGCGCTGTTCTTCGGCCTCTCCGGCACTGGCAAAACAACGCTTTCGGCCGAGCCCACGCGCAGCCTGATCGGCGACGACGAGCACGGCTGGAGCGAAAGTGGCGTCTTCAACTTCGAGGATGGCTGCTATGCCAAGGTCATCCGGCTCTCGCCCGAGGCCGAGCCGCAGATCCACGCTTGCACGCGCCGCTTCGGCACAATTCTGGAGAACGTGGTGCTTGACCCGCTCTCGCGCCGGCTGGACCTCAATGACGACGCCCTCACCGAGAACACCCGCGGCGCTTATCCGCTCGATTACATCGAGAACTATCTGCCGCCGAAGATGGCGGGGCATCCGCACAACGTCGTTTTCCTGACGTGCGACGCCAACGGCGTACTGCCACCCATCGCGCGCCTCACTCCCGACCAGGCCATCTACCACTTCCTCTCCGGGTACACCAGCAAGATCGCCGGCACCGAGATCGGCCTTGGCACGGAACCGGAGACCACCTTCAGCGCCTGCTTCGGCGGTCCGTTCATGGTTCGCCATCCGTATGCGTACGGCGAAATGCTGAAAACTCGCCTCATGAAGCAGGGCGCTACTTGCTGGCTGGTGAACACCGGGTGGACGGGCGGGCCATTTGGCGTCGGCAAGCGGATCAGCATCCGCCACACGCGCGCGCTTCTCCATGCCGCCCTCACCGCAAAACTGAACGCTGTGGCCTTCCGGACCGATTCCGTCTTCGGTTTCGAGGTCCCTATCGAATTCGAAGGCGTTCCGCAGCAGATTCTGGACCCTGCCAGTAGTTGGGGAAGCCGCGAGGACTACGACCGCAAGTATCAAGCGCTGGCAACGCGGTTCATCGAGAATTTCAAGCTCATCAAGGCTGGCTGTCCGGAAAGCGTCGCCCACGCCGGCCCCAGTTAATGAGGCTAGATCAAAGGTGGGGCGGGCGCCCTCGCCCGCGTCGGACCCCCGGTCCGACGGCCGAGCCAGGGGGATCGGCGCGGGTCGGGGGACCCGCCCCACAAACTGGAAGCCGCTACTGGATCCGCGCGCCGGTAGTGTTGTCGAATACCGCGTTCCGCAGAAACTGCTCCGTGGTCCAAGGCGGCCCGCCGCCTTCCAGATACTTGTGGAACCACTCCAAGTGCGCGGTGTAGTAGAGCGCCATTTCGTACCAGTCCGGCCAGTGGCCCGCCTTGGAGTACACGATCAGGCGCGACGGCACATTCTTCTTCTGCAGCGCCGTGAAGAACTCCAGCGACTGTGTGTAAGGCACGCGGTAATCGCCCTCCCCGGTGATGACCAGGCACGGCGTCTTGAAGTTCTCCACGTACTTGGATGGGGAGAACTTTTCGTAATGCGCCGAGTTCCACGGTTGCCCTTTAAGGTCCCATTCGGGGAACCATAGCTCTTCGGTGGCGCCGTACATCGCGGGCAGGTCGAACAGGCCCATCATCGAGGCGATCGCCTTGAAGCGATCCGTGTGGCCCTCGAACCAGTCCATCATGTACCCGCCATACGACCAGCCCATCGCGCCCATGTGGCTGCTGTCCACGTAAGGCAGCTTGGCCAGTTCGTCGGTAACCTTCATCAGGTCTTCGAAGACCTGGCCGCCGAAATCGCCCGAGATCTCGGCGGTGAAATCCTGCCCGTAACCGGTCGAGCCGTGGGGGTTGGGGAAGGCCACCACGTAACCGGAGCCGGGGTAGACCTGCCAGTCGCCGCGGAACGAGTCCGCCCATTGGAATTGCGGCCCTCCGTGAACGTTCAAGACCAGCGGATACTTCTTGCCCGGAGTGAAGTCGTGCGGCTTCACCACGAAGGTCTCGATCTTCGCGCCTCCCGCGCCAGTGAACCACATGCGCTCGGCGGGGGGCAGGTCCACCTCGTCAACCACGGCGTCGTTGAAGTGCGAAATCCGGCGCGGGACGCCGCCGTCGAGACTCGCGGTGAAAATCTCTTGGGGCTCGGAAACCGAGCTGCGCACGTAGACGATGCGCCGTCCGTCTTTCGAGACCGCGTATTCCGTAATCGCTTTATCGGTCAAAGCGCGGCGCACATTCCCCGTATCCAATGAAAGTTGAAAGACCGGCTGGTCGCCTTCCACTGGCGCGGAAAAGTAAATCGATTTCGAATCCGCGGCCCAGTGGAACTCCTCCACCCAGTTGCGGAAGCTCTCCGTCAAAACGCGCGACGATCCGGCGGTGCGGTCGTAGACGGCCAGCCGGAAAAGGTCGGACTCGTAGCCGGGTTGCTTCTGCAGGCGATAGGCGATGTAGCGGCCATCCGGCGAGTATTGCGGATTGCCGTCGAAGGCCGGATTCGACGGCGTGATGTTCTTCGGCTGGCCGGCGCCGGAGACCGGCACGAGCCAAAGGTCGTTGTTGGTCGACGATGCGGGCTGCGAGTCGTGGTTGGAAACGAAAACCAGCTCGGCACTGTCCGGCGAGAAGTCATATTGCAGTTGACCGCCCAATTGAAACGGCGGCGCATCGAAATCGCCGGGGGTCAGGTCGCGGACTCCGCCGTTGGCCCCGTCAGCCAGCAGCACGTGCGTGCGTTTGCCGTCTTTCCATTCGGTCCAGTGGCGGTAGAGCAGCGCGTCGGCCATGTGGGCTTGCAGCTTCCCCTTGCTCCATCGTTCCGCCACCTTCTTGTTGCACGCATCGTCGGCGCCGCACTCGGGGTAGACATCGCTCGAAAAAGCGATCCACTTGCCGTCGGGCGACCAGAGCGGATCGGCGACGCCCGTGGAGATGTTGGTGAGCTTGCGCGCCTCGCCGCCATCGAGCGGCAGCACGTAGACATTTGCCGTACCATCGCGCGAGGCGATAAACGCCAACTGTTTTCCATCGGGGGAAAAAGCCGGCGCAGACTCGCCTTTTTCGTGCAAAGTCAATTGGCGGGGTGCGCCGCCGCCGGCGCTCATCATCCAGATGTGACTGGCGCTTTGGGCCTTGGGCAGATCCCTGGTGGTCACCGTAAAGGCGATCGTCGCGCCGTCGGGCGAGAGCGTCAGGTCGCTCACCTGGCGAAGCCGGTAAAGATCTGCGATGGTGAATGCGCGCTTGGCCGCGTAAACGTCGGCGCACAGAACCACGGCTAGCGCGCAGGGGACCAGTCTTCGAATCATGAGATGTCTGCCTATCCCTTCAATCTTAAGCCATGCCAGGCCACGCCTCTATCGTTCACCTTTTGGTTACCGGATTCACCTGGAGGTTCACTCCGGCAGCCGGATCGAGCCCCCGCGCCCTCTACCTCCGCTCCGCAATCGGCTGGATTATCAGCGGCTTGCGCAAGCCCGCGCGACCGTTCCGGGTTTGGCAGAGCGTGTGCTTCTCCATGCGACGTGATCCACCAGAAGCAATTGGAGGAGAACAGAGGAGACAAGAAAATGAAAACGTTGAAGACCCTACTTCTGAGCGTTGGCGCGGTGGCACTGTTGGGAGCCAGCGGCCTCTACGCACAATCCAAGGCAGCCGCCACGATCCCGTTCGAATTCACCGTGCAGAACACCACTCTGCCCGCCGGTGATTACACCATGTCCCCGGCTTCGCCATCCCACCAACTGATGTTGATCCAGAATACCGAAACTCGCAAGGCCGTCATGGTGCTCGCGCCCAGCGGCACGAGCGAATACAAGGGAGCCCCGGAGAAGAACGTCGTCCTGTTCCACCGCATCGGCGACCGCTACTTCCTGGCCGAGGTCAAGACCGACGCGGTACAAGGCCACGTTTCCCCGTCCAAGCTGGAGCGTGAGCTCGCGGCCGAGGGTGGCGGCCAACCGCTGGCTGCCGTGATCGTTCCTGCTCTGAGCGCGCGCTAACCGGCAACCGCTCCGGACAAAGCTCCACCGCACAGCTTGTGCGGTGGAGCTTTTTCTTTGGATCATAGCGTTTGGGCCGCGGCGATGGCTTTCTTCGGATCGATCAGGTTGCGGCGGCCGTCAGCCGTTTTCTCGGCGGTCTTGCGAATGATGTCGATTACCTGCGGTGGGTTAAGCTTCGGGTTCACCACCAGGATCTTGGCCGCAAGATTGGCCACATTGGGAGAGGCCATGGAGGTGCCCGACATCTTCAGGCGGTCGCCGCCGGGGATGTAGCTCTCCACTTCGTAGCCGTTGGCGTCCACTACCACGGTTGGACCATAGCTGGTGAACGAGGCCTCGTCGCCGGCCTTGTCAACCGCTCCCACGGTGAGCAGATTCGGGACCTTCAAAGCGGCCGGGATGGCTTCCTCAAAGCTCGAATCGGCGTTGCTGTTGCCGGCGGCAGCCACGAAGAGAATCTCCGGCGCGGACAGCATCGCCTTTTCCAGCGCGCCTTTCTCCACTTCGAACCAGTCGCGGGCGGTCTTTTTCCGTTCCTCAAGGTCTTTGCCGATGGCGCACTTCTCCATGCCATCTTCGTATTCCTTGACCGAACCGCCCCAGCTCATGTTCACAACCCTTACATTGTTCCTCTTGAAGAAGTCCACGTAGTCTTGTGCGGCCGCGGCGTCGCGATCTGTTTGTGCGCGCGACGGGCACGGGTCGGGAATCATCTTCCAGTCGAATGTAATGCGGCCGGCTACCAGGCGCGCATAGGGGTTGCCGGCTGTGAGGATGCCTGCCACGTGCGTGCCGTGCGAGTATACGCCGAATAAGGATATTTCTTCGATGAAGGGTTTCACCTGGTCCGGCTTGAGCTTGGACAGGGACTGCTTCAACGCGGTGGATTCGGGGCTTTCCACGTTGGCTTGCAGGTCGGAGAGGCCCTTCAATTCCTTCTTGGCTTCCGCAAAGCGGCCCGCCTGTGCGGCGTTGAGCGGGTACAGACTGCCAGTGGTCTTACGGCTCTCGATATCGTAAGCCAGAACCGCCGGTTGGCCTGCGGAGTCTTTCAGTACGCGGTCCTTGAAGATGGCGAGGTCCACGCCGCTGTCCCATACGGCCACGTTGACGGGTTGGTATTTCTGCCCAGGCTCCAAAGTGACTTCGCGCGCAGCCCATATGTCTTTCTTCTCCTTGGCGTGCGCGGAGAGGTAGGCGCCCAGCGCCTCGTTCAGCGTGTCCTTCAGCGGGATTCTATCCACCAGGACCATGCGCATGCCGGGCAGAACGTGCGCCAGGTCGGAACTGAGCCCGCCGGTCTTTTCCACCACGGGGTCGAAGCTCGCCTGGATCTGGCCAACCAGGAGCGATTCCGAGACGATCTCGATATTGGCCTTGGTGGACTTCAGATCGTTCTGTACGATATCGAAGGGCAAGCCGGCAAGAGCGCGCACCACCGCGGCGTAGACGGCTTTGCGGTAGGCGGGCGAATTACGGTCGCCGGATTCGCGCCGCGCGTCGAGGATGGCGCGTGTGATCAAACCGCTCAGGGCCTTAGCCGCGGGCTTTTCTTCGAGGGCTTTAATCTCGTCCAGCCGCCCGCGGGCCGCGTCGTCGTGACCTTCGAGGATATCGAGTGCCATCAGCGTAGCCAGCAGGCCGCGTTTGGTGGCGGCGTCGTCGATCTCGTAGTCGCGCAGCACGGATTCCACATTTTTCCTGACTTGGACGGCAAATGGGCGGAAGTCCTGTTCGGAGCGGACCAGGTCCTCGACCTTCCCGCTGATGGAGTATTGGAATACCGGGACGTCGGCCGCACGGGTGATCTTCTTCTTCGGCGCCTGGGCGAAGAGAAGGATGGGAATCAGGGAACAAGCGAATCGCGTAACGAGTCTGGTGCGCATAAATCTAATGATGCATGTTTCCAGGGAGGCGGCGCAAGCGGGCCATTTTGGTGGGGCAGACCATCGCACTTTGTGGTCTGCCGCCTTCTGGGAGCGTTGGCAGGCCTCTTGCGGTAGACTATGAAAGAAGAGCCGGTTATCCGAAATAAGAATTCCGGCTTCGGAGAACAACCATGAAAATCGATTCCTCGCGCAGAAACTTCCTGGTGGCCGGACTGAGCCTGCCAGTTGCCGGGCTGGCAAACACTCCCGCGTCGCAGTCGTCTCCCGCGCAGGCCCCCAGGCCCGCGTCGCCGGAGCACGCGGTGGTCCGCTACCGGACGCTGGGCCGGACCGGACTCAAGGTCTCGACAGTCGGTTACGGGTGCATGATTACGTCCGATGCGAGCGTAATTTCCCGGGCCGTCGACCTGGGCATCACCTATTTCGACACCGCGCGCGGGTACCAGAAGGGTAACAACGAGCGCATGGTGGGGGCTGCCCTGAAGGGGTCGCGCGACAAGATCGTACTGTCGAGCAAATCCGAAGCGAAAACCGCCCCGGATGCGGTGGCGGAGCTCGACACCAGCCTTAAGGAACTGGGCACGGACCACCTGGACATCTGGTACATGCACTCACGGGATACCGTTGCGGCCATTCCCGACGAACTGGTCGCGGTTTGGGAGAACGCCCGGCAACAGGGGAAGATCCGGCACATCGGCATCAGCACGCACAAACCCAACGCCATTGTGGACCGCGTGCTGGCGGTGGGGAAGTTCGAGGTCATGCTGAGCACTTACAGCTTCGCGATTGGCACGGCGAACGACCCCGCCTATGAGAAACTGACCGCCGCCGGCATCGGCCTGGTGGCGATGAAGGTGATGGCGCCAGCCGCCCGAGCGCGGAAACCGGATGGTCCGCTGGCGGCGCTGAAGTGGGTCTTGCGCGACACGCGCTTTACCACCGCGATTCCCAGCATGACCGACATGGAGCAATTGGAGCTGAATGTGCGTGCCATGTCGGAGCCGTTCGGCGCGGCAGACGAGAAACTGTTGGCCCGGCTTGATCAGGACATCCGCCCGCTTTACTGCCGCATGTGCAACCAGTGCAGCGGCCAGTGCCCCCAGGGCGCGCAGATTCCGGAGACGCTCCGCTATCTGGCCTACGCCGATTTCTATGGGCAGTTCGCTCTTGGCCGGGAACACTTCCTGGCGCTGCCGGAAGAGGCGCGTGCCGTGCGCTGCAAAGACTGTGCCTCCTGCCAGGTGCGATGCCCCAACGGCGTCCACGTCCCCGACCGGCTGATGCGCGCGCAGGAACTGTTCGCCTAGTCTAGTCTAGCAGGATGCTGAAAAAGGCTCCTCACAGGCTGAAGCCTGTGCCACCAACTGCCGCTAAGTCATTGATAACCGGTGGTACAGACGTTAGTCTGTGTTCCCGCCGTAGGCCAGGCCGCGCGGATTTCCCTCCGCTATTCCTGCGCGAGCCTCGCACCACCTTCGTTCCGCAAACGCGGAGGCCGGAAGGGTAATATAGATAGGCTAAACCTCTACAGTGAGAGGCAGGAAGCAGATGACGGCCACGAGCCAAATTTATGAAGAATGCCGTTGCCCGCCTCGCAGGGATAGCCTGGCAGATCAGACAGCCGGTCGCCGCGATGTTGTCGGTTGTTCTCGCGCTACCCGCCCAGGCTGAAACGGCTTCCATCCGTGAACTCGCCCTGGGAACTCAGATCGGCTCCACCGTCGAGGTCCGTCTCGCCGGTAAGGATCGGCCGAATAAGCTCCGCGGGCGGATGGGCCTGCTCGACAATCAAGCCTTCGACCTGTTCGTCGAGAACTCCTGCCTCGAGCCCCGCAGCATCCCCTTCGAGCAAGTCAAATCTCTGAGGCTGGTGAAGAAAATGCGGGCGGAGCCGGTCGAGCGTAGCCCCACTCAAGAAGGTACAGCACGCGCTATTCCGAAAGGAAGGCTCGTTGAGGTTCGGCTGGCGGGGAAGCAAACGCCCAACTGGCTCCGCGGCCGGATCGGCCAGGTTAGCAGTCAAGGATTTCAGATCCAGGTATTCCGATCGGGGACGATCGACGTGCAGGCGCTTCGTTTTGCTGAAGTCGAGTCTATCAAATCAGTCGATAGTCTCTGGGTTCAATCGGCTCCCGCCAAGGCGGGGCGTGTCATCGGGACTGGCGTTTCGATTGCCCTGAGTGTTGTTCTTGTGTTGGTGATCGTTGTGGTAATCGCCGCCAAAACAGGACATCTAGGCGGCTAGTCTAGTGCGTCCGAATTCCCGGAGAGTATTCTGTGGGGCGGCCAATCCTGGCTGCCAATCCTGGCCGCAGCCGCCTTTTCAGGCGGCTGGACCCGCTAGAGAGCGGGTCCGCGGGCTGAATACCCCGCCCCACGTGTACACATAATCGTCGATCTGCGCGACGCACTACAACAGTTCAGCGCGATCGCCAGGGCAAGGAATACTTACTTAGTTCCGTGGCTTGGTCAGATCGCCGGTTTGCCGCCATGCTATCTTTTAGGGCTGTTCTTGCCCGGCACTGAGCTTCCGCAAACGACGGGGCGGCGCCGCGGTCGCCGTGATCGGTGGACCAGCGGAATTCGCCGGGATCGTCATTAGTGGAGACGTTATACTCCGCACGATTCCCGGCCACGTCGATGAACGTGAATGACTGGCTCATTGGGGCACTCTTAGCCTCCGCCTGACACTAGGATCGATTGGCCTTCAGCCACAAGCCGGCGCCTCCGTACCACTGACGCTTCTTTGCTTCTGGTCATTGACTTAGCGTGAAAGCCTGAAGGAATCAGCGGGACGACGTTCATCTCGGCAAGAGCCGCCTTGCCGCTTTCGAGCGCTCGGGCTTGGTCCTTGTGTCGAATTGCAATTACCATCGTCCTGACGTGCGGTATGGCCCGGTTCAGCTTCTCGGGAAGACCGCTCTCAGCCCGCGAGTTAGCATTCAGTCTGTCGGCTCTATACGGCTGGTACAGCGACCCCGACATCTGGTGCATTTCGTAGAGACATGAATTTCCAGATTCGGTTTGGTCGTCCCATCCGGCTTCTTCAACTGTTTCGAGTGACTGCAGAATACTCTGCAAGAGGCTCTTCGTGCTGTCGTACAACATCGGGATGCCGCTCCTTATCTTCTATCGGGCTGGTGCAGGACCGAGTCTCTGCCGGGATCGGGCGGCGCTCGGATTGAAGGGCTGGAAGGGTTGATCCTGTAACTATTGTAACACACTTCCGGTGCCACGCAGACGCAAAAGGCGTCCCTGGAAGCTGCCGTCGAGCGCCGAATGGAAGCCTAACCGGGCTCCCCGTGTTGGTATTCTGGCAGTTGGGGAAGGAGAGAAGATCGCTTATGTCGAAGATTGTCGTGATTGGCGGCACCGGCACGGTCGGTAGCCAGACCGTCCAGGAGTTAATGAAGCGCGGGACCGAGGTGCGTGTGATGACCCGTTCGGCCAGCCGCATCGCCTCACTGCCGAAAGGCGTTGAGGGCGTGACCGGGAGCATGCTGGAACCGGAGGCCTTACCTGCGGTCTTTGCGGGAGCCGACAAGCTATTCCTGATTACGCCGCTCGACCGCGACGAGACCGCTCAGGGGATCGACGCCGTGGATGCGGCCGTCGCAGCGGGCATCCGGCGCATCGTCTATCTGAGCGTGCACCACGCCGACCGGGCGCTCACGATTCCGCACTTCGTCTCGAAACTTCCGGTCGAGGGCGTCATTCGGGCCAGCGGCGTGGAGCACACCATCCTGCGGCCAAACAATTTCTTCCAGAACGATCTTGCCGTGTTGGGCGCCATCCGCGCAGGAGTCTATCCGCAGCCTTCGGGCAGCGTGGGTATGCACCGCGTGGACGTACGGGACATCGCCGAAGCCGCCGCCATCGCCTTGACTCAACCGGGCCACTCCGGCAAAACCTATTCGGTGGTGGGTCCGCGGGCTTGGACCGGCGCGGAGATCGCCGCGACGTTGACCCGGCATCTCGGCAAGCCGGTGATCTACGCGGGAGACGATCTGAAAGCATGGGCGGCGCAGATGCGGGCATTCTTGCCGGGCTGGCTGGTGCGCGATCTGGAGATCATGTACCAGCACTTCCTGAACGAGGGACTGCTGGCGACGCAGGCGGAGATGGACGAGTTGACGGCGCTCTTGGGGCACGCTCCACGCAGCTATGAGGCCTTCGTTAGAGAAGTTCTGCCAGTCTAAGGACTATTCCTTGTATTACTGTGCATGGATTTCTTTGCGGCTTGCGACGATTCATCATGCGGCAGCCTTGGCGAGGATAGCCATGCTGGTTTGCTGGATGGTCAGCACGGCTGAAATGGCCAGGCGGCCAGCGGTGGTCACCTGGTA
>Ga0182016_10007816_pt1 | contig 10914 bp, 6 predicted proteins | sample 712S2MmetaG_FD_120491 | JGI IMG/M metagenome (GOLD analysis project Ga0182016, IMG submission 120491) | Permafrost microbial communities from Stordalen Mire, Sweden - 712S2M metaG | ecosystem: Environmental > Terrestrial > Soil > Wetlands > Permafrost | place: Sweden: Stordalen | collected...
GAAGCTCAATACTTCGATGCCATTATCGGCGGATGTGTCGATGCAGGCACGATGGGATCGGTCGGCGACATTCAATCGGACCCCTATGAAGTGACGAAGGCTCGCTACGACGTTGTCGCGCGATATCCAGGCAGAGTCATCGCCGGCATTAAACCGCGCCCTAATGCGAACTACATCACGATTATCCGATTAGCCGAAGCCGCCAACGCACTGATGATCACGATTGATATCGACGCGGCCGGCAGGGGTTGGCAGGATACTTCGAAAGAGACCGGGGTCGAGCCCAAGACTGTCGATCAGCTGAGCGAACTGGTTCGCGCGACCAAAATCCCGATTCTCGTCAAGGGTATCACGACGCCTGAAGATGCGCTTCTGGCGGGCGAAGCGGGCGCGGCGGGAATCTGCGTCTCGAATCACGGCGGCCGGGTCCTCGACCACACGGCTGGCACAGCCGACGTACTCCCCGCGATCGCCGACAAGGTGAAGGGCAAGATGGTGATCTTGGTCGACGGCTGCGTCCACTACGGCACCGACGTGCTCAAATATGTGGCGTTGGGCGCGGACGCCGTCTTGGTGGGTCGGCACCTCTGGCGTGCCGCTCACGGAGGCGGCCGCGATGGCGTTGCGCTATTCATGAAGACAATGCGCGACGAACTGACAGCAGCCATGGTTCTCACCGATGTTCCCAACGTTGCCGCCATCAGCCGCAACGTTCTGGCCTAGGATGCACTCCGAGGAAGAACTCCATGGCTTGCTTTCCGATGGCTCTCCGATTGGTGCTGGGTTCCTTCTTGCTTTGCTGCTTCTGCATGGCGGCAGTTGGTCAACAAGTGACGACATTTAATTACCGAGGCGGTGCGCAAGGCCGAGTTACCTTCGATCATGCCACACATGCCTCCAAAGGTTATGTGTGTATGGATTGCCACACGAAGTTTGCCGCGACCGGCACACAGCTATTTCAGACCCAGAAACAGGGGCTTATTTCCGTTTCAGACCACAGCGGCGATGGAAAATGCTTTGCCTGTCATAACGGCACAATTGCTTTTGCTACGTGTGACCAGTGCCATACGAATTGAAGGTGCACGGCATGGACCCCCCTGAGCCGGAACACCGAGGTTTTGTGGCATGGTTGTCGCGGCGTCCGCAACATTGGTTCTTGCTCGGCATACCAACTGCTGGGCTGTTCGCTTTCATAGTCGGCATTGCGCTCACCGGCGGCTTTTTAGGTGCTCTGCAGTACTCCACAACCGACGCGTTTTGCACTTCCTGCCACGAAATGAATATTTCTTTCGAGGAACTAACGCACAGCAAGCATTACTCGAATGCATTTGGCGTCCGCGCTGGCTGCGCCGACTGCCATGTACCGCCAACATTCCTGGCCGCGCTGAAGCGGAACCTCGCGGTCCCCGGGGAAGCCTGGGGGCACCTGACAGGAGAACTCGACACACCTGCGAAATACGAAAGTCATCGGCTTGAACTCGCGCAGAAGGTTTGGAAGGAGCTTGCGGCGAACGATTCCGCGGAATGCCGAAGCTGTCATACGATGGCGGAAATGGGTGTCGCCAAGCAGCCTTCGACGGGAGTCAAAGTGGCCGCAATTTCTCCTGCAAGCATGCACCAATCACTGGCGGCCAGCTACACCTGTATCGACTGCCACAAGGGCACGGCGCATACGTTGCCGAAGGGTAATTGAAGGCACTCCCGGCTACGAGCCGATTTTCCTGAATTGTAGGCGCGACCGGGCGCGGCATTTAGTGGGCTATTGCGTCAGGGACGTCTTGACAACAATTGATTTCGCATGTGTTCGACGTATGAGTCGGCTGTTGGTATAGAACACTCAAGGCTGCAGCCCATGCTGACACGCAAGGGTGTCACATCGCGGATCATTGCAGTCTCTGTCAGCGGTATAGTTCGACGCCCAAGACCCCCACGGGCATTACCACCTGCCGGGCGCGTCATCGGGTGGGTGCAATTTCCCTTGAATGCCCCGCATCGGCGTCCGCTGCCGAGGCTAAAGCCCGGGGCTCGTTGTCGTACGTCCGATATCGTACATTTAACTCGACTCCTTTGCGAGGACGGCTCAGACTTCGCACCTTACTTCCTTGAAAAGGGTAAGGGTAGAATGGATCAGTTTGCTCCAGACCAGAATATCCATCCGACCGGTCCGTTATCGTCGGTGAAAAAGCGCTCCGTCGTCGTTCACGAACACAGTCTAGAGGACGGATTTTGGCAGAGTCTCAAAGAGATTGCGTCGCTGCGGCAAGTTTCACTGTGCGAGATTGTAAATAAAATCGACGCTGGGCGCGGGCCTGCCAACCTATCGTCCGCGATTCGTTTGTTTGTTCTCGATTATTATCGGCAAGCCGCTCATTGCGCAGTGCGTGAGACTGTTTTTGGCACATAGCCGCTGGGCCGGCGCGAGATATCCGCGGCAGCTTTTGGGGGTAAAGCCGACGCATCAGTTAGTTATGGGGCCAGCAGTTTCTGACCCGTCGCGCTCACATCGCGTGCGTCGCAACAATCGGAGCCACCCCAAGCGTAATCGCCCCTGGCCGCCCGCCAGGTTACAGGGCACTCAAATTATCGACCGGCGGTGGCGCGCGCCACATCAGCGCCGGCCCGGCAATATCACATTCATCCGCGTCCCGTTTCTCCGTGTCCCGTTCATCCGTATACCGTAAATCGGTGTCCCGCTCGGCGGCGCAGCCGAGCGCGCGCGGCAGTCAATCAGCCGCTCGCACGCCTACGTCGAATTCCGTCGGCCAAAGGACGCTGGTCAATTCAGCCGGGAACGCCACGCGAAATGCGAATGTGAACCCGCACCTCAAATCTCACGCCGTGCGCAGCACGTTGAACTCTCGGCAGCCGCCGACCCCTTGCGCAACAGGAACGCCCTACGCAACGAGGGTAACCGCTCCAGCATTACGCAAGCGCCGCGACGGCGGACTGGCATAATGGTGGCGACGGCGGCAATGGCTGGTGAGCACAGTAATGGCGGCTACGGCTGGGTAGCCCGCTGTGCTGGCCGTTCGCCTATTACGATCTCTACGGTTACGCGACGTGGGGAAACGGCTACGACGATCTCACCGGCTATCTGCCGCAATACGCCAGCAACAACCCGAGCTATGCTGGGCAATCAGCGCCTGCTCCGGGCGTGGCGGGCGCAGCGCCCGAACAATTGACCCAAATGTGCAGCGCCGATAGCCGTGACATTGCCGGCCTGGCGATCGATCAGTTCCAGCAAGCGATCCAGCCGACCGCCGAACAGGCTGCGGCGCTTGACGATCTCGCCACTGCTTCGCTTAAAGCCGTACAGGACATCAAAGCCGCCTGCCCGGCCGATATCGCGCTCACCACACCACAATCGGCCCCAAAGCGGACACGACGGCGGGTACATGTCGCGGCAAATTTCGGAGGGACAAAGCGGACACAGACCTGAGGAAGCCACCTATCGTTGCCAGTCCCAGTACGCGAGCGGCGCGCGCCGCCTGATGGGCATAGGCAAACTGCCGCCACCGTATTGCGGTGTGATCTGTCATTACGCGAAACGCGGCGGAGGCCTAACATCAAAAACCAGGTTTGACCCGGCGGGACACTTGTAGGATCAATTGTGGGTATTTTTCCGCACTAAATGTAATATATTGATATCATTTACATAAGTTAGATATCTGGCGGACACCCCTTCCGCCAACCTTCGCGGCCGCAAAGGTTGCCCGCCGAAGCTTTAGCGAAGGCGGGCCGTTTCGGTCGGCGTACAAATCATCAAGCAAGGATGCTACTTTAGCCGTCGAGCACGATGTTCGACGCCGGATGCGCCACGCAAGGCAAGCATGAGCCTGCTTCGACGGTGGTGCCGGGCGGCGACGGATACATCACGTTGCCCTGCTTGATCGCGGTGATGCAGGTGCCGCAATTGCCGGCGCGGCAGCCGGAATCGATGCGGATGCCATTGGCTTCGGCGATCTCCAAGAGCGTCGACTTGCCGTCCCAGAGAATTTTCTTGTCCGAGCTCGAGAAGCCGATCTCGATCGAGGTTGCCCCCGCCGCGGCCGGTTGCGCCGGCGCCGCGGTTTTCACCGAGGCCGGACCGAAGGCTTCATAGTGGATGCGGGCGTCGGGAATGCCCACCGAGTGAAAACCTTCGACCAGCGACTGCATCATCGGCGGCGGACCGCACAGATAGAAATGCGCCGCGTCCACCGGCACGATCTTTTTCAGCAGATCGACCGAGACGCGTTCGGCGTGATCGTAATGCTCGCCCGGCTTGTCCTCGTTCGGCCGCGGGTCGCTGTAACAAATGTGCAGCTGGACGTTGGGATTGTCCTCGGCGACCTGGCGAAGATGCTCCGCCATGATGTGCTCGCCGCGGTGGCGCAGGCCGTAGAAGAACCAGATATTGCGCTGCGAATGCGCCTCGACCAGCGCGTTCAACATGCTCAGCACCGGCGTCAGTCCGATGCCGCCGCCGATCAGAACCACCGGCGTGTCTTCCGCCGGGTCGAGGAAGAACTGGCCGGCCGGCGCTTTGACGTCGACGATATCGCCTTCCTCGATCTGGTCGTGGAAGTGGCTCGAAATCAGCCCGGGCTTGCCGTCCGGCTTGTTCGGCGGGACGCCGATGCGCTTGATGGTGACCCGAAAATGCTCGGCTTTCGGTCCATCGGACAGCGAATAACAGCGGATGACGGGCTTCGACTGGCCGGGGATATTGATCCGGAAAGTCAGATACTGCCCCGGCATGAACATCGGCAGCGGCCGCCGATCGTGCGGCTCCAGATAGAACGAGGAGATATCGTGGGATTCGGGAACCTTGCGGGCGACCACGAATTTGCGAAAGCCGTCCCAGGTGCGCTCGGCCTTCTGCTGCTCGCGCCGGCGCCGCTCGGCGAGATCGGTTATCTGCTCGCGAAGATAATCCTGCTCGAACACCGCCGTTGAGCGCGCGACGCGGATCGCGGTCAGTTCGCGGGTGCCGAGAATGACGAAATAGGCCGTCAGTCCGGCCAGGAACAAAGCGGCGGAAAACGGAACGGCAAGCGGAGCGACAAGCTCGATCGGGCCCATTACAGAACTCGGTCCTCAGAACTTCTGGCGCAGCTCGGCACGAATGCCGGCGATATCTTTCTGATTGAGTTCCTCGGCATAAATCACGTCCGCGCGGAACAGAAGCGAGTTCGTCAGGTTCCGCTGATAGCGGGCCCCGACGCCATATTCGGCGCCGCGGGCTTGGCGGCCGAGTTCGAAATCGTTGGTGCGGACCTGAACCGTCGCTGCTTCGAGCACGATCTGCTGATCGAGGTTGAACAGATACTCGACACCGACGGCGCCGCCATAGGTATCCTGGCCGCTGTCGTCGAGTTTCGGGGAGCCGGTCAAGCCGTCGGTCTCGAACAGGATGCCGGTATTGTTGAGGATGCCGCCCGCATCGCCGTTGCGCATCAGGGATTGCGGGTGCCCGAAGCCGACGAAGCCGTTCAGGTAGGGAACCAGCACGAGCTCCTTCGGCGAGATCAGCGAGTTCTCGATCAAGAGGATAAAGCCGTCGGCGGTATGCTGGCCGTTGGCCTGCGCCTGCTGACCGAACGCCCACACGCCGCGGACGCTGTTGGACAGCCAGCCGCCGTAGCGTTTCGTAAAGGCGATCGTCGCGTCGCCGTAGCTGGCATCGAACGGCAGCCCGCGATTGTCCTGGATGTAACCGATGCCGGTTTCCCAGTAGCCTTCGTTGGCTTCGATGAAGTTCGCCGCGCCATAGACCGAGAGGCCGTGATCGACCAGCCGGCCCGCAGCGTCCTTCACCGCCGGCGTGGTGACGTTGTCGAAGCCGGAGAAGAACGTCATGTCCATATTGGAAATATGGAACATCGCGCTGTTCTGGCCGATGATCGAGGCGGCGCCGCCGGTCATGGCGGAATTGACCCAGACGCCGTTCTGGAAGATCAGCGGCACCAGGCCGACCGCAAACGGCAGGTCGAAGGCCTGATATTTGTCGGTCAGGCCGGCGGCGATGTTGCCGAGGTCGCCTTCGAAGAAAAACGTGCGCGGCGTCCAGTTGGCCGGGATCGATCCGCCGTGCTGGTTCGGTCCGAAGAAATCCTCGTGCGTGAATTCGCCGTTCTGATCGAGCGGCCGGAACAAAGCGTGGATGCGCTCCGTCGCGGTCAGCTGCAAATCGGTCTCAAGGTTGAGGCGGGTGGCGATCGAGCCTACCTCTTTGTTGGCGCCGTTGTTGTTGTAAGCAACGGCCGTCCGCCAATCGCCGAAAATGCTGAAGCCCGGTTGGACCAGGTTTTTCCTGCCGACGTCGTTGAAGGTGGGCGAGAGCGGGCCTTCGACATAGAGCGGTTGGCCGATTTCGACGATGGGCCGCTGCTCGTCGACCTTGTGCTTGCCGCCGTAGATTTCGATCTGCTGGTCGGGCGCATAAGTGCTGCCGTAATGCGGATCCGGGCCATAGGCTTGTTGGTCGTTCGGGACCAGCTTGGCTTCCGGCGACATCTGCTGACCGCCGCTGTCAGCGCGCACCACCGCTACACCAACGGTGGCGGTTATCAGTCCGGCGCCTACGACTCCGCTCCACCAGCTCAACTTCGCTGGCCTAGAAGAAGAAGTCCGTTTCATGACTTTTGCCCCCAACCAAGCCAGCTATTTGACGTCGAATGTGACGGTGTACGGGTGAATGTCGATCATTCCCAGATTCATCGATTCCTTCATTTCGGTCGTCGCCTTGACGAAGTCCATGAAGTAGATCGGCTCGGCACGGCTGCGCATGCGGAATGCGAGCTTGTACTGTCCGGGCTTGGTGATGAGATTGCCTGGGACCGTATATTCCGCGTCGCGGAAGCCGAGCGGCGGAATGCTGCGTTGCTCCATCCGGATGAACGGTGGGTGGTTCAGCACGGTCTGCGGCACACCGGCTGGCCTGATGAACGGCAGCTGATCGATGTCGAAATTGACCGGCAGATACATTTCGCGGTCGGTCCCGACCACGTTCGTGGTCAAGAACTTGGTCTGTAGATTGACCAGTTGGTTGTCGACCGGAAGCGTGCCGGCGCGTACGTCGTAGGAGTGCAGATCCGCCATGTCGCCATTGGAGTCGACATAGCCGGATTCCCACAGCCGCTTGCCGTCCGGACCGACGAGCGCCACATCGACCCAGATCTCAGGCTGCGCGCCGAGCGAGCCCGACGGCATGTTGTGGCCCGGATTTATATTGTTGATGCGATAGCGGAAGCCGAGGCTCTGGCCGAGCGCCGGCGGCGACGAGAAGAACGGCCCATCGACGTGCGAGCCGTTCTCCATCACCTGAATGCGGAGTCTCCGCTTCTGAGCGATGCCCTCGAGATTTTCCTTGATGATGTCGCGCGCGTCCGAGCGATCGGTGCTGTCGGACCAAACTTTGGGGAAGCTGGCCTTGATCTTGTTGTCGTTGACCTTGTCTTCGAACGCGTCCTCGCCCCAGCCGCCGCGCCAATCGAATTTCAGCCAATCCTGAATCTGAGTGGTCTGCGATTTCGGATTCTGCGGGAAGATGCCCGGGTGGGCGATCGAATAACCGGGTCCGTAGAAGGCGTGATTGTGATGGGCGCGGCCCGGATTGATGTCCTTGCCGTCGACCACAGCCGTCGGCGCGGTCGTATAGCCGGCATTCACACCCGGCACGCGCCCCATGTGGCAATCCTGGCAGGTGACCCCCTGGGCGGCCGCCGGTGAACCGCGATACTGGTCCCACACCACTTCGAGCTTGATGCCAGGCTGCACCGCGACCTGGTGACAGGAGACGCAGAACTGCGGCTTGTCGAGTTGGTCGAGCTTGAAGATGCTGGCGTGAATTTGCGTGCCGTGTTCTTTTTCCGACGTGACGATGTGGTACTGATCCTTGTTCTTCATAATCTCGTAGAACTTGGATCCCTTACCGGTCGTGGTCACCGCGCGGCTGATATCGCCGGGCTGGATGGTGCGCGCGCCGTTGACCTTGGCGAATTCGTCGGTGATGCGGTGACAGGTGATGCAGGTGACGCCTTCGCGCGCCACCTCGCTGCGCTCCCACAGCGCTTCCGCGCGCGGTTCGCCGCGCTGCGTTCCCACTTCTTGATGGCAACGCACGCAGAAGTCGCGGACCGTTCCCGACGACAGGTCGACAATGGTTTGTTCGAACTTATGGAACATCGGCGAAATCGACGCGTAAGCATGCGCCGAGTTCGACCACTCTTTGTAGATCTGGGTGTGACACTGACCGCATGTCGCGGCGGTCGGATAGGAGCTCTCGGCGAAAATCTTGGAGTGCGGGTCGACCGACGGGGTGATCAGAAGCGATGGGACCTCAGCCCGAGCGGTGATGATGCCTGCCGCGAGCGCCAGCCCGGCGATGCCGCTGACAGCACTCCAGCGAAGCGCAAGAGCTATCGATCTACATTGCATCTTGCATCATCCTTTTTCTAAAGGCGTGACCCTGATGATAGACATGGCATGTCTGGCAATTGTCGCGCACCTTCCCGGCCGCGTGGCACTCGGCACAAGTCGACAGCGCAATCCCCTTCAGTCCGGTATTCTCGACGGAAAGCACGCTATCCGCAAGCCTATGACAGCTTGTGCACGTCTTTTCCGGACCGAGAAGATCGAGGTGCGGGCGATGGTCGAACCGGGTCAGGGCCGGCGGGGTGCCGAGTTGCACCTGCCAGCTTACCGTGAGCGGGCCGCCGCGTTGGCCGGACACCGCGTGGCACTTGGTACATTGGCCTGGGCCGTCAGTGTATGACAGCATTTCCCTGCGTGCCCTGATCAGCCGCGCCGCCGCCGCGTCGTCATCGGTGGGGACCGGCTGTGCCGCTATGGCCTCAATCCAGGCTTTGAGGACCGGGTCGGCGTGCGATGGATGAGTATAACGCAAATCCAGATCATCCGCTCGCCAGCCGGCAACAGTAGTTTGCCCCGGCTGTGAATATTCCTGATTCCCGGCCCAAACGCACGCCGCCTGACGCACTTGTTCACCATCCAGGCCGGCAAATAGATTCTCGACTTTTCCAGCGCTTAGACGGTCCTTCACGGCATCGACCAGCGGATCGGCGCCGTCTTTCATCATGTCGCGCGCCAAATCCTGCACGGGCTTGCCGTAATCCGCGGATTTATCCGCCGGCACATTGAGCAGATAGGCCGAGATCAAATTCAGCGGGTCCGAGGACACTGCCGAAAAAGCAGGCGCCGGCTTGCTCGGATCGGGCGGCGCCGGCAATGGCGTGCCGCAGGCTTTGGCTACTTCATCCGGTTTGATGGTGTCATCGTCCAGTTGCGGCCAACGGAATAGAATAAAGTCCTTTTTGGTTATGCTGTCGGCATGGCAATTCGCGCATGTGGCCTCGAATTTGGCCGGCTGTAGCGCCCGGCCGCCATCACCAACGACGTGGCAACCGACACAACCGCCGGGTGGGACTTGATCCTTCATCGACGGATTGGAGAAGTACTTGTTGAAATGGTTGGCGTGATCGAAGGTGATCGCCTGGGTATGGTCGTAGGGAAATTTCGCCGGAAACGCCGGGTGATCGCTGGCAAAATCCTTGATCGCACGAGTGTGGCAAGTTTGACACTGTGTCTGAGAAAGTGTCGTGATCTGCGAAAGTCGACCTTTGTGCTCGGTGTGGCACATCAGGCAATCGGTCGGGCCAACGTCGGTGCGCTTTTCAAAAATACGGTTGTGGGCCTGCAATTCATGGCCGCCAAAGCTGTGGCATTCGGTACAGGCCGCGGACAGGCGGTGCGCGGCCACGTCGCCGTCCTGCTGACCGGCGGGCATGAGCGCCGCCGGGCTCCAGAACGCCTGCCACCAACCAGTGGTGCCGTGGCCGAACGCGGTATGGCAGGTCGCGCATAGCGCCGTGCCGGCGAAGTGCGAATGCGCCGACGACAACGGACCGGGGTCGAGCGAGGTCGCCGCACCGGACGTGCTATCCGTGCGGTGCGCCAACAGCGCCACGAGCGCGACGATGACGCCGATGGCGAGGACGGAAAGCCGTCCGCGCCAGACGGCAAGCGTCCGCCGCGGCACGCATGGCGGGCGGCGCGAGCCGCAGCTGCCATCCTTGCCGGGACCAGAGGCACAGGGGCCACCGTCGGCGGCGGGGCGGCGACACTGCCACGCCTCGCCACTACGGATCGGCGCGCAGGCGTTCTGCCCGCCGCACGCGCCGTCCGCGCTCGGCCCATGTTTGCACGGCATGTTCCAGTTTGCCGAACGACCGCATCGCCAACCGAGCGTAGGCCGCTCATAGCCGGTCTGGTCGTGCCGAAAACTGTTGATGCCTCCGTTCATTGAGCGAACACTTCAATGAGAATGAGGTGCCACACCGCAAGCGTCAGCATTGCCGCCGCAAGCGGAACGTGAAAGATCGTCCAGCGCTTGAGCAGCGATTGCATGGCGTACTGAACGTCGACACGCCGCTTCTCCTCCCCGAGCTGCGACAGCTCGTTGAGGTGCGCCCGCTCGGCCTCGCTGAGGTAGCGTCCAATGGTGTGAAGGTTGCGCTGCAGCCAATTCTCGGAGCGGCGGCCGAAGCCGCCCATCGCGCAGCTCCAAAAAAAGCGTGGCTGGGCAAAATACCAGGCCAGTGTCTGCAGATAGTCGCGCCCGAGCGTGTCGTTGCCGGATTCCTCGGCGGCCTTGAGCACGGCTTTCTCGGCCTGGGCGCGGATCGCTGCGATTTCAGCGGGAATGCGCTCGAATATGATTTCCGCGCCGGCCTGGGCGAGCCGGCGCGATAGCCATAATTGCAGCCCGTAACCGACGACGCCCGAAACGCAGACCGCATAAAACAGCGCCGCCAAGGCGCGATGCATGGGACCGATCGGCCACAGCGAGCCGACATGAAGCCGGAATATCACGAGTGCGAGCACGCCTCCGGCGAGATGCAGCGTCAGCCA
>Ga0182016_10007820_pt1 | contig 10911 bp, 9 predicted proteins | sample 712S2MmetaG_FD_120491 | JGI IMG/M metagenome (GOLD analysis project Ga0182016, IMG submission 120491) | Permafrost microbial communities from Stordalen Mire, Sweden - 712S2M metaG | ecosystem: Environmental > Terrestrial > Soil > Wetlands > Permafrost | place: Sweden: Stordalen | collected...
AATCAGAAGCGCTTTTGCAGAAGCCGAATCTCCACGTCCGTTGCCAAGTGCTGTGAGATCGCGTAGCCGACTACGTCGCCCGACTTGCAGGAAATCCACTACTTGCACCCCGGGCTGTTAGGGATGCATTGGAAGAAGAACTGTCTGCCCGGCGCGCTTCAGCCGCCCGCGCCTGGGGTACGACAACCGATACTGACTATCAGATTTCTCGACTGATTATGGCTCTCCCGCCCAGCCAGGCTGAAGCGTTGCTTTTGGAGCACTGGGACCACCTGCAGTTCAGTGAAGTGTTCGTGCAGGCCGCGTTGTATCTCGCAACGCCATCTCTGCTCAGCCATGTCGAGCACGTAGTCAAGAGCTGCCCAACTCCGGACAAACTGTTCAAACATATCGACATGCATTACGGCATTCGTACGAAGGGACGGACGGGGATCACACACAGGAGGCAGTTCGTGGCGCTGGGTCCGTATCTGGACTACATGGAGGACTCGACGATCTACACGTTTTGGGAACAATGTAACGAGCATGGGTGGTTCGACTTACGGCGAAAGCTTTTCGACCACCGCTTGAGTAATAAATACGGCAGAGCTTATGTTGACGAGAATCAGATCATCTCATCACTCGACAAGCTGGTTCTCGAAAAGAACGTTCACTGGATCGATTACTGGATTGAGGAATATCTTAAATCCGGGTTTTCGCCTGCTGATGTCAACACAATCATCGGCAAATGGTTGGCAACACAAACAAGCTTCGCGGCTTTGCAGCTTGGCGCATTTGCCGTCGTCCACGTTGGCCGACGCCAGGATTTGCAAATTTTGAGCGTCCCTTTTGAGCCCAAGGATGCTGCAGATGTTTTGCGTGCTGATACAACGTTTGCCGTCAAACGCCGGAGTTTGGGTTAATAATCACTGACAACCAGTGAATCCTGGTCCGACAAGGCTAGCTGAATACATAACACTCCGCTTGATTTTCACTCATCGTGGACTTCTTCAAAGGCGCGCTTTTGCAATTCCTTCCTATGCTCCGCTGATCGCTGCTCTGACGCAATTCTGCCATCGAGCTTACGGATGTATTCCTTGGCAAAGGTTCTCACCGGCGGCCTATCATCCTGAAGCCAAGACTCCATTTCGGCTTTCTTCCTTTGGAACGCTTCAACAAATCCAAACTCCCCGCCGACAACGCCCGTGTTTTGAAGGCTAATTTCGACTTTGGCGATCCTGGGATCATCTCCAGGAAGACGATTGACCAATGCTTTTAGCACGGGATGCGTGGCTGGCTCACCTTTGTAGTTTTGAAGTATCCCAAGAATGAACTGGACATCGTCGTCCGAACTATTCGCAGCCAAGTCAGACAACAATTTCGCAAACTCGTCTGGGAAAGTGGGAAACACGGCGGCCAACAGCCGCCCGCCGTGAAACCGGAATAGGGAATCTCCGGCATGGAACCAACTGCGAACAGTCTTTATTGCCAATTCAACATCCGTAGAGAGCGGTTGCTCCAGTCCATGGAACTGGTATGGGAAGGCCTCGTAACGCTCTTCATCCTCGCGCTTTCGGTGGAGTCGTTGTCCAATGAATTCCCACACTGTGAGCGGGTGCGTCAGTGCGATGGCGACAAGTATTCTCTCAACCCTATGGTCGATCCTGGAAAGCGTTGATAGGCTTTTCAGCACCAGAGTGGCGTGATCCACCGATAGGGCAGAGAAAAACGCTGGGCCGTCTCGTAAGGACCACCCCCCATTCACCCAACGTGGGTCCTTTCGGGCAAGAAGGTACTCGATGGCTGGAACAAATTCATCATCGACGAGGGGCCGGCTTTGCGGTTCATGTTGTTCAACCGCAAGCAGCAAACACTCGATCACGGCATATTCGTCATTCAGCGAAACGGCCCTGTTTAGCACCTCCTTGATCGAAGCGACCGGCACAGTCTTGTACTTGCGAAAGTGCCGAGCGATCGCATTGAGATGCATTCCATCAGCCAAATAGCGCGTTATGACCGCTCGATAGACTTCCTCTGCGCCGCTATCGGCCAATCCGTTGAGAAACGCGGGCATGAACTTCAAGACGCCCGCATCGCCACGTTCTAAAAACCGCGTCGCTATGGCCGGCTTTGCTTTTGATAACCCGTACAGAAATTCCCCAAAAACGGGGAACGTCGCCAAATCATCGGATTCCGTGGCCGCGCACCGCGCCACCAATTGATGCCATTCGTCCTCTGTCGCATCACAGATCACATCGATGTACTCCGTTACGCGTTCGCGCCGATACTCCTCGGCTTCCGCAAAGTCGAAATTGTCGTTTTCCCAATGTGGAGGGAACACTGACTCGAAGCCAACGAGCGTTTTGTAACGAACAAATTGCTTGTCCGCGTTCAACGAGTCACGGAACGCCAGAATCGACTTCGTCAAATCTTCGGCGATATCCTTGCAACTGAACTTATCCTGTTCATCTTCGGCAAGTTGTCGCGCTATGTTGTAGTGACGCAGGAATTCATGTTCGATGTGCTCAAGGAGATCGTACGGCTTCCCAGCGACCCGTTCACTCAAGCCATCCACAATCCGCTTCGTGTCTCCTAGAACTGTCCAGTATAGGTCGCTCGAACAGTTCGCCCGTATCGGCAGACATGTTGCGACCATCAGGGCAGAGAAGATTTTTCTTTGTTCAACCGGCGACGTCGATTGATCGAACAATTCGAATAGTCCGCTGATTGCTTTGCCTCGGATGGCTCTCAGATCATCGCTCGCCGGCACCGCCCCCGTACTGATAGTGATGGTATCGGCCGAAAATGATGTCCCCCTCAGTTCGGAGCCCAGTAATGCACGCCAAACTGTGAGCAAAAGGGGACGTAGTGCCACACGGTCCTCAGGCCCGAAGTGTGCGATCACATCAACCAACATGGCCTGAGCGGCAGGACCGACCTGTTGCCAGACATGCACGTTGTAGCGAGCCAGACTGTCGATCACTTGCAAGATGTGCTTGCGAATATCCTTTTCTGGCTCATCGCGGAAAATATCTGCGAGGCTTTGGAACGTTCTGTCGATATCCACATAGCGGAGGTCCTGAAGGAGATTGATGGCCAGCGTTGTCACACGTTCCGCCGTGTTGCCGGAAAGGGTTCCAAACGCCGACTCGATAGGCTTCGGCTCGGAGGTTCTAGCTGCGCGAACAGCGTCTACAAGGGCACGGCAAAGCTCCGGATATATACCTTGGACATCGTCGTAGTTGGGAATGAAGTATTCTCTGATCGTGGACAAGATCTGGTGTCTGTCATTGTTGTTGTCGCACTTTGCCAGCGTTTCGAGAGTTCCCCGGTCGAACAAGGCCTTGCCCTGCATCAAGCGCTCGAAGTCGTGCTGTACTTTTTGCAGTTCGTATCCCGCGGGCAGGAGATATTCGTCCATGACGCGCATCATTCGTTTCTCGATGGACTGAAAAGCCTTGGTGCCGAATCCCTTGCTCTCGGGGGCTTTGTACAGGATGTCATGGGACGTTTCTGCCCACGCGTGATTCAAGATTGTCTGGATTTGAATCTCGCATCGCAGGCCCTTGAATTTCGCGTAGTCGGGCAGTGCGATGCGTTGGGCGTTCAGAAAGACCGTGTAGTGGATGGCTTGATAGCGTTGGTGTGCATTTTCGCTGGTAGGGTGATGTATCTTTGTTTCTTTCCAGTCCACTTCAAAATGTTCTGGGATGAGCCGCGAATTCAGAAACCGGTCCACGTCAGTATTTGTGTAAAAGATCAGTCGGACGCCGGCGAGGTCCTTGATCTCCTTCTCGATAAATTCCGATTCAAGAAGACCGCGGCTATGGAGCTTGGGTTTCAGGCTGGCTGCGGATTTCGCGCGACATTGGATTGACTGCGGTCGGGGAACACTGGTCCCGTCAGCAATCGCCGTTTCCAACACGAATTTCACAATCTCGGCAAACTGAGCATAGAGAGGTTCGCGTTTTTTCTCATAGTCATCAAAATTCATGTGGCGCCCTTTTTCTTACCATATATCCGGCTGCTAATCTTTACCAGACACTGCCGCTCCACTTGAAGAACCGGAAGACCGTTATTGGAGGAACTGGATGGCAATCTCCGCTGGCCGGGCAAGCGCCGCAGGTAAAACGGAGTGCATAGCCCAAGCTGGCTTGAGGGCACGGGAAACCAGAAGAAACATCGCGGCGAGCGCCATTTTGTCGGCGCGCTCGGCGTCGCCTATCGCGCAATTACTTCTGCCGACGACCTTCCACAATCTCAATAGGAAAATCCAGGGTACAAGAAAGCGCCGCGAATCATTTCAGCGTCGTTCTCCGAAACCCCACATGCCCGCACAATGTCGTACCAGTGTGCGACCTGATCGCGCATGTCGCCGACGATCTTCTCTGCCTCATCCTTTTCCAGAAGAAAACGCGCGTGCTGGGACAGAATGTTCTTCGCGTTGGCAAAGCGGCCCAAGTCACCGATTTCCATCGCCAAATCGCGGCGATCCTGGCTGACGACCGGAGAGGGCGTCAGGTCGTAGGCCGGCGACAGTCCCCAATGTTCGTCCCTGGCAATGAGAGCGTGATTGCGGGGGTGATCGTCGAGATTGGAAATCAGCGCATTGAAGCATATCCGCCGGAATAGCTCGCGCGCGTCTTTCTTCGGCTCGGTGACGATGCGGCGTAATTCCTCGACGAGAAGCACATATGACCACCGCGTTCTCGTCTCTGGCGCTTCATCGGCGCGCAAGACGGTCAGGCCGCTGACCATGCGCGCGCGCGCGTAGCCTTGCGCGGTTTTTTCCCGGTCGAAGCGCTTGACGAGGAGCACGTCTTTCCCGCCCACTGATTCAATGCGGCTGTCCGCAGTGCTGATCCCGCATTGCCGTGCCAGCCGCAGCATCGCGTGCTCGACCCGCGGATTGTTCCACCGATCATCCGGCCGGTTGAATTTCGCCATCCAGAGTCCGTCGTCGTCCTGGACCACGGCTTTGGGACGGGCGCCTCCCATAGAGGTTCCAAGAAGCAGTAGCTCCTGGACCTGCGGGGCCGCGGGGTCGGCGGGGATTTCGTCTTTGACGAGCGCTTCGGCCAGCTCCTGCAGCTTTTCGAGGTCGATTGTCTGGTTGAATTTCCGCAGAGGGGCAGGCGGTACTTTATTCAAACCGAAGCCAAGCGCGCCTGCGCGGTCGTCGGGCGATTCCAGAAGATAATCCATCTCGCCAAGCTTCGGCTTGCCGGCATGCTTTTCGATCACGCGTCGGCCCCAGAAGTCCGGCCCGGCATCGCGCAGAGCGCCGAATACGCCATTCAGCTGGACCGTCTCATACGTCGCTTCAGAAAGCTTGAGCTCCACCGGATCAAGGGGCACGGCGTGAGGGCTTGCGAGATAAGACCGGCCGTAGACGAACCGGCCGAGCGGGTCCCCCGCGCGGGTCTTTTCCAGCACAAACCGGCCGGCGGTGACGGCGGAGGTGGCTCCTGGCAACGTGATATAGACAAAACACTCGGACGCAGGATTAGAAGTCATTATCGAGGCCTCCGCTCTTGCGCGCGCGCTGGTTCCCCTTGGCCGCCGCCAAGGCGAGGCCTTCCGTGTCTTTGAGGGGATCAGCAAGATCCTCAAATGGCTGGAGCAGGTCGTAGAGCCAGAGCAGGGCGGTGTACACCCCGATGCCCGTGGACGCCTTGCCGCTTTCGGCATCCCTCACGGCACGGGTTCCCGTGCCGATCTTTTCGGCGACGTCCTCGATGGTCAGCGTGCGCCGGAGCCGCGCCAGCCGCAGGTTGCGGCCAACCTTATTAAGGGCCTGTTCCACCTTGTATGGCGGGGCTATCAACAGTTTGTTGCGAGCGACCATGTTCCCTCAAGAGCACGTTAAACCTCATAATGTGCTCTTAAGAGCATATCCAATATAGCCCGCCAAAGCAACCTACATATGCCCTTGAAGGCACACAAAGCGGTTTAATGGGCTCTTAAGAGCATTTTTGTGCCTAAGAAGCAAGGGTTTGGAGGAAATAAGTGGCCAGATCCCTGTTCCAGACGAAAAAGGCCTGCGCGATGAGGCTGAAGGCCTCGCGGTCGAGCGGCTGGTCGATTCTGAAGACCTTCGTCCGTACGCCGGCCTTTCCGGCATATCGGAGATGGCGCTTCCCGCGCTCTTCGAGTTGCGGGGCGGTGTAGATCCGCAACGCGCCATCGAAATGAATAATGGACCGCTTTCCGGGATCATAAATGGCGTGAAGATAGCGCGCGCCGCGGTACTCGACGCACTTGGCCGACGGCAGCTCTTCACATACGAAATGAATTCCGTCGTCCCTCGGCTCCCACAGGAATTCGGTAACCTCGCCATTCTCATTGGGATTGTCAGCGCGCATTTGTCCGTGATGACCTTCCTTCAGCCTGCCGATGCCATCCCAGTTCAGGGGCCTGGCGTAGACGATCATCTTGTACATCGTCTGCGGGAACGAATCGGACGGACTCCAAAGAAACGGGTCTAGGCGGACGCTGACGTGATCGGCGACGCCCTGATCGTAAAACGATCGGAGAAGCCAGTAGGTCGAATTCGGGCTCTCGGTCGTGGAACAGACGGTGAAGCTGAATCCGTTCGTCGCCAATGTCGCATGGTTGTATTGGAAATCAGCCAGTCGAACCATGCCCTCGCCATCCACTTGTGCGTGGCGCAGGCAATCCGCTGTATAGGGCAGTGATGCCGCTGCCGACGACGACGAGGCCGCCATGACATTGAGGCGCCGGCGCGCCGCCTCTTCGACCAGAAGATGTTCGACGACCCAGATGCGCGCGAGGCGCTCATTTTTTCCGTAGAGGAAGGCGAAGGTATTGTCCGCGTATGCGGCCTCGATATCTTCAGCGGGAAGGCTCGCGAGGCAGCGCGAGAGTTCCGGATAAAGGGGCCATGTAGAATCGTTCGCCTTCCTCAGGAGCTTGTCGAACGGTGCGAGCGGATCAGAAGAAAAATCAAGGACGAGATTCTCTGGCAACTTGACCTTGAATTCCGAAACGGTCATCGCGCCACCTCCTTCAACAGCATACTGGCCTGCGCGGCGCGGTATCAATCGCTGAAGGATGACCGTGGCGACCACAAACTACTCGCATTCCACGAATGAGTCCCGAACACCGCTAATACAAGTGTTACAATCCCCTGCCATGACAGATTTGATCGGAATCGTCCAACAGCTTGAGCAGGAACGAGATCGCATTGGCCAAGCAATTCGGGCGTTGCGGGGAATAGGTTCACCGAACGGAGCGCGTCGGCCCAAGCGATTCCTTTCCGCAGCCGCTCGTCGCCGGATCGCAGCAGCACAGAGGGCACGGTGGGCAAAGGTCAAGGCCGGGAAGAAGTAGGACCAATGGATGACTCTCAGAAAGAACGCGCCATTGAGATGGTCGATCAATTGAAGCACGCCGGAACGAACTGCGGGCTTTTGGCAATGCAGGGAATCATTGTGATGCGGTGCCCCGGCTCGCCCTACACCGACACTCCGACCACATTCGACGAAACCGACTTGGAGAACGCGATTACCTTAGGTCTCGTGAGAAAGCAGCAGATCGTCGGCAGCTACGAATGGGAGTATTACGTACCAACGAAATGAGGCGTTCATGATACTCATCAAGCAAAATACAATCGTCCAGCCTGATGGTACCGTCGCACTGACACTCAACGTTGGGAAGGAAAAGGCGGGACAGACCGTGACTATCACCGTCGAAACTGAAGTCGCCCTACCTACTTCGGGTCCGCCTCCCGGAATGCCGAGTCCCGGAAGACCGGGCGGTCGTCCCCCGCACAATCGAATACAGCCTCGCAAGCGATAATTCGCGGTTCAATGTTGGAAGACCTATTGACCATCCTGTCTACCGCAACCAACTGCCCACAGTGACTCCAAGACTGAAAGCAAGCAATAGTCCTGCTACCATGAGCATGGCAATGTGGAAGTAGAGACTGTCTATTTCAGCCTTCGTGGGAAGCCGGGATGCACGGTCATCGAGCCAGTTCATCCGAGGAATTTACCATGGCTTTGGTTTACTACTATTACCCAACCGACAAGACCCTGATTCAAGGATGGCGTTGCACAGTGTGTGAGTGGAAGTGGTTGTTGAGCGGTGCAACTCCCATCGCAGATGTGACTGAGACGGACCGGTTCAACGCTGAGAGTGGCCACAAAGCCCATACCTGTGTTCCGACGCCAAGACCCTAATGAGGGATGTTCTGCTGAGCGTAAAATAACTGCCATCGGATGGAGGGGAGGATTCTCCAGACAGTGTCTGGAGAATCTGGCCTTGCGGCCAGTCAAGGTAAAAACGCGCGCATTTGCCAAAGATTTGCTCGCCCAAAACCCCGACCAAATTGGCGCGTCAAATCCCCGGATAATTGTTCGATTAGCTGTTCGCCGTACTCAGCACGGTGCTCCCCTCCTTGTTCAAACATGAGAATACGGCGGCCGATTTCCCAGTAGGTGGCAGTCATGATCGAGTTGACATTCCGGGCAGTAACGGATCGGGCTGTTTTGAGCAGTTCGACGATTCCGGCGTGGATGTTGTTTTAGTTCTCTGGGACGGTTGTCATCTTCGTCATCGCGATTTCTCCATCTTAATGGCTGGCTCTCTCAGATCTCGATCCCAATTCCCTGGATGGCGGAGGCAGTTGGACTCACTTCCAAAGCGGAAGTTTTCGAGACATCGGCGCCGAGCTGAGGCCCCAGCTTCGCCATGTCGTCAGTGAAGAGTGTTGCTTGATGGCTGGCGCGCGAGATGGAGACGTAGCCGAACCGGGAGTTGAGCAGGTCCGGGTGGACGCTCGTATCGGCATGAACGAGGACGCGTTCGGCGGTCAGGCCCTGGGAGCTGTGACTGGTGACGGCATACCCGTGGTCGAAATGCCGATGCTCATTGGCGTTGAATTCGATCTGCCGGTTGTTGTCGAGGCGGGCGGAGAGATGGCCATCGGGATGGATTGCCTCGATAACGGCGAGGTCGCGATTGGCAACGCCAAGCGATTTGTCGGGCGCGGTGAACTGGATGCGCTCACCTACGGAGAACTCGCGGTCGATTTCGCGATAGATGCTGACGCCGGTGAGACGGCGGGGATCGTAGGTGGCAAGTTCTTGGTTTGATTTCTCGACCGTGAGCTGGTTTGCTGCTGGGTTGATCGCGACGACCGATGCGTAGGCGGCGGCCTGGATTCCGATGGCTTTGCTGCCCCGTGTATAGCGAACTACATCGCGGATTTCGTAGTGACTTGCCCAGGATCGTTCGGCCCCCGTCATGTCTTGACGCTGAACCAGGATACGGAAGGCGTGATCTTCGGGTGCAAGGGCCCCCGTGACTTTCAACTCCTGGCGAACAGCGACGTTTAGCTCGCGGCGGGAAGCATTGTCCGGGGAGACGATGAGCGTGTTCTCGGGTGATTCGACGTAGCTCTTTGCGATGGTGCGAACGCGATCTTCTCGATCGGGGATTTCCTTGAGACGACCCTGCTCTTGGAGCGCGTCGAGCGCAGCGGAGACTTGGCCCGTAGCCAGCAATTCGACAGTGGATTTGAGAGCCGGGTCTTTTTGACGCACGATCTCATCGAGCTTGGCGGTGCGCATCCCGGCTTCCTGCAGTTGCTCGAAAGGCCGCCCCGCTTCGACTCCCTGATGCTGGCGGATGTCGCCGATGAGAAGCATGTGGTCGGTGGGACCAAGCCGCACAAGGAACTCGCGGATCTGGTTCGTGCTGGCAAGGCTCGATTCATCGACAAGGTACAAGTGTTTTCGTCCAGGTGGGTCTGGATTTGAATTGCGCGCAAGAAACCCTTGCAGGGTTCCAGCCTCGATTCCTGCTTCATTCAGTTGGCGTGCCGCGCGGGAGGTTGGGGCAAAACCCTCGACCCGATAGCCCTGTGATTCAGCGACGCTGCGGATCGTCGTTAGCGTGGTTGTCTTGCCCGCGCCGGCAAAACCTTGAATGCCGTGGATGCGGTCGGATGAACCGAGAACATCTTCGACGACGCTTTTTTGTGCATGGTTAAGACGCGGATGTTGGTCGGCGAAGGCGATGGCCTGCGGACGCGAAAGAATCGGTTCGACATGGTTTTGCCCCTGGCGCATCCGACTCAGAATTTCGTGTTCGGCCTCGATGGTCTTAGCGGTCGTAAATTGACGTCCCGGAACGCCCTGCTGTCGTTCGACAATTCGAAATTCTCCGGAAGCCAAGCGGGCGTCAAGATGGGCGCGGACCTGGCCATGAGTGATCTCACCCATACCTCGGCGCAATCCGTCGCGGATAAGGGCGCGTTCGTCCACAACCGCCTCGCGCTCGAAGTTCTTGTCGCGGGAAAAGGTGAGAGATTCTCGGACGCGGTCAACCAAGTTCACGGGCTTTTCTTGATGCTGAAACCGCTCCTGGGCAGCCCGTACAACGGCCTCGGCTTGGTGTCCAAAGTCTGCCGCCAGCTTTCGGTGTGCGGCCATTACCTCGGCTGGCGAATGGATTTCTTTACGGTCGCGGGTCGAGTGTGCGGCGATTTCGGCAGCCTCTTTCCCGGAGCGGCCCGTGCGTTCGAGGTAATCACGAATCTGTTGGCTGCGGGGACTGGATGCGTCGAGGTATTCCTGCGTGTATCCCTTGATCTCGGGCGCACCGCTCCGCCCGGCCGTAATTTCGTAGCCGAGTTGGCGCAGCTTGTAAGTCAGCTCCGATTGATAGATGGCCGTGGCGAACTGCTGCGAAGCAAAAAGGCTGTGCGGCTGAATGGCACGGGGCTGGCCGTTGTCGCGCTCAGTCACGTTGAAGATAACGGTATGGGTATGAAGCTGTGGCGCGACATAGCCATCGACCGGGCGGGCTGTATCGTGCTCGAACTTGGCGGCGATGAATTTACCCGTGGTTTCGGGCGGATGATTACCGCCGATGCGGGCTTGCGTGTAGCGTTCGAGTTGGTCG
>Ga0182016_10007821_pt1 | contig 10911 bp, 11 predicted proteins | sample 712S2MmetaG_FD_120491 | JGI IMG/M metagenome (GOLD analysis project Ga0182016, IMG submission 120491) | Permafrost microbial communities from Stordalen Mire, Sweden - 712S2M metaG | ecosystem: Environmental > Terrestrial > Soil > Wetlands > Permafrost | place: Sweden: Stordalen | collected...
GAGTTCGGCGTGCGGCCGGCGTTCGAGCCGTCGCATCCCAAGATGGGCGTGCTGGTTTTGGATGCGTCGCAGCGGGCGGGCGGAGTTTCAAGGGAGAGATAAGAGCTATCATCGAAGTGATGGCAACGGTTCGCATCACGGAAGCTGAACTCGCCCGCGACATTCATGCCGTGTTAACGAAGGTGCGGCAAGGCGTCGAGGTCATTGTGGAGCAGGACAATCGCGCCGTGGCTGTGATCCGCCCTCCGCATCGGAGCGGGCGGCCTGTATCGGAGATCCTCCGGCAAGCGAGGGAGCACAACTCCGCTGTAACGCTCGATCCTGAATTCGGAAAGGACCTGGAGGCCATTATCGCGAGCCACCAGGAACCATGGAATCCGCCCTCCTGGGAGTAGTGCTCGACTCCAGCATTGTCATCACGGCCGAGCGGCGAGGTCTTCCGTTCCCCGGTTTGGTGGAGGCGATACAGACCAGCTACGGAGAAATCGAAATCTCGCTCTCGCCTGTCACCGTGGCCGAACTCGTTCACGGGATCTATCGCGCGCGGACGCCCGAAATCGGCCAACGCCGCCGCGAGTACATCGAAGAAATGGTCCGCCTTATTCCGTTTCATCCCATCACGATTGAAACGGCTTACGTGGTCGGGAAGATCGAAGGCCAGGAGGCGGCAAGAGGTAACGTCCTTCCGTCTAGCGACCTGTTCATTGCGGCGGCTGCCATCGAGCAGGGCTATGCCGTCCTGACCGAGAATCTTCGGCATTTCAAGAGGATTCCCGGAGTCCAGGTCCTGACGCTGTGACAAGCGCGCCAGAGGGCGTGGCGCTATGGGAGACGTCGCTACCGCGGGAACTCGCGCGCCGCTCCTGAGCGTCATCCAAGACTTGGTCGCGGCTGCGATTGAGTACCACAATCCCTTCGCGTTCGAACGGAAGAGGGCTTGGAAACGACGGCCTTGATCCCCGTTACACTAAGAACAGTGGCCAGAAAGCAAACCGCCGGGGCGAGATACGCCGAGTACACCGGGCTCGCGCTCCTGTTGCCGGCCTCCACGTTTGTGGGATACGCCATCGGATACTACCTCGATAAGGCCTTCGGCACCACCTGGCTGCAGATCGTCTTCCTGATTTTGGGGAGCGTGGGCGGCTTCGTGGCGCTGATCCGGCAGATCATGCGGGATTCCAATGACGACGACGCCTGACCCGCTGAGCTTCGAGGGAGCGGCCGCGCGCATCGGGCGTATCCTGACCGTGGTCGCGGTACTGGGAACGTGCGGGGCCCTCGCGCTGGGCGGGTGGAAGGTGGGCGCGGGGTTCCTGCTGGGCGCGGCCATCTCGGGGCTCAATTACCACTGGCTTCACAAACTGGTGGCCAGCCTCGGCGCCGGTGGACGCCCGCGCTACCGAAGCGTCATTTTGGGGTTCCGTTATCTGATTTTGGGCTGTGGCGCCTATGTTATATTAAGGCTTTCTCCCGTCAGTCTGACGGCCTGCCTTGTGGGGCTGTTCGTGTTGACAGCGGCAGTCTTCGTGGAAGTCATATTCGAGTTCGTCTATGCCAGAAAGTGAACTTTGGGTTACCAGGATTTTTAACGACTACCTGTCGGCGCCGGGGAATGCGGCGTTGCGGCTGGTGGGCATGCACGCCCAGGCGCGGCCGTGGGCCGATTTTGTGGTCATGCAGCTCGTAGTTGTCGTGCTTTTGATGGCGGTGTTCGCGTTTCTGCGCCCGCGGCTTTCGGCCGACCGGCCCGGTCCGCTGCAGCACATTTTCGAAATGCTCTACGGCTTCGTCAAGGATCAGGCCGAAGATCAGGTGGGGTCCGCCGCGCATCGTTATGTGGCCTTTTTCGGCGCCCTTTTTCTTTTTATTCTGACCTCGAACCTGATCGGTCTGGTTCCCTGCTTCGAGTCGCCCACGCAGAACCCCTCGGTGACGGCCGGCTGCGCCTTCGCGACATTCGCCTATTACAATCTGGCCGGTGTAATCGCTCAGGGGCCCTTGCGTTACCTGGCGCACTTTGCCGGGCCGCTCTGGTGGCTCGCGCCGCTCATGTTTCCCATCGAAATCATCAGCCATCTGGCGCGGCTTCTTTCGCTCACGGTTCGTCTTTATGCCAATATGTTCGCCGGCGAGCAGGTGACCCTGGTATTCCTGAACCTCACCAAGTTCGCGGTGCCGGTGATTTTTATGGGGCTGCACATTTTCGTCGGCGTGGTGCAGGCTTACATTTTCATGCTGCTGGCCATGGTGTATGTGGGCGGCGCGGTGGCGCACGATCATTAATAACGGCTTTATCCGCTTTGCAGTGTGAGCCCGGCTGTACGGTGTCCGGGAACCACCCCCTGGAGCGATTTTCTTAAGGAGAAAACGAATGACGAAGAAGCTTTTTGTAATGCTGGCCCTCATGTTGATCGCCAGCCCGATGATTTTCGCGCAAGGCGCCACCAGCCAGGGAACGCAGGAAAACGGCCAGTGGGTCGTCATCAGCGCCGGTTTCGCCATGGCGATTGCTTCCAGCCTCTGCGGTCTGGCGCAAGGCAAGGCGATTTCCAGCGCCGTGGAAGGCATGGCTCGCAATCCCGGAGCCGCCAAAGCGATTCAGTTGGCCATGCTGATCGGGTTGGCATTTATCGAATCCTTGTCCCTTTACGTGTTGCTGATTATCTTCGTGAAGGTGAAGTGATTTATGCCGGGGACGGGCGCCCGCTCGTCCCCGCTTTACCACTCCCGTACTAGTGGCTCCCCAAGACTAGTACGTTAGGCCGATATCCTTCCTCAAGATCTATTGACCTAACTGTCACCGTCCATTAGCATAAGTATCGGCTCAATGGAACAGCGACGAACCAGACGTTTCAAACTACAGCTCCCGCTAGAGATCACCCGGACGGGAGCGGTCCGCGTGGCGGCGGCCGGGTTGACTAAGAACATCAGTTCGAGCGGCGTGCTGTTCACCGCCGAACGGGAGCCCGATCTGGGTGGTCCCATCGAGTACGTGATCACGCTTAACCAGGATGGCACGCAGGCGGTGAACCTGCGCTGTATCGGCAAGGTACTCCGCTCGGAGCGCATGGAAAGCGGCCGCGAAGACATACCGGCATACCAGGTCGCCGCCACGCTGGAGCGTTACGAGTTCGTGCGGGAACATTAGCGGTTGGCTGGTTTCTGTCGCGAAACTCACTTCAAATTTAGGCCCGCTGTTCGGATAGGATCGAGGGCAGGCGAGCACCGCCTGCCCCACCTGCCAGAACTCCCGATGTCGGCCGGGGATTTCGGATAGTTGGGGAAATAAGGTGAGCCACTTCGGGCCGCCACTCGCTGGCGAGCGTTTCGAAGGTGGCGGACTTCAGTCTTCCCCAGAGGGGACCCCGGGCTTCCGCCCGCCCTCCTGCCAACGATGTGAGACCTGCGAAGGGCGGACTGAAGTCCGGGGTCCCCTCTGGGGAAGGCTGAAGCCTGCCCCACCCCCCGGCTCAGCCTAATTCCATGAGATCAGGAGTCCAGAGTCTCGACCCAGCAGACACGAGTGTCTGCGCCACGAGGACGGGCTCATCCCAAATTCCACGAAGTCAGGAGTTCTGTGTGCGGGTCAAACTGACCGCTCTGGCTCCACGGATAGCGCGCCGCTCGCTGAAAGCTCTACCGCTTCACCGTCCTCCCGTCGCCAGCGTGAACCACTTCGATTCGAACCCGGCGGGGATCGCCATACTGCTCTTGTTCGAAGGAAACAGAAACGTGCCCACGCCCCAGTAAAAGATCCCGGTGTCGCGCAATTCCAGACTCGCACCCAACTTTTTGACCAGCTCCTTGCCGGGCTCGCTGCGGACCACGAAGGGCGATACCACCCCCTGCACATCCACCCGGTTGAAGGCCAGTACCACCCGAAAATACGGGGTCGGCAGCAGGTGGTGTTCCACGCGGCGGATGCGGCCGCGGACTACCGCGCCGGCCGGAATCAGTTCTCCGGGGGAATTCGGACGGCGAACCGCTTTCACCACCTTTGCGGCCACCGGATCGCCGGCAGCCGCGGTGGCCGTGTCGATGGGGCCGTCGAGCGCCAGGGTCACCGGCAGGCCGAGGGGCACGGCTACGCGGCCGCGCCCGCCGCTTTGCGGAGTATTGCTATCGGCGCCGGCCGGCTCGTCGAAGACGATTTCCGACTCCGCCCGGTACTCGCGGCAGTTTGCGAACGTGGTCACGTTGCGCGTCTCCGGTCCGTTCTTGAGCTGGATCTCCAACTGGCTCTGGCGCGGCAGCAGGACGTCGCTGTCGCCGATGTGAACGCTCCGGTAGTCCAGCGTGGCGGCGGCCTGGCAGAAGGCGGCGCCGGGTGGCGGTTCCACCGTGCGGACGATCAGGCTCGCCAGTTCCAGAGACTGAGGGTCTATCCGGAATTCGCCCTCATAGGCGGTAGGGCTCCACGCCGCGGCGGTCTTGATCTCGAAGCGGCTGGCCGCCAAGGGTACACGGTAGCCATACTCGTACAGGGTTTTGCCGTTGACGGACTGCTCCCCTTTGTACTGGAATGCCACTCCCGGCTGGCCGAAGACGATGTTCAGAAAGCCGCCGAACGAGCCGGTCGAAACCGGGCCATTGCGGATGAGTTCGTCGACATTGCGCTCGTCGAACCGCGTGGCGCCCGGCCAGGAATGCAATTCGCCTCCCTGGGAGATCGTCACTTCGAGCCGCACGCGATCGGTAGAGGTGAGCTGTTCCTGACGGCCGGCGCCCGAGGGCGAATCGCACGCCGGCTGTGGGACGGGCTGTGCCGGAAGTTCCCGCGGCGGCGGCGCCGGCTGATAGTAGCTGCGATCCACGGTCTCGATACAGACGTAGTTTTCGAGATTTTGCGCCATCGCCTGGAGCCGCGTACGCGCCTGCTCCAGCACTGCGGCAGGGTCGCGCCCAGTCTGCCCATAAGCCAGGGCGGCGGCCAGAAATACCACGAGGCGCCGCCGGCACGCATGTCCGCTTGGCGCCCTCCGGGCCGGGGAGTCATCCCGGCGCTCCGGGACGCTTGCTGCCGCTCCCGGAGAGGGTCGAGACAGTCCGGGGAAAGACATTATTGGCCACGGATAAACACGGATGAACACAGATAAAAAGGCAAAGAAGGAAGGGTTTTTCTTATCTGTGTTCATCTGGGTTCATCGACGGCTAAATTTGTTTGTGCGGAGCGGTGGCTCGGTCCGACTCCCCGGCAGTTCCTGGGGCAGCGCATTCGAAGGAACCGCTTGCTTGCGCGCGCGGCTCGGAAAACGCAGCGAGCGACCGTGAGGGAGCGGGTTCAATACCGAATTTTGCAAGTCCCTGTTCAGCTTTGCCCCAGCCTCCGGGAGTTCCGAACCTCGACCCGGCAGGCAGCAGTGTCCGCGCCACGAAAACGGACCCGTCGCAATGTCCACGAGATCGGAATTTCGGACGCTCGGCACTCCCGGGATTGACCGTCGATCCTCTTCGGGCAGTGGGCCCGGTTCAGCGTGGGCGGGCAGGAGGCGCCGCCTGCGCCACCTCGAGCCCGATGGCGGCAACCTCACTGCCTGGGTTTCGCGGAAGCCACCCTCGGCTTCCAGTTTTGGGCGGCGCGCTCCTGGTCGGCCACCTCCGATGGCTGCAGCCTGGCCGCTTCGGCGGTGCGCAGTTTCTCTTCGCTCCTGTCGCCATGGAGGAAGGCCAGAGTCAGCCAGAAATATGCGCGCTTATCGTCTTTGGCGGCGCCATTGCCGGTGGCAAAGCGCTTTCCAAGCTCCGCCATGGCAGGCCCGTAGCCCTGCCCCGCCGACGCGCTGGTCCAGCGCTCGGCCTGCTCTTCGTCGCGCTTCACGCCCTTGCCCGTGGCATACATACGGGCCAGGAAATATTGCGCCTCGGGATGCCCGCTATCGGCCGCGTGCCGGTACCAATAGACGGCCTGCTCCGGATCCTGGGGCACGCCGTACCCCTCCACGCTCAACCAATCGGTGGGCGGGCCATCGGATTCTACCGAGTTGGCCATCTCGAACCAGCGGATAGCGTCCGCCGTGTCGCGGGGAACCCCCCAGCCGTGCGCGTACATCTGGCCCAGGGCAAACTGGGCTTCCGCGTTGCCCTGGTCGGCGGCTTTCCGGTACCAGCTCGACGCCGCGTTGAGATCGCGAAGCACGCCCAGCCCCTGGGCGTATAGAACGCCTAAGTCGAATTGCGCCTCGGCCTGTCCGGCATCGGCGCCCGCCTTCCATTCCCGATAGGCCTTCAGGTAATCCTTGTTCTTGAATGCCGCCAACCCCGCAGCGGTGTCGGCCGGAGCCGGCAACGAGGCCAACAACAGTACACCGACGATGTATCTCATCCCCTATCCTTTCCAACCAACCTGGAATTATCAATCCGGATCTCAGGTTGCTTCAAGTGTACACCCGCATGGGGTGACAGCCGGCGCGCCATCGGCGGGAATAAAACGTGCCCCGGCCGTGGCGTGGGACGATACGCGCAACGGTTACCACCTGCAAAGCTGGTCTGCGGACGGCATGGCGCTCCGGGCCGGAACTCCCGATGCCGTGGAATTTGCAGTGAGCCCACAGGCGGGGCAGGCGAGCACCGCCTGCCCCACCCGCGAAGCTCTCGCCATCGAAAGGAACGGCCCAGCCCATTTTCCCCGCCAGTTTGAAATTGCGGGCGACATCAGGAGTTCTGACCGGCAGAATTAGAGCCCCGGAACCAGCCCCTGAAGAGCTATGATGACTCTCTGATGTCCAACGGCTCCAAACGTCCCGGGCCCAAAGCCTATCTGCTCATCACGCTCTTCGCCCTGCTGCTGGTGTTGTTTCCTTTTCTGTTCTGGTATTACACCTGGTTTGGCCGTCCGCTCACGGCGGGCGACCTGGATCGATATTTCGCGGACACGTCCAAGCCCCGCCATGCGCAGCACGCGCTGGTGCAACTCAGCGACCGCCTGGCGCGGCATGAAAACGTCTCCCGCTGGTATCCCCAAGTCATTCGGCAGTCCACCAGCTCCAACCTGGAGTTGCGCGAATCGGCCGCGTGGGTGATGGGCCAGGACCCCACCTATGCACCCTTCCACGAAGCCCTGCTGCGGCTGATCCACGATTCGCAGCCCATGGTCCGCCGCAATGCCGCGCCGGCTCTGGCAGCCTTTGGAGATGCCGCCGCGCGCCCGGAACTGGTGGACATGTTGCGGCCCTATACGGTTCACGCTCCGGCCGGCGGAAAGCTGAAGTACCGGCTCAAACCGGGCGACTACGTCAACCCCGGAACGCTGGTGGGCCACATCGGGGATGCGGAAGTGCGCTCCGCGGCGCCTGGGGAAGTGCGGGCGCTGGACCGGCAGGACGGGGACGTGGTGAACCCCGGCGATCCGCTGGCCGATCTTTCCGCCGATCCCAACCATGTGTGGGAAGCGTTGCGCGCCCTTTTCCTGGTGGGACAGGCGCCCGATCTCGAAGAGGTTCAGCGTTACACCCGTCCGGCGCCCGGCATGCCGGAGAAAGTGGCGCGTCAAGCCGCGGAAACCGCCGAGGCGATCCGGAGCCGCGCTTCGCAGCGGTAGGGCAGCGGGCATGCCTCCGAACTCCCGATGCCGCCGCGCAATTTCTGCCTGGCGGGGAAAATGGGTTGAGCCATTCCTTTCGATGGCGAGAGCTTCGCAGGTGGGGCAGGCGGTGCCGCCTGCCCGTCCGCGCTGAATTTGGCGCGCTGCTCGAATAGGATCGAGGGTAGGCGAGCACCGCCTGCCCCACCTGCGAAGCTCACTGCAAATTCCACGACATCAGGAGTTCTGAGGGCGCTCACCTGCCAGCTCCGCCCGCGCTGAACCGAGCCCGCTGCCCGAATAGGATCGAGGGCAGGCGAGCACCGCCTGCCCCACCTGCGAAGCTCACTGCAAATTCCACGATATCGGGAGTTCTGAGGGCGCTCACCTGCCAGCTCCGTCCGCGCTGAATTTGGCGCGCCGTCCGAATAGGATCGAGGGCAGGCGAGCACCGCCTGCCCCACCTGCGAAGCTCACTGCAAATTACACGATATCGGGAGTTCTGAGGGTGCTCACCTGCCAGCTCCGCCCGCGCTGAATTTGGCGCGCTGTCCGAACAGGATAGAGGGCAGGCGAGCACCGCCTGCCCCACCTGCGAAGCTCACTGCAAATTCCACGACATCAGGAGTTCTGAGGGCGCTCACCTGCCAGCTCCGCCCGCGCTGAATTTGGCGCGCTGCTCGAATAGGATAGAGGGCAGGCGAGCACCGCCTGCCCCACCGGGCAAGGAATGGGTCAGCGCATTTTCCCAAGCCACCCGAAACGGCGGGGTGCCTCGGGAGTTCAGAGCCTTTGGCCGGCAAAAACGTCGGAAACTACGCATTTAAACCCAACGGCAGCAGCACCGGCAGGCAGCCCGAGTGTGGCAAAACCCGCCGCTTTCATGCGATAGTAATAATGGAGTCTCAAGGTTAGTTTTCGTAGCGAGGTGCATTGAAGACGTTTTTAGTAGTTTGCGCTATTTTTGTGTTCATTTTTCAGGCCAGCAGTTCGCCATTAGCCCTCGTCGTTTTAAATACCGCCGCTTGGGATGCGGGTCATCCGCCCATGGATTGGCAGGTAAAGGTGAATCATGGCCAGCCCGAATTCGGTGTCTGCAAGGATAACTCCGGCCCGTGCCTGCACTTGAAAAGTGTCGGTGCTTCTTTCGGGCTGGAGCACAAGGTAAACGTATATCCCGCCCAGATGCCATACCTCACTTGGCGCTGGAAGGTGACGCAGTTGCCCAACGGCGGCGATTTCCGGCGGGCTACTACCGACGATCAGGCTGCCCAGGTACTGGTGGCCTTCGACGACAATCGCGTGATCGCTTACATCTGGGATACCAACGCGCCCAAAGGCATCGCCCAATCCGCCAACTCCTTCCCGTTTGTGCACATTTTCGCGGTGGTCTGCGAGTCTGGCTTCGGGGATGCCAACCACTGGGTCGCGGAAAGCCACAATGTGGCGGCGGATTACGAACACGCCTTCGGCCGGCCGGTAACGCGCGTGAAGGGGTTGCGACTGCAGATTAATTCCCAGCATACCGGCACCGTGGCGGAGAGCTACTTCGGAGAAGTGGCCTTCCGTAGCACGCCGGAATAATGATACTGGTCACCGGGGGCACCGGCTTCGTCGGCAGCCATCTTCTGGAAAAACTCGGCGCTCGCGGTGAGGCTGTGCGCTGTCTGGTGCGGCCCACTACGAACGCCCGCCGCTTGCCCGCGGGAGTAGAAACGGCCCTTGCCGATCTGACCGGCGGGCAGGGCTTGGACCGGGCGCTCGACGGGGTGGATACCGTGATCCACCTGGCGGGCGTCACCAAGGCGTTATCCAAGGCCGATTACTTCGCCGGCAACGCCCGCGCCACGGAAACCCTGGTACGCGCCCTCCAAGGCCGCTCAATCCGCCTGGTATACGTCAGCAGCCTGGCAGCCATCGGACCGAGTCCCGATGGGCGCCCTCTGGACGAGGATGCCGTACCGCATCCCGTGAGCAGCTACGGCGAATCCAAACTGGAGGGCGAAAGAATTGCGCGCCGGTTCGCTCCGGATGCCGTGATTATCCGGCCGCCGGTGGTGTATGGCCCGCGCGATACCGACGTTTTCCAGATGTTTAGAGCCATCGCCCAAGGGCTGGTGCTGGAGATAGCCGGTGGCGAGCGCTGGTTCAGCGCGATTTATGTGGAAGACCTGGCGGATGGCCTGTGCGCCGCGGCGCGCGCCGGCAATGCCGCCGGCCGAACCTATTTCCTGACCTGCCGCAAGCCGGCGAGCTGGCAGGAATTGGGCGCCACCGCGGCGCAAATCATGGGTTGCCGGCCGCGAACGCTGCGAGTACCGGTGGCGGCGGCCAATACGGTGGCATTTTTCAGCGAAATGTGGTCGCGCATTTCGCGGAATCCTGCTATCATCTCGCGAGAGAAGGTCGCGGAAGCTTGTTGCCGGTTTTGGACGTGTGACCCTACGCGCGCTGCCGCGGACTTCGGTTTTGAAGCGCCAACGCCGCTCGCCGCCGGCTTGGCCAAAACCCTAGCTTGGTACAAGGAGGCCGGTTGGCTCAAATACTAAGATTCCGTGGTGCGGGTTGGGGCGATTGCCCTTCCGGCGCTGCGGCATTGGGCCGGCGTTCATGATGCCTGCCGGCACACGTTTCTGGCCTGTCGACAAGGTAATCCTGGGCTATTTTTTTCTGACCGGCCTGGTGGTCCTCGGCTGGTGGAACACGCTTCCACAGGCGCCCGGCCTGCTGGTCTGGCATATTCTGGGGGCGGCCCTGGTCGTCTTCGAGGTGAAGCGGCCCAACCGCACCTCCTGGCTTTTCCGGAACTGGTATCCGCTGCCATACGTAGGTTACTTCTACAAAGAAATGGCCCTGCTCATTCCGGCCGTGCGGCAAAACGACATTTCCCGGCAAGTCTCGGACCGGTGGCTGGCCAATCTGGATTTCCGGATCTGGAGTGCCAATCCCTGCGTCTGGCTGGAGCGGATTCAGTCGCGGGCGCTCACCGAGTGGGAGCAACTGCTGTACACATTGTTTCTTCCAGCCGTCATATTGGTGGCGCTGCTGTTGTGGCGCAAGGGCCGTTTCGTAGAGTTCCAATATTATGCGTTTTTAATTGCGGTGGGCTACATGGTCTCGTACGCAGGCTACATTTTCGTGCCGGCGCGGGGGCCGCGGTATTTGCTTGCGAGCTTGCAGCACATCCCCTTGCAGGGATTGTGGTTATTCCGGAGCATGCAGGACGGGCTCGACAAGCTGGAATCGTACCATTACGACTGCTTTCCGAGCGGCCACACGGAACTGACCTTGCTAGCCTGCTGGGGCAGCCGGGTGGTATCGAAGCGGTGGTTCAGGATCTATTTGGCTTACACTCCGTTCCTCATTTTTGCTACAGTTTATCTTCGATACCA
>Ga0182016_10007822_pt1 | contig 10911 bp, 11 predicted proteins | sample 712S2MmetaG_FD_120491 | JGI IMG/M metagenome (GOLD analysis project Ga0182016, IMG submission 120491) | Permafrost microbial communities from Stordalen Mire, Sweden - 712S2M metaG | ecosystem: Environmental > Terrestrial > Soil > Wetlands > Permafrost | place: Sweden: Stordalen | collected...
ACCTGGACAGCGCGCAGAAGGTTCTTACGGAAACAATTGCCAGCTCCAAGGCGGCAAACGACATTCCGGCGGAAGCGGAGTCGGAGGCGTTCGCAGGGAACATTGCCTACCTCAAGGGGCAGGCGGAGGCCGGCGAGACGCTGACAGCGCATGCCCTCGAACTTTCACGCAAGTCCGGTGTGCCTCCCTCGGTGAAAGCGTGGAGTGCGGGGTTCTATGCCTGGAACCGCGAGAATAACGGCTATCGCAGCGATGAAAATGTGCGCCTGCTGCAATACGCGGCCAAGGAGTGCCGGGACAACAAATTGAGCGATCGCGAAACCGCCGATGTGCTCTATTTGCTTGGTCAGGATCTTGAATTGCGCGGCCGCCTCGACGAAGCGGAGCAGGTTTTCAACCAGACTCTGGACGTATACAGCAAGGACCCGGCAGCTCTGTGCGACCAATCGGAGGTCTACGGCGACCTGGCCTATACCAAGGAGATGCGCGGCGATGTGCAGGGCGCGCTGCCGATTTACCAGCGAGCGTACGACGGATACAAGCAATGCACGGGTCCCGACAGCAGCGGCGCGCTAACCGAGCAGGAATTTCAGGCGGGTGCGTTGATGAAACTGGGGCGAGCCAAAGAAGCCCTGCCGATGATGGAGACGGCGATTCCCATCTGGAGGAAGCTGGATGGCGGGAGTCCGGATTTTGCGGAGCCGCTCTATTTTCTCTCCAAAGCTTACGTACAAACAGGTCACTTTGAAGAGGCGGAGAAAGGCGCCAAGGAAATGATGGCGGTGCAGGAAGGAAAGGTAGCCTCGACCGACCGGCGCTTTGGCGCGACACACATGATCTGGGCCGAGGCGCTGGCTGGGCAGCACAAATATGCTGAAGCGTTGCCGCACGCCCAGATGGCCGAAAAGCTGCTGACGAATTCGATTTCTCCGGGTGCGAAGCTGATGAGCGCCGAAGCGCACCAAGTGCTGGTGGATGTGCAGGCAAAAGTGCAAAGCTTCTAGACCCAGCAAGCAAAGCGCTCCCTGCGGGAAAGGTCATGAACTCTGGGCTGACGATCCAGAAATCGTGACTCGCGTGCTGGTTGAATAACGTTTCTTGGAAAGAAGGAGGATCATGCGCACTCTGGTTTATACAGCTCCACATCAGGTCACAATGGAAGATCGCCCGCATTCCCGGCCTGCCGCGGGAGAATGCGAGATTGCGGTTGCGGCCGCTGGCATCTGCGGCTCCGATATTTCCGGTTTCCTTGGCCACAGCCGCCGCCGTATTCCCCCATTGGTGCTGGGGCACGAACTTGTGGGGCGCCGGACATCGGATGGCGAGCGCGTGGTGGCGAATCCGTTGATTAGTTGCGGCCGCTGCACAGCCTGCCTGAGCGGTGCGCAGAATTTATGTGAAAGCTGGCGGCTGCTGGGGATGGATCGGACGGACGGCTGCTACCAGGAGTATGTCAACGTCCCGGAGGCACAGGTCTTCGAGATCCCCGACGAAGTAAGCGATGCGCAGGCGGTGGTTGCCGAGCCGCTGGCCAACATCGTCCACCTGTTCCGGATAGCCGCGCCATTGCCGTTCTTCCGCATGGGGATTGTGGGCGGAGGGACGATGGGTTCGCTGGCGCTGCTCACAGCCAAGCGTTTGGGCGTGCGCGATGTACTCGTCCAGGATGTGAGCGAAGTGCGCCTGGCTTCGGTGCGCAAAATGGGCGCGACACTGGCGGCGAACGTCGGTACGGAGGCGGGTCGCGAGGATGCAAAGCGGTTTGCGGGGCGCGGGTTCGACTTGGTACTCGACGCTTCGGGGGTAGGACCGGCGCGGCAGGCTGCATTCGATCTGTGCAGGCCGGGCGGTCTGGTGGTGCTGCTGGGGATGGGCCAGGAACGCAGCGAGATCGACTTTGTGACCAGCATCCGCAAGGAACATCGTGTGTCGATGTCGTTCGCGTATACGCCTGCGGACTTTGCGCGGGCACTGAATTTGCTGGCAGCGGGCGAAATCGATCTGCGGCCCTGGACTGCGGAGTTGCCGCTGGAAGATGGCCAGAAGGCTTTCGATCGGATGACGAAGACGCCAGGAGATACGCTGAAGATGGTGCTGCGGGTGAGTTAGTGCCACGACGATCCAGTGTCGTGATTTCAAAGTTCAAATCAAAAAAGTCACAAACTCTGAGCGCAGTGTACTTCAGCGGAGTCGAAGGACCTGCTTTTGGAACACGTAATGTTTTGGATAACCGCTTCAGAGAAATGCAACGAACTTCGGATTCACGTCTTCGGAAGCACGAAGGCTTCCCATCAAAGAGTCTCTACGGCGTTGATTCTGGTCGACACTTCGACGACCAGGGCTTCCAGGTCGGTATGGAACGATCTGCGCTCACGAGCGGGTAGTTCCTCCAGCAGATCGGCAAAGGATGTGACCTCGCACCCTGGGAATGCGAAGAACCCCGCTGTGTCCGCGAGTCTGCAACTGACCTTGATCAATTCAGCCATGCTCCAGACACCATCGGGGCGGCGCGGCGAGTGATGGTCCGCGACGATGGGATCGAAGTCTGAAGGCAGCTTCCAATCCGCGATAAGGTGGGCTCCCGCCTGGCAATGATCGCATCCGAATAGCTCAACCTCGAGAGGCAGGATGCTGGCTCCCGACCCTTCGTGCTTCGCCAGCAGATCGGCATACTCTTTCGGTTTGATGACGGCCAGCGCCAGGCGCCCCATATCGTGCAGCACGCCGGAGGTGTAAGCGGTGTCCTTGTCCATGAAGCCTGCCGAAGCGAGCTGCTCCGCGATCATGCCGCAGGCCAGGTTGTGCCGCCAAACGTTGCGGATGACTGGATTGCCGAGGGACTTGCCGAGGTAAGACCTGACTCCCACGGTGAGACACATTCCCTGCAGGTGACTGGCGCCGAGTACCGCGATGGCCTGGAGGATGGAGTGTGCGGGAAAGCGAGGCGCATAAACCAGGGAATTCGCGATGGTGAGAACTTCGCTGGCGAACGCGGCGTCCGAGGAGATGAGATCGCTCAACTGGTGAAGCTGCACCTTTTCGTTGTTGATCAGCTGGAGTACCCGAATCGCGACTTGCGGAAACGGGGGGAGGCGCAGATGAGCCCATGGTGGGCGAAACGCCGCGTTTCTTTGCTTTTCGATACTCACGTTCACCGTCTCCATCGAACAAGTGGATGATTTCGATACCGCATGGTGTTTGCGGCGGAAGCGTTTTTCTCGACCGCCGAGAATTGTTCGAGCCTCTTGATAGTCTCTTCTTCGGCATAATGCGTGGTTTTGTACAGCGGATGCTCTGCCGGGAGTCTCAAAAGGGAGACCTACGTCGTTTCATTGCAAGCAGTCCCATAATGGTCGGCGCTGGGCTGTTTTTCGTTGGAGGCGGAGGCGATACGATGAAGGTGGAGCGAAAGATGGCAAGGATTTTGGATGGGGCGGCGATTGCGGCAGCAATCAAAGAGGAAGTGGCAGAAGAAGTTCGCGCGCTGGCCGCCAAGGGAATCAAGCCGGGGCTCGCAGCAGTGCTCGTGGGCCATGTGCCGGCGTCGGAGATTTATGTCCGCAGCAAGGTGCAAACTTGTGCCGATCTGGGCTTGTACAGCGAACTGATTACTCCACCAGACACAGTAACTACGGAAGAAATGCTCGACCTGGTCCGCAGCCTGAACGACCGCGACGAAATTGACGGCATTCTGATCCAGTTGCCACTTCCTGCGCAGGTGGATGCAAAGGCGCTGCTTGATGCCGTTGATCCAGCCAAAGATGTGGATGGATTTCACCCGGTGAATGCGGGGCGCTTGCAGGCGGGAAGGCCGGCGCTTGCGCCTTGCACTCCGGCGGGCGTAATTGAGATTTTGAAACGCAGCGGAATACCGATTGCCGGACAGAACGCCGTAGTTGTAGGGCGAAGCGATATCGTGGGCAAACCGGCCGCGATGCTGCTGTTGCACCAGAATGCTACGGTGACGATCTGCCACTCCAAGACGCGGGATCTCGGCGCGGTTACGCGCGAGGCCGACATCCTGGTGGCCGCGATCGGCCGGCCGGGATTCATTACCGCGGAAATGGTAAGGCCGGGAGCGACGATCGTCGATGTAGGCATCAACCGCATTACGGATCGGGCTGAGTTCGAACGCTATTTTGCCGGCAATGCTAAACGCGAAGCGGCGTTTGCCAAGAGGGGCTCGACAATTGTCGGGGACGTACATCCGAAAGCATTCGAGCGCGCAGGGGCTTATACGCCGGTGCCGGGCGGAGTGGGTCCGCTGACCATCGCTATGCTGATGGCCAATACGGTGAGGGCGGCGAAGATGCGGCGGGGGCTGTGATCTCAAGCCAGGAGGCGGAATGACCAGCGAGAGCGTCCTAGTACCGAATGCCATTGAGAATCAGATCTTTCTGGTTCGAGACCGGAAGGTCCTTCTCGACTCCGACCTCGCAACGCTGTATGGCGTAGAAGTTCGGACGCTCAATCAGGCGATCAAGCGGAACGAGGATCGTTTCCCCCCGGATTTCGTCTTTCAACTCACGGCGGAAGAGAACGAAGCTTTGAGATCACAAATTGTGATCTCAAAGAGCAGCCGTGGAGGCCGCCGCTACGCGCCCTATGCCTTTACCGAGCACGGAGCCATCATGGCTGCCAGCGTACTCAACTCCCCGCGTGCGGTAGAGATGAGCATCTACGTGGTTCGCGCCTTCCTGCGACTGCGTGAGACGCTCGCCACTCACAAGGAGCTCGCCGCCAAACTCGCCGAGTTGGAGCAACGGCTGGAGACACATGACCACGAAATTGTGGAGATCGTCAAGGCGATCCATGTGCTCGCGATGCCGCCGGAAAAACCCGTCCGTCAGGTCGGATTCCGCCCCGATGCGGTCTCAAAGCCGAAGATGCTCATGTCGAGCACGGTCCGTGCCGCCAAAATGCGGCGGGGGCTCTAATCCATGCTGCGTGTTGGACTAACGGGCGGGTTGGGCAGCGGGAAAAGCACGGTCGCGGGCTATCTGCGCGATCTGGGCGCGCACGTGATTGAGGCCGATGAGCTTGGGCGGGCTCTGATGGAGCCGGGACAGCCTGTTTTCGACGAAATCGTGCGGACATTTGGGTCCGAGGTCGTCGCTTCGGACGGCAGGTTAAATCGAGCGCGGCTGGCCGAACTGGCGTTCCAGGGCGGACGAATCGACGAATTGAACGCGATAGTCCATCCGGCGGTGATTGCGGCACAGCGCCTCTGGATGAACGAAGTCTTTGCGCGTGACCCCGCGGCGGTGGCTGTAGTTGAGTCAGCATTGATTTTTGAGGTGGAGCGGGATGCGCGGGCTCGCGGCGAAAAAGAAAGTGTGCTAGCCGACTGGCGACGCCGCATCCAACGCGTAGTCGTAGTGACCGCGCCGGACGAAATGAAGGTCGCCCGCTATGCGGCACGGGTAAGTCCAGACCGCGCGGGCCGCGAGGCCGCCGCAGCCGATGCAAGGCTGAGGCTGCGCCACCAGATTCCCGATGCGGAGAAGGCAGCGCGGGCGGACTATGTTTTGGAAAACACGGGAGATCGAGATTCATTGCACGCACAGGTCGTCGCGCTGTGGCAGCGGCTCCAGGAAGAGAGTAAGGAAGAGAGCAACATATTCTTCAGGGGCGAGTCTTTAAAATAGGAGACAGCGACGGTGTGCCTTCTCCCATGGAACCGGACCGCCGGCACGCCGTATCTGTATCAGGAAGGTTATTCAGGTCGAAAAGCGATGAAACTGCGCGTGACGGTTTTTGTTGTCCTGCTGGTGGGTGGATTCTGGTATCTCACCACGCATTGGCCCAGCAGCCTTGCTCGTTCTTCTGTAAGTCATTTGTCGTTGCCTGGAGTGGTGCACAACGTTGCGCCTGGGCTCGAACTGACTGAGGCGGATGCCGCGCCGTCCTACGATGCCGAGGAGCAGAACAATATTGCCGTTTACAAGCGGGTGCTCCCCTCGGTAGTGAACATTACCTCGACCACGCTTGTCTTCAACTTCTTCTACGGCACCGTACCGCAGCAGGGCCAGGGCTCCGGATTTGTCCTGGACCGCGCCGGCCATGTGCTCACCAACTACCACGTCGTCGCGGGCGCCAAAGACAGCGGCATCAAGGTGCAACTGAGCAACAAGCGCGGCTATCCGGCTCACATCGTCGGCACGGACAAGGTGCATGATCTTGCGCTGCTGCAGATTGACGCTCCGAATCTGGAACCGGTAACGCTGGCCGACTCGGCCGGACTTTCCGTCGGCCAGAAGGTCTATGCCATCGGCAACCCATTCGGCCTGAGCGGCACCATGACGCGCGGCATCATCAGCTCCATCCGCTCCATTCGCGGGTCAGAGGGCGCGCCGATCGAGGATGCCATTCAGACAGACGCGGCGATCAATCCCGGCAACTCCGGCGGGCCGCTGCTGAATTCGCGTGGCGAGGTGATCGGCATCAACACCATGATTGCTTCGAACGGCGCTGAGCAGAGCTCGGGGATTGGCTTTGCGATCCCAATCAACACGGCAAAAGCAGTCTTGGCGGATTTGACGCGCTATGGCAAGGTCAAGCGGCCGTCGCTAGGGATTGTTTCTTACGGCATTGGACCTGATCTGGCCTCGCAGATGGGGCTGGCGGCGGATTCAGGCGTGCTGATTCAAAAGGTGGTTCCAGGCGGCGCAGCGGACCGGGCAGGGCTCAAGGGAGGCAATCAGCAGGCTTACGTAGGGAACATGCCGATCATGCTGGGCGGCGACCTGATTGTTGCCGTGGATGGTCAGCAAGTCACCGATCCCGACGATATCAACGCCCTGATGGACAAGCACCAGGCCGGGGACACGATCAGCGTAACCATCTATCGCGGCAGGAAGCAGATTACGATCAAGCTGATTCTTGGGGAAGCTCGGGAACAAAGCACGTAAACTTGGCGATCAATTTTTGGATAGTGCGGGCTGCTCAGGTATGGGAGCGGCCCGCACTTTTTGCAGTTCGTTTAGAAGCCGGCAAGAAGCTGATTCTGTAGCACTAGCTCGACCTGAACGCGCGCAATCGGAAGCGGTTCGCCGTAGTGGGCCGACACGAGTTGGGCGGATTGAGATGGATCAAGAAACGGCTCGACCGTCGCCAGCCTGATGGTTGACTGGGCGGCCATCTGCGCCACAGCGGCCTTGGTCGAGACCGATTGAACCAGCGCTAGCATCGCTGTCACAACAGTTGCGACTGCCTGAACTGCGGACAGAGCGTGCTTCTGGCTCGCCGGGTCTGCGATTTTTGCGGTCTGAAGCAAAGAAGCATTCACCTGCTGTTGAAACGTCACAATCTGGCTCTGAATCTGCGCCAGCACGCCGGCATTTGGATTGGCCAGATAGGCCCTTGCCTGGGTTACGAGCAGGTTTGAGGCGGCGTCAAACCCCACCGTCGCGGCGATGAAGATGGGCGCGTCCATGGGCGCCAACAGGGCCGCAGTCGAGTCTACCGTTGCTACAGCGCTTTGCAATGCGGGTGTCCAATTCACGATGTCCTGGGCCACGGTTGTGCCGGAGCAGCCACTGATAAAAGGCAGCTGCAGCAACAATGCGATCAGCGCCCATGCGCCGAGTTTGGTGGTTGCGTTCGCCGGGGAAGCGGCGCTGGTCTGAAGCTGCCCAGGGTCCTTTGCCAGCAGACCCAAGAGGGCGGTCGCGATGGCGCTGATAAGCGTGATCACGGTGCCGGTTCCGGCGTGCCCCAGGTTGACGCCCTGCTGGGAAAGGGCGGCGGCGATGGTGACAATGGCGATCAGCAAGCCGGTGATCGAAGTCTTGGGCTGGTTCCAGATGTTTGAAAGGGTGTTCATGCAGGATGCTCCTTGGATAGAAACGGGCAGCACAGGCCGCCCTGGGTTGACGATTGTGGTGTCGAAGACGACGAGGACTCCGGCGCCGAATAAGCCGGGGCTCGCCCGGGGCGGCGGCGTGATCCGTAGAAGACCAGCCGCCGGCTCGGGTTTTGCCGCTCTCAGCTCTGGAAGTTGCCGTGGTTTCGGTCTGGATTCCAGTGGAGAGTCCGTGCGCTCCAGACAGAAACGGTTCCGCACCCCGGCGCCATCCGCTAATTTGGGGAGGGCGTGCTCATTCGCCCGGCGCGGCATTTCCGTTCTCCGTCTGGCTATCTATAAGGGTAGGGAGATGGCAGGTATTGGACTGCAAAAGTCCATCTAGAAAAAACGACTTGGAATCAGCAAGTTATGCAGTCGTCTTGAGATTTATGGATTGACAATGGTTTAGGCCGACTCACGTGGGACGAACCGCCGCCCGCGAATCTCATAGTCTCCACTCGCGACGCGCGCAATCGCCTCGCTATAAGCTAGATGCTCTTCCGCCAGAATGCGGGCGGAAAGCGAGTGGGCGTCGTCCGAGTCGAGCACCGCGATGGCGCGCTGAAGAATAATCACGCCGTGGTCCAGATGCTCGTCGACAAAATGCACGGTGCAGCCAGCCACCTTTACGCCGTAGTCGAAGGCCTGCTGCTGCGCCTCCAGGCCGGGGAAAGCCGGCAAGAGCGACGGGTGTATGTTGAGGATTCGATTGGGGAAAGCGGCAATGAACTCCGGGGACAGCAGGCGCATGTAGCCGGCCAGACAGACCAGATCGACGTTGTGCGAGCGCAGGCACGCGGTCACGTCTGCATCGTGCTCGGCGCGGGGTCGGCCTTTGGACACAAACACTGCGTACGGCAGCCCCAATTCAGCCGCAGCGGAGATTCCCGGGGCATCCGCGACATTCGAAAGGACCACAGCGACTTCAACGCCAGGGAGCCGGCCTTCCCGGATCGATCGGGCGATTGCAAGGAAGTTGGAGCCGCGGCCGGAGAGCAGGATTCCGAGGCGAATTGACCGATCTCTCGAAGCAAACTCCAACTTTCCCTCCGAGGCTAAAGCCCTCGCCGCTTTTTGCGCATTCCAGAGGTCTGAAGACCTCTGCTCCCTCCATTTACGTGTACTGCACGTGCCGGTCGCCTTTTACAATGCGGCCGACCACATGGAACTTCTCTTCGGCGCGATCCAGAATCGTCTTGGCGCGCGCGAATTTTGCGGCAGGAATCACGGCGATCAGCCCGATGCCCATATTGAACGTCCGCATCATCTCTTCCTGCGAGACCTGGCCGAGCGTGCGGAGATGCTCAAAGATCGGCAGCACCGGCCACGAGCCTATTTCTACCTGCGCACCAGTGGCCTTGGGCAAAATGCGAGGCAGATTCTCCGAAATGCCGCCGCCTGTAATGTGCGCCATGCCGACCGTAACCCCTGCCGTAACAAGCTTTTGAATGACCGAAAGATAACTGCGGTGAGTCTTCATCAGTGCCGCGCCGGCCTTGTCCTTGATGGCGGAGACATATTGGGCAGGCTTGTACCCCGCGACTTCAAACAGCAGCTTGCGCGCCAGCGAGTAACCGTTGGTGTGAAGTCCGGTGGAGGGCAACCCGATCAGCACGTCGCCCGGCTTGATGTTTACCCCCGTGATCATCTTCTCGCGATCGACGCAGCCGACGATAAAGCCAGCCAGATCGTATTCGCCGTCAGCATAGAACCCCGGCATTTGCGCGGTTTCCCCGCCGATAAGCACGCAGCCGTTGGCCTTGCATGCATCGGCGAGACCTGTGACTACAGACTCCGTAACTTCAGGGTCAAGCCGGCCCGTGGCCAGATAATCCAGAAAGAACAGCGGAATTGCGCCCTGCACGGCGATGTCGTTCACACAGTGGTTCACCAGGTCAGCGCCAACCGTGTGGTGCATGCCCAGTTCGAACGCGACTTTCAGCTTGGTTCCGACGCCGTCGGCTGAGCTGACCAGGATGGGGGTCTTCCACCGCTGCAGGTCGAGCCGAAACAGCGCGCCGAAGCCGCCGATGCCTCCTAACACATTGCGATTGAAAGTCTTCTGCGCCAGGTACTTGATGCGCTCCTTGGCGCGGTCGCCACTGCTAATATCGACGCCTGCGTCGGCGTAGGTCACGGATTTGGATTTGGGTTCGTCTGGCACTTGTGAGGGCTTTCTGCGGATAAAGTATCTGGCGGTTGGACGGGCCGGAAAGGAAGATTCTAGCAGGATTTGCAAGGCCAAATAGTTCATGCAGCGGGCCGGTTCCTATCCATCCAGAAAACGGCGCGAGAAAAATGACAAGTCAGCTTGACATTCAAACTATGTAAAGATACTCTGTCGTTGGAAAGCATACTTTACATGTCGCTGACAATCTTGAATCACGTTAAGGAACTCCGTACCGCCAAAGGTTGGACGCAGGAGCAGTTGGCACAAGCTACAGGCGTATCCCGCCAGAGCATCAACTCCATCGAGCGCAATCGTTATGTACCCAGCCTGGAGTTGGCCCTCATCTTCGCACGCCTCTTCGGCTGTTCCACCGACCAAATCTTCCGCCTGGAGAACGAAAAATGACTCATCCCATCCTCAGCAGAATCCCTTTCCTCGGCAAACTCGTCGATGAACGCTTTCTCGAGCACCGCCGCCGCTCCAGCAGTCTGGCCGGAATCATCGCCGCCTGCCTCGCCGTCTGCCTGTTCGAATATCGCTACTTCTTCGACCACGTCTGGAGTTGGGACCTGTTCAGCCTCGCCATTGCCTTCGTGGTGATCAAGATGTCCATGTTTGCGTGGTATCGATTCAACGACTGACCTTAAAGGAGATTTCAGATGAGCCTTTCAATCCGCCAATCTTCAACACAAAGGATGGACTCTAAGTCAAGGCGTTTCATGGCCGTCGGTAGCCTATGTCTGGCCATCGGCCTATTGCTGCACCTTTTCATCCACCCATCCGGTCAGACCGCAAAGGATTGGCTTGATGGAGTGTCCGGCCTGCTGATTGGCATATCCATCGGAACCAACCTTTTCGGGCTCGTCCAGGTCCGCCGTTCTCGCCTAACAGCACC
>Ga0182016_10007825_pt1 | contig 10909 bp, 9 predicted proteins | sample 712S2MmetaG_FD_120491 | JGI IMG/M metagenome (GOLD analysis project Ga0182016, IMG submission 120491) | Permafrost microbial communities from Stordalen Mire, Sweden - 712S2M metaG | ecosystem: Environmental > Terrestrial > Soil > Wetlands > Permafrost | place: Sweden: Stordalen | collected...
GCGAGCAATCGCATCGCTTCGGTCATGTCGATAATCGGCCGCGCGATGCCGCGCGCGATCACCAGGCCGCACAGGCCGGCAATCAGCAGCGCCAGCGCGGCGGTGGCAATGGCGATGCGATGCGCCTGCGCCACCCAGGCGATGTAATCGCTGTTGTCCATGACGATCTCGACCGCGCCGATCGGCTGTCCGGAGAAGTCCGTGATGGGTCCGAGCAAGGCCGCGACCGGCTTGCCTGCCAGCGCGCCCGCATGGATCAGGAAGCCGCCATCGGTGGCCGCGCGATACTCGGCGGGTGCAAAGAAGGAAGCGCCATCAAGCGTGCCGCCAAAAGCCTTGAACGCATCCTTGTCCCGCAGGTGAAATGCCACATCGACGTGCCGCATCTGCTTGAACTGCGCGAAGAAGGCCTGTCCGAAGGAGAGTCCGAACTCGACGGTGCCGAGTTGCTTGTCGCCAAGCCGGACCGGCACGACACCGCGAATGCCCAGCCCGGCGACGCCGCCTTCCAGCCCCAGCACGGTCTTGCCGCCGGTGTTGGCGTCAACCACCGTCTTACGAAAACCCGACAGGTCGTCGCCGAATTTTTCCGGCAGATGGACCCGGAAGAAGGACGTGGCGGGCGCGGTGTGGAACTGAAATTGCTCGACGCCATAGGCATTCTTCATGGCAGCGAAGCCGGGCACGAAAAACTTGTCGAGCGTGGCGCGATCGCCCTGCTGCACCGCCTGCTGCACCGGCGGCATCGACGCCACCAGCGCGCTCATCGCCGCGGCACGATGGGCTTCCTGCTGCAGCACCGATTGCAGCGCGTCGTAATGGCCGCGCAATTCCCGCTGGTCGGCACGATCGACGATGCCGTTGATGATCCACAGTGCACCGATCAGGACCAGCACGGCGGTTGCCGCGGAGGTCATCGCCAGGGCGGCGGTCAGCCGGGTCCGCAGCCCGCCCAACGTCAGGAGCTTACGCATGGCGTGGCCTCTAAAATGATGCTGGGAAACGATCGCCGGGACGCGTCGGGGCGCTCCCTGCGCCGGAGCTCTGGCTGTATCCGTTGCCGGTGCGGCACCGCGCCGCCTACTGCGAGAACGCCGGCGTGGGGATCTGTTCCACGCCGTTCATGATGCCATAGCGAGTCTCGTCGTCGTACAGCAGGAACTTGCCGTTGGTTATCACGTGGCACGTGTCGCAATTGCCGCCCATCCCGGTGAACGCGGCGGAATGCAGGTGCAGCGCGTGGATCACGGGCGCGAATGGCGGTTTCGAGCCGCCGGGTCCGTGGCATGGCAGGCAGTCTTCCACCCGCATCGGGACGCTGACCACGAAGATGCCGTGATGGTCGGGCTTGAGACGACGGACGGCAAGCGCGCTGACATCGGCTGCCAGGTGGTCGGCATGGCAGGCGCTGCAGCCGCGATCCTGCGCGTGAATGACCTGCCAATTATAGGTGGTGTACGGAATGCCCAGTGCGGCCGCGCGCGCCTGGTCCTGTTCCGGCGATGCGGCGTTTGCGGAACAGAGTCCGCAAACGATCATGACGATGGCGAGAAGTGCCGCGCGCATCGCGTGGTTTTCCTTTGCGTCTGAGATCGTTGCCGGTTTCCCGCGCCGGCCGGGCCGGACCGGGCCATTCGCCCGCGGGCGGCGGTACCTGCGGATGCGGGATCGCATCTCAGCGCACCTCCACCGCAATCACGCCGGGCGTGTCCTGTTTGCGTCCGGTCGCGCTGGTGGCCCGAACGCGCAGCACGTAGAAGCCGCGCTCGGGTGGACGCCACTTGACCTCCCAGGTGATCCAGACATTCGGATCGGGCTGCGGCGGCAGCGGCATCGCCTGGAAGGTGGTGCCATTGTCGGTGCTCAATTCGATCGAGCCGACCGGCTCCGGCGCGGCGAATGCGTATCCGGTCAATGTGACGCCTGCGAGCGAGCCGGTCGTTGTTGGCGGTGCGGGCGACAGGAACCCGGCCATCGGCGGCGACGCATGCTCATCGGCCGCGGCGTCGGTAAAGCTGATGCGGCTGACCCATTTGGGCTGATGGTTGCCGCCGGCCCCGGGGATGAGCAGCCTTGTGTAGGCGCTGCCGTGCTCCATCGAGAGCGGCGCCGACCCCATCGTCGCGACCAACATGACGTCCGGCCGCCGCAATTCGCTCATCGGTAGCAGGAACGCGCCGTGACCGTCGCTTGTCTCGATGCGCGCCGACCGCACTTCCGGCTTCAGACCGGCTTTCTGCAACAGCGCCGCGAGCGGCACACCCTTGAACGGCGTCGTATAGATCAGCGGTCCGCCTGCCGTGTTGACGAAGCATTCGAAGGTCCAGAGGTGCTCCACATGCGGCATGGTGCCCAGCTCGGCGACGCTGAACCGGGTCGGTGTGTTGACCAGACCATCGACATCGATGCTGGCCGGGGTCGCGGCCGGCAATCGCATCTCGGAATAGGCGAAGCAGTCGCGGACCGGCGTGACCACTGGTCCGCCGGCGGTGGGGCGCGCCGACAAGGAGCCTGTGTCGGGCGCCGCCCGGGCAGTGCGAAACAGCGTCGCGCCAAGCAATGCGGTTGAGCCCGAGGCGATCAAGCTGCGGCGATTCACGTGCATTCTCCCAGCACGTTCGATTGCGCGCGGAGCAGCGGTTGCACGCGAAGCAGCGGTGACCGCGATGTCGCCGGCAACTCTGGGCAGCCTGCATCGCCGGACGATCGGGTTGCATTGGCTGCACCTGCGGCAACGACGTGCCATGGCGACAGCCGCTTCAATGGTTGGCCGGAGAGGCCGGGCGGCTTCAATGGTTGGCGCGAGCGGCCAGGCCGATTCAATTGTTGGCCCCCGCGGCCGGGCCGCTTCAATTGTTGGCCCGAGCGGCCAGGCGGCGCTGATGGTGTCCTGCGCCTGCGCTGATTGGGGCGCCCGCATGATTCGCGCAAAGCCGCGCCCGGTGATGAGCGCTTGGTATCGCTTGATGTTTGAAGTGTCACGGCCGCCACCTCTCTCAGAAGGTTGCGGACCCGATCCCCAGTGGCGGGGTCCGTCAGGACCGTTTCGCCACATATTGGTTAATTATGTGATAAGCGGCCCGTCGGCGCAAGCCGGTCCGGGCGCAGGTAGTGCGTCAGTCTGACTGTCGGGTTTCGACCCATTGCGGACATTCGCACTGGACTTTGCAGCACGTAAACCCTTAGACTTGCTTGACTCGCCATGTGCTGCGAAATTCTCGATCTTCGCATGGCCGCGCGAAGTGGCGCACTTATTCCCAATCCCTGCGTGTTTGGTGCGGCAGGGGCTTCGCTCGAGACGAGCGTTGATCAGCGTGCGGCCCGACTTGCAATACTGCTGACGGCCGCTTGAGCGGAGACGTGGCCGGGGTCATCCACAATAAAGGCGGATCGCGTTGACTCAACGTTTGCTAGTACAGCAATTCCTTGAGACCGACCCTATCACATGAAGGCCAATCGCGAGTCGTTCCGCGGTATTTTGGCAGCTTGTGATAAGAGGCGATCCATGGAAGCGCCGTACCAGGACAGCGATTCCATGAAACCACCCCCCCTATCGTTGGCGCCCCGCTATGGGTCGTTGGGCCAGGTCGGGACGGCCCCCGATAGGAGTCGTTCCATGGAAACGCTGTACTAGTAATGCAGATTTAGGCCGATCGTCCAAGCGTTGTAGCGCTGGGTCGTGTCCTCACGCCGGCCATTGGCATATTGCAGCGTCACATTGAACAGCTTGTTTTCGCCTAGGTTGAGGACCAGAAACGCCTCAAACTCGCCCAAGCTCTTGCCGAAACCGGAGAGCGGGTAAAAATCGGTGTAGTAGGCTGCAACGTCGATGGGATACATTCCTGAGACGTTATATTCCAGCGCGGCCCCACCCCGCCCGCCGATACGGACATAGTTCTGATTTATCCTAGGGTCTGCCGGCACCCCCTCGTTGACGAACCAGCCGTCGTCGAGGCGAAGGTCAGCGATCAACGCCACTCCCAAATTCTGCAGGTCTCGGATAGGTGTCCCATACGTATTGATAAACTGACGCGTCAGCGGAATGTAGCGCAAATTGAGGCTGACCTTATCGCTGCCATCGATATAGTTCTCCAAATACTGCGGCTGCAGTATGAACAGGTGACCGGTCACGTCCAAAGGGCCGACTTTCGTTATGTCCGTCGGAGGCGGTTGCGCGACATAAGCCGTGGCTGCAAAACCGAAGTCGATGAAGTTTGTCGAGAACTGCGTTGCCAGCTTGGGTGGCTTGCCGGTCGGTTTGGTAGTGTCCTCCCGATCAACGCCGAAATACGGCACGAAATAGGTCTGAGGAATGACGCTCCTCAATGCGTCCCCCATCAGGGACTCAAGCGAGAATTCGTATCCGATAGCGCCGATCAGCGAACCCGTTTCGGTGCTGCTCTGCCCTGAATACTTGTAGTTGATAGAAGCCCCTTGGGTAGTGTCGAACAACGCGTCCGTGTGGTCCGGATCCACCGGCGGTGCAGAGCCCGTCGTTCGGGGGAGCGGCATCTGCTCCGCGTAACCCCGCACACGGAAGTGCGAAAGGTCCCACAGCCCTGCCGACGCCGGCGTCGCTGCCGACTGAGCTTGCTGTGCACCGCTGGCGGGCGGTGCACCAGCCAGCCCAGGAGCGGCAGGCGGAGCCGGTACTGGAGGCGACGCCGACCCGGCTGGCGGACGAGGTGCCTCCACTTGCGCTGGTGTCACGGTCCCGCCGGGCTCAGTACAGATGATGCCGTCCACCGAATCCGGGGTGCTGAAGAACCTTGCCGCGTCGGTATCACGTGTGTTGCGGGTGAAGTTGGACGACTGGCCGAATTGTAGTCGGGCATTCAGCCATTCCCGCGCACGGAGAAGCGCCTCCTTGTCCGCGCTGTCGCATCCCAGCGACGTACACAGGTCAGGGTCCCCGTAAAGATGCGCATACAGGCGGGACGCTTCCGCAGGATGCGCGACAAGATAGGCCGAAATCGGGCCGACCAGCCCGGCGGCGTTCGCCAGTTCCTTTGCAACACCGGGCTTAGAGACAAAGCCGTTCACGCAGTCGAGTTTCGTAAGCTTGAACGTCTTCAACGGCGACGATGAAGGCGACACGGTTTGCGCGCCGGCAATCGGCGCCGCCACCGTGGCCGCAAGGACCGACCAGACCGCCAAACGGCGGGCGCTTCGACGACCGAGCAGCGGTGGGCCGGATATCGCACTCGTCCTTGGCGAATGCACTAGCTGCCTCCCTTCGTGGAACCCGCGAGCGTTTCGGCGGCTGCGGGCGCCTGCGCGCCTGCAGACGGTTCCGTTTCTGCTGCCGTCAACAGGTGGGGAGGGCTCGCGCCCTTGGTCGTCTTCTTGTCGATGTCGATGATGAGGTCGGGCGGCGTATCCTGCCACACAGTCGGAATGAATGTGTTCATGTCGTAGTCGAAGATGTAATTTTGCTGCTTCAGATAAAACTGCGTCGAGCGAAGCAGCCCATCGAGTTGGTATTCGTTTTCCCTGAATACTTGCGTCATCGTTCTTGTAATATCATTGTCCCAGTTGTATCCTTGCTGTAACAACTTATATACAATAGTGCGGATCGCCACTATTTGTACATCATCGGACATGTCATTTCCTCTCTATTGGTTTCATTCTCCGGGGGGATGGAACCTTACCGCTACAGTAGCCGCAGCCGACTTGCGCGGCAACGAATAGGCGGGGCTTGGTGCAGAACTCTTGCAGATTGTGTGAAAACGCGATTGCGGCGAAGGGCTGCGAAACTACCAGTCGCTAGGCGGCGCTTGTGCGCACGAATGATCCCGGGTCGGCATTAGTAGCACAACAAGATTGCTTGATGCCGTTACGGCATAGAGTGCTCACACGGTCTGCTTGATGTTCGCACCGGCACGAGCGGCGCGATGCCTCCGAGCGACCTCAAGATGAACGTCCGCATTCCACCATTGCAGACATTCAAACTGACCCAGTACCCGGGCGCGCAAAGGCATGACGAGGCCGGGAAACTCCGCATTGCAGCGATGATGGATACGAATCTCCGTGGTGCACGACCGCAATGCGCCACGCGGTCGTGACGCAATTTTGCGTCACGACCCGCCACGCCCCTCGATTGACGTTGCCGCGGCGCGCGGCAATGTGGGCCCATGCGCATCGCCGCCATCCTGGTCGCCGCCGGCTCGGGCAGCCGATTCGGCGCCGACACGCCGAAGCAGTTTCTCCCCCTCGCCGGCAGGCCGGTGATCCGCCATGCCGCCGAATCGCTGGCGACCCACGTCTCGCACCTGCAACCGGTCGGGGACGCCGCGCCGATTGAGGCCGCGCTGGCAGGGCTTACGCACCTGCCGACCGTGCCCGGCGGCGCCTCCCGCCAGGACAGCGTGCGGGCCGGCCTGGAGGCGCTGGTGCCGCACGCGCCCGACGTCGTGCTGGTGCATGACGCCGCCCGGCCGTGCATCCCGCCGGGCACGGTCCCTGCCCTGCTGGCGGCGCTGGAGCGCCATCCGGGGGCCATACCGGCGCTGCCGGTCGCCGACACACTGAAGCGCGGGCGGGACGGCGTCATCCTCGCCACCGTGCCGCGCGACGGGTTGTACCGCGCGCAGACCCCGCAGGCGTTTCGGTTCGACGCCCTGCTGGCGGCGCACCGCGCCGGCTTCCAGGGCGCCACCGACGACGCCTCGCTGCTGGAAGCCGCCGGCCAAGCGGTTGCGCTGGTTCCTGGCGGCGACGACAACATCAAGTTGACCTACCCCGAGGACCTGGCGCGGCTGGAGCGTATCATGGCGGCACACCTGATCCCGCGCGTCGGCACCGGCTTTGACGTGCATGTGCTGGCGGCCGGCCGGCCGCTGATGCTGTGCGGCGTCGCCGTACCGCACGACAAGGGCCTGGCGGGCCACTCCGACGCCGATGTCGGCATCCACGCGCTGTGCGACGCGATCTATGGCGCGCTGGCCGAGGGCGATATCGGCCGCCATTTTCCTCCCAGCGAGGCCACCTGGAAGGACGCCGACAGCACCCGTTTCCTGGCCCACGCCGCCGGCCGGATCGCGGCGCGCGGCGGGGTGCTGGCCAATGCCGACGTCACCCTGATCTGCGAACGCCCGAAGATCGCGCCGCACGCGGAGGCGATGCGCGCCCGGCTGGCGGCGCTGCTGGGGGTCGATGCGGGGCGGGTCTCGGTGAAGGCCACCACGACGGAAAAACTCGGCTTCACCGGCCGCGGCGAGGGCATCGCCGCGCAGGCCGCTGCCACCGTTCTGCTGCCGCCCTGATCCGCCATCCGTGCATGGACAGCGCCGGTCCGGGTGGCCATGTGTGGGCCGCCCGATCGGGGCGGATCATAGGCCGAGATCAGATGACCAAGCGAACTCTTGCCGTCGCGTTGCTGGGCGCCACCCTGCTGGCCGGTTGCGCGACCACAACCACCACGACGACGACCACCACCGCCGTCAACCCGTTTCCCCCGGTACCGCCGCCCATAGCGGAAACCATGCCCAAACCCCCGGTCAGCGCCGAGGTACTGCTCTGGCAGCCCGGCCACTGGGACTGGAACGGCAGGGGCTATGAGTGGCAGCCCGGTGAATATGTGCCCGCGGCCGGCCATGGAGCGCTGTTCCAGGTCGGCTATTGGGCCCCGACACCATCCGGCTGGGTATGGGTGAAGGCGCACTGGACCAGCTAGTGCCCCGAGTCGGTGATACTGCGGAGTTCAGGCTGCGTGCCCGGTCCACGTCATCCCCGCAAAAGCGGGGACCCATGCATCCTGGGTCCCCGCTTTCGCGGGGATGACGTGGAGGCGCGACCGCAGAATCAATGACGTGGGGCACTAGAGCATTTCCACCCTAACGGGAACCATCCCGACCCTGTCATTGCGAGGCGCGAGCGCCTCGCAATGACGGGTTTGGCTGGGGGCCGGCGTTCCAGACCACGAACCCGGGCGATCGATCCGACGAATCCGCGCGATCAATCCGGCCCATCACGTTCGGCCGGGGGCAACAGCGGCGACGGCGGATGGTCGCCAGGCTCGGTCGGGGAGCGATGCTCGCGCGGTGGGCGCGGACGCAGCGCGCAGACGGCATGTCCGCCGGTGCCAGGCGCGTTCTCGAAAGTGCAGTGTTCGGTCGGCGGTGTGCCGCAGATGCGCTCCAATGCGCGGTATCCGACGCAATGGCCGTCGGGACCTCGATAGCCCGGTCCGCCCGCGCAACCACAGCCGTGACATGTCCGATTCGGCGGGCAAGGGGCATCGGGCGGAAGGTCAGCCGCCATCGTCAGCATCGCCGCCACCGGCAACAGCAGCCAGAGGCGCCATGGCCTGACCAGGCGGTCAGCCCCGGATGCGCCGTTGCGACCCATTCCTGTGCCCCGTCTTCCTGTGCCCCGTCTTCCTGTGCCCCGTCTTGTTGCGCTCCGTCTTGTTGCACCCGGTCTTGGTGCGTCCGGTCCTGGTGCACCCGGTCTTTTGGCGCCCCACCTTCCTGTGTCCGGCCTGCGCCGATGCCGGCGATGGCCGATCGCCATCATCTCCTGAATGCGGATCAATACACCTCCGGCTGATCGCGGCCGGCATGGCGGCTACCACAGGAAGCGCGGGATCGTGGCGACCGGATCCAGCCCGGCCTCGGTTGCCTCGGCTTCCGCCGCCGTGGTGTCGAAGCCGCCATCTTGCGTGCGCAGGGCCGCACCGTGGATGCCGTCCAGCACCCAGCAGGCGGCCAGATCCACCGCCGCGGCGCCCGCAATGTCGGTACGCAGCGCGTCGCCCACCGCCAGCACGCGGTCCGGCGGCAGGCCGAGCACCTCCAGCACCGGCTGGTAGATCGCCGGGTCGGGTTTTCCCAGCGACCGCACGTCGCCGCCCAGTTCCTGGTAGCGCACCGCCAGGGAACCGGCACACAGCACGCGGACGCCGCCGCGGATCACCTCCAGGTCGGGGTTGCCGCAGATCATCGGCAGGCGGTGGCGCGCGCAGTCCTGTAGAACGGGTTCGAACTCGGCCATGTCGGACGGATTGCGGTGGTCGTCGGGGCCGGTGTTCAGCACGAAGTCGGCGGCGGCGGGGTCGGGAACGCGGGTCAGGGGCAGACCTTCCAGTACCGGCAGGTCGCGCGCCGGGCCGAGGTGAAAAACGCGCTGGCCGAGCTCGGCCCACCACAGGTCGGGCGGGGACTGCAACGCCCGCCGCACCGCCTCGCCCGAGGTCAGGATGTCGGTGTAAAGGCCGTCCTCGATGCCCATGCCGCGCATCATGGTCTGCACCGCCGCGTTGGGGCGGGGCACGTTGGACAGCAGCAGCGTGCGTTTTCCCGCGTCGCGCAGCCGGCGTAGCGTGTCCACCGCGTGGGGAAAAGCGTTCACCCCGTCATGGATCACGCCCCACAGGTCGAGCACGAACCCGTCATAGCGGTCGGCCAGCGGGGCGAAGCCGGGAAAATGCTGCATTCAGGCGAGTCCTGCGAGGTGGGTGGCGTCGATGCCGATCGCGTCCTGGATGCGGGTGAATCCGCCGGCGCGCAAGGCGGCCGCGAGATCCCGCTTCAGCCGCGGGATCAGTGCCGGGCCGGCGGCGGCGAAAGCGGTGTAGAGCTGCACCAGGGAGGCGCCCGCGCGGATTTTCTCCCACGCATCGGCTCCGCTGGCGACGCCCCCCACCCCGATCAACACCAGCCTCCCGCGCGCCAGCAGGAAGGCGCGCGCCAGCACCCTGGTGGACAGCGCGAACAGCGGCCGGCCCGATAGCCCGCCCGCCTCCCGCGCATGCGGCGAGCGCAGGCCGGGCGGGCGCGTGATGGTGGTGTTGGAGACGATCAGGCCTTGCACGCCCTCGGCGACGCAGGTCTCGACGATGGTGGCGAGGCCGTCATCCGCGAGGTCGGGGGCGATCTTCACCAGCACCGGCGGGCGGTGCGGGACAGCGGCGACGGCGCGGAGGATGGCGCGAAGCTGCGCCTCGCCTTGCAGGTCGCGCAGCCCGGGCGTGTTGGGGGAGGAGACGTTGACGACGGCGTAGTCCACGAAGGGCGCGACGGCGGCGATCAGGGCGGGATAGTCGCGCAGCGGATCGGCGCCGTCCTTGTTGATGCCGACATTGGCGCCGAGCGGGACGGGGCGGCGGCCGAGCGCTGTCAGGTTGCGCTGGTAGGCGTCCAGCCCGGCGTTGTTGAACCCCAGGCGGTTGATCGCCGCGTTGTCCTGGGCCAGGCGGAACATGCGGGGGCGCGGGTTGCCCGGTTGCGGGCGAGGCGTGACGGTGCCGGTTTCCACGAAGCCGAAGCCCAGCCGCATCAAGGCGGCCACGGCGGCGGCGTTCTTGTCGAACCCGGCAGCCAGGCCGATCGGGTTGGGGAAGCGGCGGCCGAGCACCTCGATCGCGAGCGCGGGGTCGTCCGGAGTGGTGTCGCGCCCGACCAGGCCGCTGCGGAGGGCGCAGAGGGCGAAGGTGTGCGCGCTCTCGGCGTCCATGCGGCGTAACAGGGGGAGGCAGGCGGAGGCGATGGCGGGGGTCATGGGCGGGGGTGGTTATGCCCGGTGGGGCGCGAGGACGCCAATGGGCTGTGACGGTGGGAAGGATGGGGCGGACCGACGGATATGATGCCGGTGAATCGCCACTCAAATCTTATATGGCACGGCCCGCCCACCGGGATGCGTATTAGGGCATCGCAGGGGCCGCTGGCGGCTGGCCTATTGATTCGGAAGCCCGCCAAGACGCAGAGGCGACGCTCAGAAATAGTTGAACCACTTGGCGTTCAGACAGCATTCCACGTCATCCCCGCGAAAGCGGGGACCTAAGCCACTTAGGCGACGCCCAGAAATAGTCGAATCAATTGACGTTCAGACAGCATTCCACGTCATCCCCGCGAAAGCGGGGACCTAAGCCACTTGGGTCCCCGCTTTCGCGGGGATGACGGAGTTTAGA
>Ga0182016_10007826_pt1 | contig 10909 bp, 8 predicted proteins | sample 712S2MmetaG_FD_120491 | JGI IMG/M metagenome (GOLD analysis project Ga0182016, IMG submission 120491) | Permafrost microbial communities from Stordalen Mire, Sweden - 712S2M metaG | ecosystem: Environmental > Terrestrial > Soil > Wetlands > Permafrost | place: Sweden: Stordalen | collected...
GCCCTTTGGGCTACAGCTCGGCGGGCCATCGCCGCAGGGCGTAAGGAGGAGCGCGTCGGTCTCTGGCACCGGAAGCCTTGGAGCAAAACCAAGCACGGCAGCCAATTTTCAATCAGCTGGTATCCCGACAATCTTTGCCCGCTCTGCCCATGCGTAACGGTAGCAATGCAGCGTTACGCCGGTCACGCCCGCCTTGTGGCAACGGCGGCGGAAGCGGCTGGCGCGGTCGTTGGCCGTGAACGTGGACAACTTCGGGAACAATGCGCCGGTTGTGGGTAGATGGCTCAAGACGGTTTCCAGCTTCTTGCTGATAGTGAACTGCGCCAGCGAGCCGGTTTTCATTCGGAAATAGGAAATTGTCCGGCTCTGCCAGTCAATGTCCTCGGTTTTGAAATTAACCGCGTCGCTCTGCGCCGCGCCGGTTTCCCAAAGCAATTCCAGATACAATTTCCACTCGGCGTTTTTCTCCTTCGCCAAAACGCTTTGGTGTTCGTCCGGCGTGATGCCGCGCCGGTCTTTGGGTTCGTATTTCGGCCAAAGGTAGGGGGCGACAATCGGAATCGCAATCCAGCCAAGATGCACGGCGAAATTGTGCAGCCGTTTCAAAAACTCGTTAATGGAAACTTGGTTTTTCTTGAACACGGCAAAGAAATCGTCGGCGGTGGTTTCCATCAATTTCTTGTTTCGCAAGGCGTCAAAGGACTGTGATTTGAACACGCTCTCGTAACGCTCGCGGCTGCTCTCCTTGCCTCGGCTCTGCATCTGCTCCATGACAACCTGCCATGTGCGTTCCACAAAGGCGGGATCACTGGCCGTGAGATAGGCGCGGGCAAGGTGCAAATTCAGCACCGGCTGCCGCTGCGCCGCGTTGCGGGCTTCTAAAAGGCTCTTGGCCTCGGTTTCGTCTTTGGTGTGTAGGCTGGTCTGTTTGCCGGTCGCGCTGTCCTGCATGTAGAACATTTCCCCGCGCCGGAACAAGGTGTATTTCGTTTTCATAACTGGCTTTCTCTGTTTCGAGATACCAGTCCTGTTTCAACGGCGATTGAGAACGCGCGTTGTGGCGAAGTTTCAGCAAGTTCTGGCCAGTTTTGGCGAATTGTCTTATCATCCGCCCCGTGACTGACACTTTTACTGACAGTGGCCGTCCATTGTGTGAGCAAACCCTAATAAACAAAGGGTTTTATTAAACCCGCCACAGATGAACACAGATGGGCACAGACAAAGGAAACTTTTTGATCTGTGTTGATCTGTGTCGCTCTGTGGCTCTTCGTTATCTTCGGTCTTTCGAGGTGAAATTTGGTTGCGGCCCGCCGCGCTATGGCTTTGCGGCTTTGCGTTCAATTCCCATCGCCTGGTTACGGCTTTGGCGCAATCTGGTGTTGATGTTGGCGCGGCGGTTCCGGCAAAGTGCTTCTATAACCGCGATCCTTTAGCCCGGCGCCAAGACGCGGACTGATTCATCAATGAATATGAAAAAAAACTGGTCTTCCATCCGCTCCCTCCTCTCCGCCATTATCATGACCTCAACCGCCGCCGCCCCGGCTTATGCGGACAGCATCACGGTTCAGGTGGACAAGCCCGGGGCCAGCATGAGCCCGACTTTCTACGGTTTGATGACGGAGGAGATCAACCATTCCTACGATGGCGGCTTGTATGCGGAGTTGATCCGCAATCGCGCCTTCAAGGATGACGCCCGACGCCCGGTGGGATGGTCGGTAGTCCAAGCGCAAGGCGCGGCCGCGACCATCGTCGTTGACACCACCATGCCGCTCAATGACCGACTGCCGTCCTCTCTGCGCCTGGAAGTGAGCGCTGCCACCGAGGCGGGGCGGGCGGGTGCGGCCAATCAAGGCTATTGGGGCGTGCCCATCAAACCGCGGACGCGTTATCACGCCTCCTTTTATGCGATGGCGGCCAACGGCTTTGCCGGTCCGGTCACGGTCTCCCTGGAAAGCACCGACGGTACGACGGTTTTTGCCTCGGGCAAAATCGAGCGATTGACGGCCGAGTGGCAGCCCTATGCTCTCACCCTGGAGACCGGCAACGTGACGCCGACAACGGCGGCGCATTTTGTCCTTTCCGTCAATCATCCGGGGACAGTCTGGCTCAATTTGGTGTCGCTCTTTCCCCCGACTTTCCACGACCGGCCCAACGGCAACCGGATCGATCTGATGGAGATTCTGGCGGGAATGAAGCCGTCGTTTTTGCGCCTGCCGGGCGGCAATTATTTGGAAGGCGATACCATTGCCACGCGTTTTGACTGGAAGAAGACCCTTGGCCCTCTGGCGGAGCGCCCGGGGCATCCTGGAACGTGGAGCTACCGTTCGTCCGACGGCCTGGGGTTGCTGGAATACCTGCAATGGTGCGAGGACTTGAAAATGCAGCCGGTGCTGGCCGTCTGGGCCGGTTACGCGTTAGGGGGCGAGCATATCGGCGCCGGGCCGGAATTGACGCCCTACGTGCAGGAAGCGCTCGATGAGATTGAATATGTGACAGGTGACACGAGCACCAAATGGGGCGCGCTGCGGGCCAAAAACGGCCATCCCGCGCCGTTTCCGCTCACCTACGTGGAGATCGGCAACGAGGATGGGTTTGACCGCTCAGGCAGTTACGACGGACGTTTCGGACAGTTTTATGACGCGATCAAGGCCAAGTATCCAAGCCTGCAACTCATCGCGACCATGCCCGTCACTTCCCGCACACCTGACGTGGTCGATGATCACTATTACCGTTCCGCCCGGCAAATGGAAGCGGACCACCACTACGATAGCCAAAGCCGCAAAGGACCGAAAATCTTCGTCGGCGAATGGGCCACGACCGAAGGCAGTCCGACACCGACCTTGAACGCCGCACTGGGCGATGCCGCTTGGATGATTGACCTGGAACGTAATTCCGACCTGATCGTCATGGAGTCATACGCACCCTTGTTTGTGAACGTCAACCCCGGAGCGCGTCAATGGGCCACGGACCTGATCGGCTACGACGCGCTGCGGAGTTTTGGTTCGCCTTCCTATTATGTCCAGGCGATGTTCGCCGGCAATCACGGCGAACGTGTCCTGCCGGTGGAAATTGCCGCGGAGCAAAGCGAGGTACCGGCGGAATTTGTGCCCAAGGGCGGCATCGGTGTGGGAACTTGGAACACGCGCGCGGAATTCAAGGACCTTAAAGTCACGCACAACGGGGAGACGCTTTTCCAAACAACCTTCGCCGATGGCCTGCAAGGCTGGCGTCACCCTGAAGGTGAATGGACGACGCGCGATGGCGTCTTAATCCAGAGTGCCAGGACCGAGAATATTCACGCGACCACCGGCGATCGAAACTGGCAGGATTACACTTATCAATTGAAGGCGCGCAAAACGGAAGGCGCGGAGGGGTTCTTGGTTCTCTTTCATGTCAATACTCCTGGAGACTACATCTGGTTCAATGTCGGAGGTTGGAACAACACGCGCACCGCGCTGGAAAAGGCGGAGAACGGGGCCAAAATGGAAATTGGCAACGCCGCCACCAACACCGTCGAGACCGGGCGCTGGTACGACGTCAAGATCGAGGTGGAGGGCCGCGCCGTCCGTTGCTTTTTGGACGGCGCACTGGTCTGCCAGGCCACCGATGAACCAGCGCCGCAGCCCAAGCCCCTGTACGCCAACGCCACGAGCGATCCCGCCACAGGGGATGTTTTCCTCCATGTTGTCAACGTCAGCGAGAAAGCCCGCTCGGTGCGGTTCAATTTGCAAGGCGTCACCACCGTCGCGGGAACGGCGACCTGTCAGGAAATCTCCGGCGATCCTTCCGACGTGAACACGCTCGAAGAGCCGCAAAAAGTCGCGCCCAAAACAACGCAAATCTCCGGCGTCGGCACTGCTTTCACCCACGAACTCCCCGCTCACTCCGTCAGCGTCATCAAAGTCAACGCGCGTTAACCCGATATTCGCTACTCATCCCTCAAAAAAGTTTTTCCACCACGAAGCTAACGAAGGACACGAAGTTTTGAAAAGAGGAACCTGAACCTCCTTTTCTTCGTGCTCTTCGTGTCCTTCGTGGTGAGAGTTAGGTTGCCGTTGAGCGCGCTCAGCTACGCACGCCGTTCGCGGATGGCTTGCAGGATGTCCGCCACGGCTTCGCCTTTGGGTTTGGCCCCGATATTTCCTTTGCCATGCAGGCGCACGGACACGTTGCCCGCTTCCAAATCGCGCTGGCCAATCACCAGCATGGTGTGAACCCGGGCTTTCTCCGCCTCCTGGATTTTGCCGTTGATTTTGTTGGAGGAAAAATCGGTGTCCACCCGGACAAAATTTTCGCGCAACTCGCGCATGATGGAGGTCGCGTAAGCCACCAGTTTTTCATCCTCGCCAATCGTCAAAACGCGCACTTGTTCGGGCGCGAGCCAGAGTGGGAAATTGCCGCCGTAATGTTCAATCAAGAAACCGATAAACCGCTCATGCGTGCCCAGCGGCGCGCGGTGAATGCACAAGGGCGTCTTCTCCGAATTATCCTTGTCCCGGTATTTCAACCCAAACCGCGCGGGCACCGCGAAATCCACTTGATTGGTCGCGAGAGTGAATTCACGGCCTATGACGCTCCAGACCTGCACGTCAATCTTTGGGCCGTAAAAAGCGGCCTCATTGGGCACCTCCACGAAGTTGATCTTCGATTCAATCAGGACGCGGCGGACGAGGTCTTCCGTTTTTTTCCACAGCTCCGGTTCGTTGACAAATTTCGCATTGTCCCCGGTGAGGCGGGACGGATCATGCGTGCTGAAACGCATGATGTATTTCTCGATGCCGAAAATCTTGAAATATTTGAGATACATCTCGTTGACCGCGTTGAACTCGCTGGCGAATTGCCCCTCCGAACAATAAATATGCGCGTCGTTCATGTTGAGCGAGCGCACGCGCATGATGCCGAACAACTCGCCGCTTTGTTCGTAGCGATAGCAGGTGCCGTATTCCGCCAGGCGCAACGGCAGGTCCCGGTAACTGCGCGGCTCCGCCGCAAAAATCCGGTGATGGTGCGGACAGTTCATGGCTTTGAGGTAGTACCTCTCCTCGGGGGCCGCGGCGAGAGCCCCCGGCCCGCCAGCCGGCGCGTTGGAGGATTTTTCGTGGAAAATCATGGGCGCGAACATGGAATCCTTGTAGAGCAGGGGCAAGTGGCCGCTCGTCAAATACAGTTTTTCCCGCGCGATATGCGGCGTTTTTACCCGCACATAACCGGCAATGAACTCAGTTTCTTTGGCCAGCTTTTCCAACTCTTCCACGATGGCCCCGCCTTTGGGTAGCCAGAGCGGCAATCCTGGGCCGACGTATTCGGCGTCGAGCGTGAAGAGGCCCATCTCCGCGCCAATCTTGCGGTGATCGCGCCGTTTGGCTTCTTCGATCATGGTGAAGTAGGCCTCCATCTCGGTCTTGTTTTTGAAGGCGGTGCCGTAGATGCGTTGCAATTGCGGGTTGCGTTCGTCGCCCTTGTAATAGGCGCTGGCCACATGCGTGAGCTTAAACGCGCCGATGTTGCCGGTGCGCATGACGTGCGGGCCGGCGCAGAGGTCGATGAAATCACCGTTTCTAAAATAGGAAATGGGTTCGTTCTCCGGAATGTTTTGCACGATATCGAGCTTGAACTTGCTCGGCACGGCCCGCTCGCCCAAGGCGGCCAACCGCCCTTTTTGCGCGTCTGCCAACGCCTGGGCGCGAGGAACAACCATCTTCTCAAAGGTCTGGTTGGCCTTGACCACCCGTTTCATCTCTTCCTCGATTTGGGGAAAATCTTCCGGCGAAATCCGGTGCTGCAGTTCAATGTCGTAATAGAACCCGTTCTCGACCGGCGGCCCGGCCGCGAATTGGGCGTCCGGCCAGAGTTTGGCGATGGCGGTGGCCAGGACGTGCGCGCAGGAATGCCGCAAGCGCTCCAAGTCGCCCATCTGGTTTCGTTCCTCCAACGTTTTGCGTTCGTTTTCCATAGTGTTTCTCAATTCTCGTTCAGAAAGAAATCCTTGTTATGCCCGTTCCATTGCAGCGTTACCGAAGTGCGATTGATTTTGGCGACGACCGCTCCCGAGACGGCATCCCCCGGCCCCACCGTTTTGCCGTTTATCAAGGCCATCGGGTGCGTTTTACTAAAAATGATGGCCTGCAAGTTCATTGGTGTTGGCCAGGGCGCCTCAACCACTGGTGCGGCAGGTTCGGGCTCAGGTGCCTTTTCCGGCTTCGCGGCGACCGGTGCCGGGCGCGGAACGACCGCCGGTGGCGTGGTCGTTGCGGTTGCTGGAGCTGGCGCGCGAGCCACAACCGGAGTGGGGGTAGGGGTGGGAGCAGCCGATGGTTTGGAAGGAGGGGCCGGGACGAGAACGGCCTTTGCGACCGGGGCGGAGGCGGCCCTGTTTAGGACGACGTGATGCCGGGCCTGCTGCCATTTCCAGAAAAACCATCCTGACAGGGCCAGGATGATTACTAGAATAACAACAGGTAAAATCCATGAAAATTTTCCGCCTTTTGCGCCTTCGATCGGTTGCAAAGGGCGCATGGGCGGCGGGCCGCTGGGACGGCTCATGTCCGATTCACGGGCGCGTTTGAGGGCGTCGTTAATGAGGCTCATAGTTCTACTTCCCCTTCCAACTCTCGCAAGGCGCGGCCAACGATGCGAAAACCGATTCTGTCGGTCCTCTCCACATAGCCCGCGAGCAGACATTTGTCGCAGGCGGCGTTGATCAAGCGGGGAATGCCCTTGCTATAACGGTGAATGCGCCACAGGGCGAGCCTGGTAAAAAAAGGCGCGCCATTGGCCCCGGAAACTTGCAGCCGGTGCTGGATGTACTGCCCGATCTCCTCCCGGCGCAACGGACTCAAATGAAAGCGAATGGTGATGCGTTGCCGCAACTGCCGCAGGCTGTGGTCATTGAGGCGATCGCGCAGTTCCGGTTGCCCCAGCAGGACAATTTGCAAAAGCTTCCGGTTATCGGTCTCCAGATTGGAGAGCAACCGGACCTGTTCGAGCAATTCCCCGGTCAAATCCTGCGCTTCGTCAATAATGAGGACCGTGTCCTTGTGGTTCTCGATCTGATGCAGCAAAAAGCGGTTGATTTCGGCGACCGTCTCCAGGCGGTCCAGGCCCTTGGTCTGCAAATTGAACTCCATGGCAATGGCCTTGACCAATTGATCGACGTTCAGCACGGGATTGAGGATCAGGGCGGTGGAGAAACTCGGCCCCAACTCCTCCAGCAAAGCGCGGCAGAGGGTGGTCTTGCCCGCCCCCACTTCGCCGGTCAACTGGACAAAGCCTTTGCGCTCCCGAATGCCGTAAAGGAGATGATTAAAAGCCTCGCGATGCTTCGCGCTAAAGAAAAGAAATCGCGGATTCGGCGTGATGTCGAAAGGCGATTCCTTCAGGCCATAATACTCGAGATACACAGGCTCTTCATACCCCGCCGATCAGCGGGAGAAAAGAAGAATAACGGCGAGAGGGAAAGGCCTCCACGCAAAGGCCCGGCGAGTGGGGCGTCTTGCCAGGGAACGGCTAGAGAAACCTTCGGCTTCCGAAGAAGTCTAACCGGCTGTGGCGTACTGAGCCTGTCTGCTTGCGGGCGTGTTCACGCTCAGGATCCGGCGAATGTTCAAGAAGGCCATCACCAAACAACCAATAACAGCAATTGGAAATAACCTGGAAGCGCAAAGCTGGATCGCGTTTGTGACGGCGAGGGTCTTGTCCGGCGCGACATTCGGAGCCGTAATGGCTACGAGGATGGCGGATTTGAGCAGCCAACAAAACAGCGTCGAACCGACGCAATCATAGGCCAGGCGGATACTGGCCCGGCGCCGCGTCCAGTAGGGATGCAGGAGGTTGACCCAAGACGTGATGAGGGTCGCGAGCGAAACCAAAAGAAAACCGCACAGGAAATAGCGCCATTGTGGCGCCAGCGTAATTGTCGCGCCCGCAAATTCAAACTCAGTTCGAAACCGCAGCTCGCTTACCCACCAAACAAGGAAGGCGACGCTCACCGTGAGATCAATGATCGTTGCAGTGCGTTCGATGCGATTGGGGTCGCGCACTGGGGGCAGCTTGCGCGGGTCCCAGTCTGCCAGAAACTTGGCGCCGGCTGAAACCCTTTCCAGGGCGGCAAACACGAGAGTGACCACGCCCACGACAATAAAGGCGGTCAATGGAAACGTAGCCCAAAATGAGCTCAAAGCGCCGGGCCAGGTCCCGCCGGAATGGGCGGCGCGATAGCCGGGGCTGAAAACCATCAAACCAATCCACAGCAAAATCCACGGGGTCAGATAGCCCCAGAACACCATTTTCAGAACGAACCGATAAACAGGAAACAGCACGGGGCCAATCAATTGCTCCTGGGGAAGATAGCGGTTGGCCACCAAGACCGGGCGGCCCAATTGCTTCAGGATGGTTTCAACTTCAGCCTCCTTCAGCTTGCGGCCCAAACTGGCTTCCTGGTCTTGGATTCGAGACCGGATGTCCTCGGAGAGTTCCGTGATGATGTCGTCCCGTTGCCCCTTGGGCAGCCAAAAGCCAACGGCTTGCAAGTAGCGGTCGATGAGTTCCATAGTGAGCCTTTCTAAAAGATTTGCTTGAGTGCTTTGTTAATGCTCTCCCACTCCGCCAGGAGTTGTTTCAGGATTTGTTTGCCGTCGGGCGAGAGCCGATAGAACCGTTTGTTGCGCTTTTCCTCTTCGCGCCATTCGCTCACCAGCAAACCCTGGCTTTCCAGGCGGCGGAGCAACGGGTAGAGGGTGCCTTCGTCTATGGCCAGGCCGAGAGCGGCCAGCGTTTGGCGCAACGTGTAGCCATACTGCTCCGTGCGCAGTTGGCCGAGAACCGCCATGGTCAGGCAGCCGCGGCGCAATTCCAAACGGAGCTGCTCAAAGAGGCCATCATTCCCTTGCGTGCTGTTTGTCATATAGCATGTGCCATACACTGTATGACGCACAGTGTTTTGTCAATGGCTATTTTTGCTTTGAGGGCTCGAGAGCCAATCGCTTGACCTTCGGAGGGTTGGTCAAGGTCCGGTCATTGCAGAAGCAAAGCCAAGGCGGCTTGATTCTGTTGCACCAAAGCCTGGTACCCAGCCATGGAATGGTCCCCAACGTCGATTTTGAGGTTGGTCATGATTTGCGCGAAATCCTCCAGGCTTTGAAGGCTTCGCGCTAGAAAACCTTGCCATTCCGCGCTCTCCACGGACGGTTTGCCCGTCGAGTCGAAATGGATCATGGTCCCTTCGTCGCTGTAATCGAAATTGCGAAAGGGCACCCTTGGCACGAGGTCTTGCTTGTTGACAAAACGCACCAGCTTGCTGCCCAGAAGCCGGCTGTAGGTATTGCAGAAATCGTGCAGGCCGATGCGCGGCTGGCCAAAAGTGTAGATGGCGGAAACCTGCGGGACACGCGCACCGAGCACGTTAAAACAGGCCCCGGCGAGCGCCGCGAGCGCTCCCCCTAACGAATGCCCCGTGATCAGCAATGGTTTCTTGGGATCTCGGGAAGACAAAGCCGCGATGATGGCCTGCAAGCGATCCGCCAGACAGTGGCCGAATCCCGCGTGAATTTCGCCGATAGCCGGTCCATTCGTAAAGACCCAATCGAATCGGACCGGCGTGCAGGCCAAATCCGTCATCCAATCCTGCGGCACCTTTGTGCCCCGGAAGACCAGGAGATGATATTGATCCGAGGTGACGATAAACGCGCAGATATCTTGAAAGACGGTCGTCAGATCAATCCACACCAAATCCGAGAAACCCAAAGCCGCCATCGCGGCCTGCGATGAGGCGGTTCCCGCGGGATCTGCCGGCGTCCCGTAAATGGCTAAGGACGCTTGCGCGCAGATCAATGCTTCGGCCTCTGGGTTCATAACGGAAAGGTAAAAAAAAACGCCAAACTGTCAATCTCAATAAGACGGCAAAACCCCTCTTGGGTAAACCTCGATTATTGTTTCGTCTTTGGCATTCGCAACGACTGATTCTCGAGAACAAGCAACGACAAGCTTGCAAATGGGTCAACGGCGTCTAAATCATGCCTTTACCCCATTTCCCCGGGCCGGGCTCTTGGAATCTAACGTGAATGGGAGACATGCGCGCGCCGCACTGCCAGCGTCTTACAAATCGTGTTGTCGCGAATAGGCGGAGAGTTGAGGCGTAAGCCAGAATGGCTCCTAAAATAGGCCCTGGGGTTTCAGGTTGAGCACCAGAAAACCGTGGGGCGCCAAATCGATTTGCAGGTGTTGTCCGTGAGGTTTCCAATTTGATGTGGCGTCGGCCAGAACTGTGGTGGCGGCGGGCGCGTGGCAGGTCAGCCGGGAATGGCGCGGACCGAGATTAACTGCGATGAGGGTGCGGCGCCCGTCCCGTTCCCATTGCAGGAGGAAGCAGTCGGCCGCCGTGGTTTGGGCGTATTCCATGCTGGAGCCGCCCAGGGCGGTTTTGGGCAGGCAAGCCAGCAGGGCGTCGTAAAAGGATTTGGTTTCCAGATGAGGCGGCTCGGGCCAGTACCGGTTGAATTGCACGGGCACGCGATGTTTTCGGCCGGTCAATTGGCCGTCGTGCAAGAGGCGCAGGCCGGGCTGGAAGAGGAGGAGGACGGTGGCGGCCTTTTGTTCCGCGGGGCTGAGGAGGGAGGCGATGCGCGGTTCGTCATGGTTCTCCAGGAACCGCACCGGGGTGAAATCATGGGCCACGTGTTGCAGGTGGTCCCAAAGGCCCCGCGCATCCCTTCGCACGAGGCAATCGTAAAAGCCTTTGTCGTAAGCATAGTCGAAGCCCAATTCCTGCAAACGGCCTTCGCGGCGCCAGTAGGCTTCGGCGATGAAGAGGAAGTCCTTTTGTTTTTCTTTAACCGTCGCGATCGCTTGCCGCCAAAACTCCCCGGGCGCGGCCGCGCCCGCGTGGGGAAAATCGGTCCAGGTGGCGGCGAAA
>Ga0182016_10007827_pt1 | contig 10909 bp, 11 predicted proteins | sample 712S2MmetaG_FD_120491 | JGI IMG/M metagenome (GOLD analysis project Ga0182016, IMG submission 120491) | Permafrost microbial communities from Stordalen Mire, Sweden - 712S2M metaG | ecosystem: Environmental > Terrestrial > Soil > Wetlands > Permafrost | place: Sweden: Stordalen | collected...
ACGCCGACCCAACCGCCGCTGTAGTCCTTGCGCGACGCCGGTTCCTCGGCCAGACCGCTGTGCGTAACCGTCACACGAGTTCCCGAAGCTGTCGCTGCGAGTTCCCACCGCACCACCGTCTCCCGGCTCGGATCGGCGTGCCAGTTGCCAAGCCACGTATAGACCAAGAGTCGCGGCGGATCGTACTCGATGATCTCGCCGCTACACTCGAAGTCGTTCTTGCCATTCACCACCACGCTGCCCGGCTCAGTGGAATAGCCGTAGTGGCCGCCGCGCCGCGCATCCATCTTCCAGTGCTTCACCGGGCACTCCGAATTGTTGAACCACCGCATCAGTTGATCGGAACTGGTGAGCGCTTCGAAGACCCGCTCCGCAGGAGCCGCAATCTCGATCTCGCAGACGACGGCATCCTGGTCGGGCGTGATGATGGCTTTCGGCATGGCGTTCTCCTTAATCAGTAATCAGTGGCTCGGCTTATGGTTGCGATGCTGTTATTTCGCGCGCTCCAGCGTGAATAGCTCCCGCTGTTCCTTGCCGTGATCCAGGAACACCCATTCTTCCGTCTGATGGTCGGCATCCGGCTGCGAGAAGGTTGCACGCTGCATGTGTCCCGCGCCCGGACCAATGTTCGTGCCGTCAAAGAACTCAAAGCTCACCGACTTCGCGTCCGCCGAAGCCACTTGCATCCGCGGTTGATTCCCAGCTCCGCAATAATGCGTCATGACCAGCCGGTCGCCATCCATGTGGAACATCGTGATCATGTTTTCCGGTCCGCTCTTCTTCATCTCGTGCCCTCGGATCTCGCTCAGCAGCGCCGACCCGCCCGCAGTAAGCCGAAACGTTACCTGCAGCGTCTCCCCCTGCGAGTTCGTTCCTATCCAGTTCCCTTCCATACCCTTCAGCAGGTCAAATTGTTTGTGCGCATCCGACTCGGCCATGACCATGCTGGCAGAGAGGACGATCGTGAGTGTGGCGGCGAAAGTTGCGGCGGTGACTGCAAGTTTGCGAAGTTTCACACATTCCTCCTGTACTTCGTTGTGATTCGTTATTTCGGTTTCTTTGGCCCCGGTTTTAAGAGTTCGCTCGCCGATTCGCGGGCGTACTCCTGCTCAACAAAACTTTTCAGATTGTTTAAATTGATCTGCCAGAATTGCCGGTATTGCTCTAGCCATGTATCCACGGCCTTGAGGGGTTCGGCATTGAGTTGATAGACGCGATGGCGCCCGCTGCGGGTTTCGACCACCAGGCTCGCTTTACGAAGCTGCCGCAGATGTTTCGAAATTGCCGGACGCGATATCGGGAAGGCTTCCGCAATTTGCCCCGCGGGTTGCGCCCCGCGCCGCAGCAGGTCAAGCACCGCGCGCCGTGTGGGATCCGCGAGGGCATGAAAGGTGGCCTCGGGTAAATATGTAACCGAACGGTTCCGCATAATGCGTAACTATACGGTTACAGATTAGGTGGCGTCAAGAGGAAAATTCAGGTTTTCGCCGCCCAGCTTCTGGCTGAGGTGCCCGGCAATGAGTTTGGCGTGAAAACGCCCGTTTTCTATGAAGATTTCGCTCGTCCGGGACCCCGCAACGATCACCCCAGCCACGTAAATGCCGGGAACATTCGATTCCAGATTCTCCGGATCGCAAACCGGACGCAGTTGTTCGGGCGACAACTCGATCCCGATGCTGCGCAGAAAATCGTAGTCGGGATGGTATCCGGTGAGCGCAAACACAAAGTCGTTTTCCAGATGAATGGGGCCTTCGGGAGTTCGCACCACAACGTAGTCGGCACCGATCTCTTGCACCGTGCTGTTAAAATGCGCCGTGATTTGTCCAGACTTGATGCGGTTCTCGATGTCAGGACGCACCCAGTATTTGACGTGGTTGTGCATCTGCGCCCCGCGATGCACCAGCGTGACCCGCGCCCCGTGCCGCCATAAGTCCAGCGCAGCTTCCGCGGCAGAATTCTTCCCGCCGATCACCAGGACATCCGTATCGAAATACGGATGAGGGTCGCGATAGTAATGAAATACTTTGCCCGAGTCTTCCCCTGACACGCCCAGTTGATTCGCGAGATCGTAATATCCCGTCGCCAGGACGATCTTGCGCGCGCGATAGTCGTGAACCGCATCGTGCCGATCGCTCGTCGTGACGCGAAAGTTCCCATCACTTCCGGTAATTGTCTTCACCCACTCGTACTGCCGAATCCGCAATTGGTAGTGCTCCGCCACGCGCCGGTAATATTCCAGCGCCTCCAGTCGATTGGGCTTCGCCGAAGCCGTTGTGAAGGGGATGTCGCCGATCTCCAGCAGTTCGGGCGTGGTAAAAAAAACCATGTTGCTGGGATAGTGGTAAATCGAATTCACCAGGCACCCCTTATCGATCAGGAGGCTCTTGAATCCAGCTTTTTGCGCCTCGATGGCGCACGCCATGCCGGTTGGGCCCGCGCCCACGACCACAACATCGGTGATGGTTTCCGGTTGCTCCTCAATCTGTGGACGAGTGAGAGTTTCGGGAATCTGTTCGACGGAAAAAAGTGTAGGAGGCTTCATCGGAGGATGGGAAACAGCAATTCTAGCATCGCGACCGCGCCGGAACGGGGTCGCGCGGGCGGCAGCCCCCGCTGTCGCTCAGCCTACTGCTTAACCGACACAGATACGCCATCGCGAATCGGCAAGATAGTCGTGAATAACTCCTTCGATTCGCTCAACTGTTTATTGAACTCCAGAATCGCCTTAGTATGCGCGTCGGGATTCGGCTGCCGCAGTTTGCCGCTCCATAACACGTTGTCCGCGATAAAAAGCCCTCCCTTTTTCAGGCGCGGCAGAGCCAACCGCGGCACTCGCGGATAGTCCGTCTTGTCGACATCGTTGAAGATGATGTCATATTGCCCTTTTTCCTCGGACAGAAATTCCAGCGCGTCTCCCACACGCACCGTGATGCGATTGGCCACTCCAGCCCGTTCAAAATAGCGGCGAGCTTTGTCCGCCCGCTTGGGGTCGCCGTCGGTATAGATGACGCGTCCCTCTTCTCCCACCGCCCTCGCCCACCAGATCGTAGAATATCCAATCGCCGAGCCCATCTCGAACACGCGCTTCGCCCCGCTGATCGTGGCCAACTGATATAAGACGCGCGCAACCGCAGGTCCGACGATCGCGTAGTTGTTCTTCGCGGCATCCTCTTCCATCTCCGCCAGAACTTCGTCGCGCGGCGGCAGCATGTCATACATGTAATCTTCGACTTCAGGGGCGGTAATTCCGCCCATACGCCACTCGGGTTTTGCAGATTGATTCGTCAACTTCTTCCCCTCTCTCGTCGAACGCTTGCCAGTAGAACTGACTGGAACGTCCAGCGCCACGTCCCTTACAAGCTCTATGAAATCGTCTCCCCTGGCATCAATTCCAATACATGCACTTCGGGCACAAGCTTCTGCAACTCACTCGGTGTACCGGTCAGCATCGGGAAAGTCCCGAAATGCATGGGAATCACCGTTTCCGGCTGCAGAAGCTTACACGCGTAAGCCGCCTCTCGCGGAGACATAGTGAAGTGATCGCCGATCGGCAGCATCACAATCTTCGGCGCGTACAAGTCGCGGATAATCGCCATATCGCTGAACACATTCGTGTCGCCGGCGTGGTACAGCTTTACGCCGTTCGAAAATTCAAGTACGTAGCCGCAAGCTTCTCCGCCGTAAATAATCTGATCGCCATCCTGAATGCCGCAAGAATGCACAGCATGGACCATCGTGATCTTCACGTCCGCAACCGTCTGCGTCCCGCCTTTGTTCATGGGCGAAATCTGTTGGACGCCTTTTTTCTGCAGCCACACGCAAAGCTCGAAAATTCCCACGGCGATTGGATTAAACTTCTTGCCCACCGCAACCGCATCGCCAATATGGTCCCCGTGCCCGTGAGTACAGAGCAGCACGTCGGCCTTCTTCACATCTTTCTCTGCTTCGGGACACATCGGATTGCCGCCAATCCACGGATCGATGTACAGCGTCTTACCTTCCGGCGTTTGTATGCGAAACGTGGCATGACCGAGCCACGTCAACTGGATTCCCTTCAGATTCACGCCCCACTCCTTCGATAAATTGCAGGCAACGAATTGCGAAATAGAATTCTATTGACTCGGCAACAAGCGCGCAACGGAGACGAATCGCCTCATCGAAGCAGCTGATCCATTTAAGCTTTCCGGTTGCGCTCAAACTCGTGTATAAAGTTGCCCAATGCCTGAACTCAAAGTCCTTCTCTCCCGCGACGCCATTGCCCAGCGAGTTGCCGAACTGGGCGCGGAAATCGCCCGCGATTTCGAGGGTCAATCGATCATCCTCGTGGGCGTGCTCAAGGGCGCTGCTATTTTCTTGAGCGATCTGGCCCGGCATATTCCACTGGATGCCACCTTCGACTTTATCGGCGTTTCAAGCTATGGCAACCGGCCCACCGCGAAAGACGATCCCGCCGGACACGCCGCCTGGGACTCGCTCGGCGAGGTTCGCTTAACGAAAGATATGGATAGTTCCATGGCCGACCGCAATGTGATTCTGGTGGAAGACATCCTCGATACCGGGCTCACTTTGAACTACATCTCGAAGCTCGTATTGGCGCACCGGCCGCGGTCGCTTCGCATTGCTGCCTTGCTCGACAAGCCTTCCCGGCGCAAACAGCCGATCAAAGCGCACTATATCGGATTTACGATTCCGGACGCATACGTTGTCGGCTACGGCCTCGATTACGCGGAACGCTATCGCAACCTCGCCGACGTCTGCATTCTGGAAAATCCGCCGGAGCCTGCGCCCTACGTTTAGACCGCAACTCCGCGAATCCTGACCCTGTGGAAGAGTCCACAATCGGCTAGCCATCGGCTGCTATGATGAACGTTGTGAAAATGACCGCCTCGCCAACTGGACGCCTTTCCGAGGTGGAACCTCTTCTTTTAGAAGTTGCCGACGTCGTCAATACCACGCTCGACCTCGATACCACGCTCCGCCGCGTCGCCGAAATCGTTCGCAAAGTCATTGACTACGAGATCTTCGCCATCCTTTTGCTCAACGAGCAGCGTCAGGAACTGTACGTTCGTTTCAGCGTGGGCTATCCGCCAGAGATCGCGGAGCGCGTTCGCGTGAAAGTAGGCCAGGGCATCACGGGACGCGCCGCCCAGACTCGCCAGGCCGTTCTGGTCGCCGACGCCTCCCAAGACGACTTTTACGTGGAAGCCGTGCCGAACGTTCATTCCGAGTTGGCCATCCCGCTCATTGTTAAGAACCGTGTGATCGGAGTGATCGATCTGGAGGCTCGTGAAGCCAACTACTTCACCGAAGAACATAAGCGCCTGCTTACGCTGATCGCCTCTCGTATGGCGGTCGGCATCGAAAACTCGCGCTTGCACACCCGCATTACGCGGCAGGCTCGTACCTTACTTTTGCTCAACGAAATTGCGCGTGAGCTCACCTCAATCCTGAATCTGGACGAACTTCTCAAGCGCATCGCCGAGCTGCTCAATCGTCTCATCGACTATCAGATGTTCAGCATTCTGCTGCTCGATCAGACGGGCGAAAAGCTGCAACACCGTTTCGCGCAGCGCTTTGAAGAACGCTTGCATTTGAAGCACGATATCCCCATGGGCCGCGGAGTCGTCGGCTACGCCGCCCAGATGAAGCAGGCCGTCCTTGTTCCCGACGTCGCAAAGAGCGAACGTTATATTGCGACCAATCCTGAAACTCGTTCGGAACTCGCCGTGCCGCTCATCTACCAGGAAAAAGTAATTGGCGTGCTCGATCTCGAACACACGCGGCGCGGCTATTTCACCGAAGATCACAAGCGCACCCTGACCACCCTCGCAGCCCAATTGGCCATCGCGATCGAAAATGCTCGCTTGTACGAGGAAATCGCCCGTCAGGAAAAGCGCCTCGAACGCGATCTGGCGCTGGCTCGCGAACTGCAATTTCGATTGCTGCCGCATGCCAGTCCCCAGATGAAGAATCTCGAGGTCGAGGCCAAGTTCGTGCCTGCCCGCGCCATTGGCGGGGATCTCTACGACTTCGTCCCCTATTCCCTGTCGCGCCTCGGAATCGCGATCGGCGATGTCAGCGGCAAAGGCGCGCCCGCGGCTATCTACGCCGCCCTGGTTAGCGGCATTCTCCGCTCCCATGCTCCGATTGAGCCTGGACCGGCGGAGATGCTGTCGGCGGTCAATCTTTCGCTCGCCGAACGCCGCATCGCAGCACAATTTGTTTCGATTATCTACGCCGTGTGGGACGACGAAAAGCGCACGCTCATCGTCGCAAACTCTGGCCTGCCCAAGCCCATCTATTGTCACGACGGAAAAATCGAAACCATCGAAGTGACCGGCTTACCCCTGGGACTGTTTGACGAAGCCGAATATGACGAACTCACTTTTAAGGCAAAGCCCGGCGACCTCTTCGTTTTTATCAGCGACGGAATTCTCGACGCCCGCAACCGCCACGGCAATTCCTTTGGACAAGAGCGCGTGGAGGCGATCGTCGCCGGTTGCGCCACCAAGTCTGCCGACTGTGTGGTGAATGAAATATTCAAGGCAGTCACAGAGCACGCGGCGGGCGTCGACGCCTTCGACGACCAGACCGTCGTTGCCCTCAAAGTAAAAGCCGGTGCGGGCAGACGCAAGTGAAGCGCAAACGCGCAGTGTTGGAGTTGCGCCCGCCCGCGTTCGCGTATCAAGCCGCAACCAAGCCAACAGGCTCTAACCAGCTTTTCTGCGAGAAGGTTTCGCTGCACGACCTTGCCGCGCACCATGGAACTCCTCTCTACGTCTATTCCACCGCCATGATTCGCGCGCGCCTGCAGGCGTTTGCGAACGCGTTTCGTTCCGTTCCTCACACCTTGTGCTACTCCGTCAAAGCCAATTCCACACTGGGGATCCTCCGCTTGATTGCCGGCGAAAGCGCCGGTTTCGACGTCGTCTCTGGCGGAGAATTGCAACGAGTCTTGCGCGTCAGCAAGAAAGCTGCGGTGAAAGTCGTCTTCTCGGGGGTCGGCAAGACGGCCGCTGAAATGGAACTTGCTCTCCGCACCGGTATTTTGCTGTTCAACGTGGAGAGCGCGTCGGAGTTGAACCTGCTGGCCGCCACCGCGACCCGTCTGAAAAAGCGGGCCGCAGTCGCCATCCGCGTGAATCCCGACGTGTCAGCCAAAACCCATCCCTACATTTCAACCGGCCTTCATCAACACAAATTCGGCGTGCCCATTCCCGAAGCCCAAACTCTCTACGCCCAGGCCGCGAAGCATCCTTATTTAACCGTGGCTGGAGTGAGCGTCCACATCGGATCTCAAATCACCGACGTGGCCTCATTTCAGGCGGCGCTCGAGCGCGTCGCCGATCTGATCCGGACCTTGCGCAGTCAGGGTCACGACATTCGTTACATCGATGCTGGCGGAGGCCTCGGAATCTCCTATGACGGTCCGCAGACGCATTTCACGAAGCAAATTTCCGCGTACGCGAAGGCAGTAATAAGGCCGTTGCGCGGGCTAAAGCTGCACTTGCTCCTCGAACCCGGCCGCTCCATCGTCGGACCCGCCGGAGTTTTGTTGACCCGTGTGCTCTACCGGAAGACGAATCATCGCAAACGCTTCCTGATCGTCGATGCCGCCATGAACGACCTCATTCGTCCATCTCTCTACGGCGCGTATCACGAAATTGTTCCTGTGTTTCGAAGCTCGCAAACAACTGAAACCACCGACGTGGTTGGCCCCGTCTGCGAGACTGGAGACTTCTTTGCCCGCGATAGAAACCTTCCGCTGGTCAACGAGGGAGACCTGCTCGCGATTCTCGACGTCGGCGCCTACGGCTCGGTCCTCAGTTCGAACTACAACACGCGCGGACGAGGCGCAGAAGTGTTGGTGGATGGTGCGAAGGCAAGAGTAATACGGCGACGCGAAAGCTTTGCTGATCAAGTCAGGATTGAAGTGCCTTAAGGGAACGCTCGCGGTCGCGCGGCTTGCCCGCCAACTTTCTTACAGCGATTCCAGAAAATTAGTAACCGCCCTTAGCACCGGCTCTGGCTGCTGTATGAACAGCGCGTGCCCCAACCCCCGAAACTTCACATGCGCATGATGTGGCAAAAGGCGGGAGGCGATTGCAACATCCGCATCCGACATCAGGCCACCTAATTCTGGACTGCCTTGCAGCAACAGCGTGGGACAAGCGATTCCGCGCAACACCGCTTCTCCATCCCAACCCTCGAGCGACGAGCCGTCGAGCGTCATATCGTAGGTCTCAGGATCCGCCTGCTGGACGCAGCGCGCCCACGCGAGCAAGTAGGCTTCATCGTTGCCCGGCAGTTCGCGAATGTGAATCGACTCATTTCGGCCCGCGACAGGCAACACGATCTTGCCGATACCGCTTGCGATCTGCTCGACCGAGCCACCCTTGCGCGTCAGATCGCGTAGTCCCGAAAAAAGCGCAGTGTACATCGGATTCTTAAGTCGACGCACAAGAATCATGTTGTCGCCAAGGATCAGGGCGCGCACGAGTTCGGGATTATGCGCGGCCACCCACATGGCCAGCATGCCGCCCAGCGAATGTCCGAAAACAATTGCCGGGACTGGAACGCGTTCACGCATAAAACTCGCGATGTCTTCCCCATATTTCGGGCCATGATACCCGCGATGAATGCGCGACGATTTGCCATGTCCCCGCAGGTCAGGAGCAAAAATATGCCAGCGCAAACTGAGTGCGGGTATCAGCGGAAGAAACACTTGCCAGCGCCGTCCCAGGCCGTGTAGAAGCACGAGTGGCGGCCCATTAGCCGGGCCCTCGGCATAATTTAGCTGAACTTCTCCCGCGTCAAAGCTTCGCTCAACGATACCGGGATGATTTTCACTCACGTATTTCTAGTCCGCACTGCCGCAGCCGAAGCCGTGCGCTGAGCAGCTTTAGCGCTCGCCCCACTTCAGTTTCGTGGCGAGCACTTCAAAAAATGTTTTTTGGAAGCGCAGCAGTCGCGCGGGATGCTCCGCCTTGTAGCAGCGCACAATATCGCCATCCCGTACCGGCATTCCGATCTGCCCATCCAGGCTCAGGTACGCTTCTTCCTGTCCGGTCTTCACCTGAATTTCGATTTCGACCGTATCGCACACCACTACCGGACGATGTGTCAATCCATGTGGCGAAACCGGCGTGATGACAAAAGCGTTCACATCCGGCTTTAGAATCGGGCCGCCTGCGCCGAGCGAATACGCCGTTGAACCGGTCGGCGTCGCGATAATCAGCGCATCTGCCTTGTAGTTCGAGACGAATTCCTGGTCCACATACAATTCAAAGTGATTCAGCCGGGCAATCGCGCTCTTGCTCACCACGATTTCATTCAGCGCCGTGTGCATCGCAAGAACCGTATCACCACGGAGCAGCGAACAACTGACCATCGAGCGGCTGTCGACAATGTATCGTTCCCGCTCAATCGCCTCCAGCGAAGGATACAAATCCGCCATCTGCAATTCCGTCATAAAACCGAGCGTTCCGAGGTTCACGCCGAGGATCAGCGTTCCCACTCGCGCCACAGCACGCGCCGCCGATAAGAGCGTTCCGTCGCCCCCGAGCACCAGCGCCAAATAAGGATTGCGGGAGGCCATTTCACTGCGCGGCATCACATCCGAAGCCGCGTAGTAGGCCGCGCTTTCCTCGTCAACCACCACTGCGCAGTGATGCTGCTTCAACCACTCTTCGAGCACTGGCAGCGCCTCGGATAAATCAGGCCGGCCCGGCTTCGAGATAATCGCAACGGTTTTTGGGGGAGTGGAGTCAGGCATGTCTTGCATTTTTCGCTCAGCAACTCGTGGGAAATAAAAATCCTCAGTCCGCGCTCAATCACCCCACCTTGTCATTCCGATCGCGGCAAGGAACCCCTTCCCGCCCCTAAACAGTGTGCCGGGAACAGGGGCCCTGGCTGCGCTCGAAATGACAATTCAGGAAACGTGCGGATTGTAGATTGTACCGAATCAACCGCTGCCACGCGCGGAAAACTCCCCATGCAGCAGGAATTCTCGATTGCCCTCGCCACCCAGTATCGGAGACTCGATCCACTGTGTATCTACGCACCCGAGCGCCAGGAGCGCCGCTTCGATCTTTGCCACCGCTGCGCGCTGCGCCGTCTCATCGCGGACGATTCCACCCTTCCCCACCAGTTCCCTGCCCACTTCGAACTGCGGCTTCACCAGCACCACAAGCTCGCGAGCCGGATTCGATGGCAGCTGCGGATAAGCCGCCACGGCACGAATCACGGCGGGCAGCACCAGGCTGGCCGAGATGAATGAAACATCCATGGCGATGAAATCAACTGCCTCGCCGATATTCGCCGGTTCCAGATATCGAGCGTTCGTTTTCTCCAAAAGACGCAGGCGCGGATGGTTGCGCAAAGCAAAATCCATCTGACCATAGCCGGTGTCGACCGCGATCACTTTCGCCGCGCCCGACTGCAACATGCAATCGCTAAACCCGCCCGTGGAGGCGCCCACATCCAGACAAACTTTCCCACGCAGATCGACCTTCCAATGCGCAAGCGCCTTTTCGAGCTTCAGTCCTCCACGACTGACGTAGCGAAGATCGTCGCCGAGCAAACGTATCTTCGAGTCAGCGTCGATCGATGCTCCCGCCTTCTCAATCTTTTGCTCGTTTACCAGAACTTTGCCCGCGAGAATCAACGCCTGCGCGCGTTCCCGCGACGGCGCGAGTCCCCGCTCAAGCAGCAATTTATCAAGACGTGTTTTCACTTCGTTCGGAGAGTGGGGAGAATCAATACAGTAAGCACTCTATGCAGTGCAGAGTGTTGAAGCGATTCGTTAACAGGAGGTTACAGGATTAACGTGCCGCTTTTCCACAAACTTTTCCTCAAGGGTGTTGAAAAGTTCGACGTGTGTGCCGATAGCTTGGCAGAAAAGACACGA
>Ga0182016_10007828_pt1 | contig 10909 bp, 8 predicted proteins | sample 712S2MmetaG_FD_120491 | JGI IMG/M metagenome (GOLD analysis project Ga0182016, IMG submission 120491) | Permafrost microbial communities from Stordalen Mire, Sweden - 712S2M metaG | ecosystem: Environmental > Terrestrial > Soil > Wetlands > Permafrost | place: Sweden: Stordalen | collected...
GGGGGACCGGGTGAATCGCCCGGCGGCGGGAGCGGGTTAAGGCGAGCATGGCCGTGAGAGTGCGGATGCTGGACCTTGGGCTGCGCCCCTACCGCGAGGTGTGGCGGATGCAGCACGCCATTCACGAGCGCGTGCGCGAAGGCAGCGACCCCGACACCTGGATCTTCGTCGAGCATCCGGCCGTGATCACGCTGGGACGCACCGCCAAACCGGAGAACGTCCTCTTCTCTCGCGAGCAGCTCGAAGCGCGCGGCATCGAGGTCGTCGAGATCGAGCGCGGCGGCGACGTCACCTACCATGGGCCCGGGCAGCTGGTCGTCTATCCGATCCGCCGGCTCGAGCGCTTCCGGGAAATCGTCCCGCTCGTTCGCTCGCTAGAGCATGCCGCGATTGCGGCCTGCGCGCGCTTCGGCGTGACGGGCGCCCCGTGGAGCGAGCACGCCGGGGTGTGGGTCGGGACCAATCAGATCGCGGCCATCGGACTGGCCGTCTCGCGCATGGTCTCGATGCACGGCATCGCGTTCAACGCGTGCACGCAGCTCGATTACGACCGCTTGATCAACCCCTGCGGGATGTCCGACCGCGGCGTGACCTCGCTCGCGCGCGAAACCGGACGCAGCGTATCGGTGTACGAACTCAAGGAAGTCTTCGCGTTCGAGCTCGAAAGGACGTTCGGCATCGAATTCGAGAGCGACTTTTCACGAGCCGTCCCCATTCGCCACGCCATCTCATGACTACTGAAATCAATCTAATCGACGCAGCCGGCGGCGCCGGCATAGGCAAGCATCGCGCGCGCAAGCCCGATTGGCTGCGCGTTTCGCTGCCGTACGGCGACGACTACGAGCGCGTTCGAGCGCGCGTCGGGTCGCTCCGGCTCAACACGGTCTGTAAGGAAGCCGCCTGCCCGAACGTCGCGGAATGCTGGGGGGCGGGCACCGCCACGATCATGATTCTGGGCGATACGTGCACGCGGGGCTGCCGCTTCTGCAACGTCAAGACCGGGAATCCGCGCGGCGCGGTGGATTGGCTCGAACCCGTTCGCGTGGCCGACGCGGTGCGCGACCTCGGCTGGACGTACCTCGTGCTGACGGCGGTGGACCGCGACGACTTAGCCGACGGCGGAGCGCTCATCTTTGCAAATACCGTGCGCGCGATTCACGAGCGCGTGCCCGGATCGAAAGTCGAGATCCTCAGCGGCGACTATCGCGGCGACCTGGCGGCGCTCGACATCGTCATGGACGCTCGTCCGGACGTCTTCGCGCACAACGTCGAAACGGTCGAGCGGCTCACCCCGTCGGTGCGCGACAAGCGCGCCGGATACGAGCAATCGCTGCGCATCCTTCGCCACGCCAAGGCCCGGGCGCCCGAGCGTTACACGAAGACCTCGATCATGCTCGGCTTGGGCGAGAGCGAGGGCGAGGTCGAACGCACGATGGACGACGCGCGGGAAAGCGGCGTGGACATCTTCACGATGGGCCAGTACCTTCAACCCTCAAAGAAACATCTACCGGTCGTCGAGTTCGTGACCCCCGGGACGTTCTCTCGCCTCGGATCGCTCGCCGAGTCGAAAGGCTTCCACCAGGTCGTTTCGAGCCCGCTGTCGCGGTCGTCGTATCACGCCGAGCAGGCGTTCGAGCAGGCTGGATAACGCGGCCGCGTGAGTTCTTTCTTCCTACGGCGCCCGGTTCTCTCGGTCGTCTGCTCGATCATTATCCTGCTCGCGGGCCTGGTTTGCATACCGACCCTTCCGATCGCGCAGTATCCGCAGATCGCCCCGCCCGTCGTCACCGTTACCGCCGTTTACACCGGAGCGAGCCCGCTCTCGGTCGAGGCGCAGGTCACGACGCCGCTCGAAAACGCCATCAACGGCGTGCAAGGACTGCGCTACATCAGTTCGACTAGCGCGCAAGGCCTTTCGACGATCACCTGTACGTTCGATCTCGGCACGAATTTGGACATTGCGGCGGCCGACGTACAGAACAACGTGCAGTCCGCGATCGGGCAACTGCCCGCGACCGTGCAGCAAGTCGGCATCACCGTTAGCAAAAACTCGGGCGCGTTCGTGATGGCGCTCGCGATCACGTCGGATAGTTCCAAGTACGACACGCTCTTCCTGAGCAATTACGCGCAGATCAACATCGTCAACGACCTGAGCCGCATTCAGGGCGTTTCGCAGATCCGCATCTTCGGCCAGCGGCAGTACGCCATGCGGATCTGGCTCAATCCGCGCGAGCTCGCGGCGCGCGGGCTGGACACCGGCGACGTCGTGAGCGCTCTCCAGCAGCAAAACGTCGAGGTCGCGGCCGGCAGCGTCGGCGCGCCTCCCCAGAAGCCCGACCAGCCGTACACGTATCCGGTCAACGCCGTCACGCAGCTCTCCGACCCGACGCAATTCGCCGACATCGTTCTGCGAACCGATCCCAACGGCGGGTTCACTCGCCTCTCGGACGTCGCCAGGGTCGAGCTCGGAGCCGAGGACTACTCCAGCGCGCTTCGGTTCGACGGCGACGACAACGTCGTCGGACTGGGCGTCTTGCAATACTCCACCGCGAACGCGCTCGCGCTTTCGAACGCGGTCACGCAGAAGATGGACGACCTGTCCGCGCACTTCCCGCCGGGCGTCCATTACAAGATCGCGTTCAACTCGACGACGTTCGTGCGGGAATCCATCCGCGAAGTGGTCATCACGCTGCTGCTCTCGATCGTGCTCGTCGTTATCGTCATCTTCTTGTTTTTGCAAGATCCACGTTCGACGCTCATTCCGGCCGCAACGATCCCCGTGTCGCTGATCGGCACCTTCTTCATCATGAAGCTCTTCGGCTTCACGATCAACACGATCACCCTCTTCGGCCTCACGCTCGCTACCGGTCTGGTCGTGGACGACGCCATCGTCGTCATCGAAAACATCGCGCGGCACATGAACATAGACCGGGGAAAGGCGACTCGTCTCGAAAGCGCGGAAACGGCGATGAACGAAATCCAGAGCGCCGTCGTGGCGTCGTCGCTGGTATTGCTCGCGGTCTTCGTGCCGGTAGCGTTCTTCCCGGGAACGACCGGACAACTCTACAAGCAATTCGCGCTGACGATCGCGGCGTCGATCTCGATATCGCTCCTGCAGGCGCTCACGCTCGCACCCACGCTTTCGGCGCGTCTCCTGGAAGGCGACGTCGAGTCGAAGTCTCCGTTCTTCCGCGCCTTCAACACGGGCTTGCAGCGATTCCGCGATTGGTACGGACGAACGCTCCCCAGGGCATTCCGGCTGCGCGGACTAGTCCTCGTCGTCTTCCTTGCGGCGCTGCTGCTGACCGGATTTCTCTTCCAGTCCACGCCCAGCGCGTTCATACCCGACGAGGACCAAGGCTACTTCATCGCGCTGATTCAGACGCCGGAGGGCACGTCGCTCGCCGGCGAACAGGCCATCGCGAAGAAAGCCGAAGCGATCATACTGAACACGCCGGGCGTGCGCGACCTATTCGACGTCGGAGGGTTCAGCTTCACCGGGGCGGCTCCCAATCGCGGAATCATGTTCGCGCAGCTCAAGCCGTGGGGAGAGCGGCCGGGCATCAACGAGATTCTGCAAATGGTCAACTTTAAGATGTTCACGCAGATTCCCGAGGCGCAGATCTACGCGCTCAACCCGCCGGCGATCAACGGCGTCGGCAGCTTCGGCGGATTCCAGTTCGAAATCGAAGATCGCGGAAACGTCGGGTTGGACAAGCTGATGCTGACGGCCTACGGCGTGATGGGCGCTGCCGCGCAGGACCACCGGCTTCAAAACGTGTTCACCCAATTCCGTCTGAATTCACCGCAAGTCGATGCGAACATCGATCGCAACAAGGTGCTCGCGATCGGCGTGCCGCTCTCCGACGTCTTCCAGACGATGCAAGTGAACCTGGGTTCGCTGTACGTCAACAACTTCACGTACCTCAACCGGTCGTGGCAGGTGATCGTCCAGGCCGACGAACCGTACCGCAATCGCGTCTCTTCGCTCGGCACGCTCTTCGTGCGGTCGAGCAATCCACCGCCGCCGACCGCGAACACGTTCACGTCGAGCACGGGGAGCGTCATGACGCCGCTAAGCGCGCTCGTGGACACCCAGGTAGTGAAATCGGCGCCGGTCATCACGCACTACAATCTTTATCGCAGCATCGAACTGAGCGGCAATCCGGCGCCGGGCCACGGATCCGGCGAGGCGATCGAGGCGATGCAGCAGATCGCCAAACAGGTCTTTCCACCGGGCGTCAGCTTCGAGTGGTCGGGCATCCAGCTCGACGAAATCGCCGCCGGCAGCACCAGCATCCTGATCTTCGCGCTCGGCATCATCGTCGTGTTCCTGGTTCTCGCCGCGCAGTACGAGAGCTATACCGACCCGCTCATCGTGCTGCTGGCCGTCCCGGCGGCTCTGTTGGGCGCACTGCTCTTCCTGAATTTCCGGCGGCTCGTTCCCGTGCCGTTCCTCTTCTCGCCCGACATGGCGCAGGACGCCTACGCACAGGTCGGCTACGTCATGCTCATCGGCTTGTCCAGCAAGAGCGCGATCCTGATCGTCGAGTTTGCCAACCAGCAGATGCGTGCCGGCGCCTCGATCGTCGAAGCCGCCTTGCGCGCCGCTCAGACGCGGTTGCGGCCGATCCTGATGACCTCGATCGCCTTCGTCATCGCCGTCCTGCCGCTGGTTTTCGCCAGCGGCGCGGGCAGCGCGGCACGTCACTCGCTGGGAACGATCGTGTTCGGCGGCATGCTGCTCTCCACGTTCCTGAATCTGGCGATCACGCCGGTTCTGTACGTCGTCGTCAAATCACTCACGCTGCGCCGCCGGCCGGCCCCGAACCCTCCCCAGGATTAAGAAGCCGAGCAAAATAACACCAGGGTTTAAACCTTCTTAAGCCAATCATCGGGCGAGCCGGTAACTGATACTTTTAATATATTAAGAGCCCCCTACCGCCTGGGAGAAGAGCATGCTCAAGATTCTCGTTCGTGCGACGGCGCTAGTCTCAGCCGTCGCCTTAGGCTGTGCGAGCGCGCCGGCCCTGGCTGACGGCACGGCCAGCGCGATGGCCGCTTCGGTCGTTCCAAGCGCCAACACCGGGATCAAGAACGCGATGGACGCGGCGGCCCAGAAACGGGAGCAGGCGCAGCAAGAGCGGCTGTCCGCACAGAGCACCACGGTGGCGCAAGCGCCCCCGGTCAGCCAGACGCCCGTCGGCGGTCGCAAGGACAAGGGCCTGCCGATGGGCTTCACCTATCAGGCGGACCTCTCCGTGGCGTATCCGTACGGAAATATCGGCACGTTCGGCAAGCAATGGCTCCCCGGCGGAACCGATCTCCTCGCGGCATGGGGCTTTAGCCCGACGACGCGCGTCGTCGCCAGCATGTACCAGATCCAGCACTACCCCGTCGGCTTCAACAGCGGCACGGTTCCGGTCTACCTGAACGGCTACCAGAACCCGGTCGGGTGCGCCGACCTGAGCGGGGGCCACGCCAACGGCTGCTCGCCAATCCCTTCGCCGATCAACGTCGCGACCAAGGACACGTTCGGCGTCTTCATGCTCGAGCAACTGATCCCGATCAAAATCGGCAGCCGCGTGCTCCCCATCGCCGTCACGCCGACGTACGTCGTGCGCAACTCGATCATCGGAGCGTCGCAGAACGGCGACGACGTCATCCCGTTCGCGACCCGGCCTCCCGACGCGACGATCGAGTCGAACATCAAGACGCGCTCGGCCGAGATCAAGTCGATCGCGGTGACGGTTCCGTTCCTGAAGACCAATAGAATGTTCGGCACGTTCACGCTCGCGCCGTCGTGGCTGGTTCAGACCAACGGGCTGAACCAGGGCAACAGCGCACAGCTCTACCAGATTCTCTACCTGGAGTACACGCCGACCCACCGGACGACGTTCTTCTTCGAACCGCAGAGCTCGCGCGACTATCTGCCGCCCGACCCGTATCCGCAGCATCTCTTTGCCTATTTCCTCGGCGCGTCGCAGCGGATCACGCCGATAACCTTCGTGCAAGCGACCCTCAACAGCGGCGGACCGACGAACTACTCGCCGTACGGCGTGGCAGCCCTCTATTGCTCGACGATCACGCGATGCGCCCCATACGTCGGCGGCCTGAAGGCCACGCAGCTCCAACTCTCGTTCGGTATCGGCTCTCCGAGCGTCATTCCGTTCTAAGGCAAGGGGATTAAACAACTATGAAGTTCGGACAGATTCGTAAACCACTCGCTCTCCTGGCCTTGACCGCGCTCGCGGCTTGCGGCGGTTCGACCGCACCGCTGACCGTCGTTCCAACGTCTCCGCCGGCGACCGGACCGGCGATCTTGACGCGCATCGTCGGCGTGGGCGACAGCCTCACGGCCGGCTATCAATCGGGCGCCCTTCTGGGCGCGCCGTGTTGCGTCGGCGCGGGCATTGCGGGTTCTATTCCAAACCCGCTCGCGACCGGTACGGCGGCTGCGGGACTGGGCGTTACGCCCGGCCAGCAAGCAGGGTTCTGGGCTCAGTTCTACGCTCAGGCCACGGGCGTGAACTTCGCCTTCATGTCCACGCCGACCGTGAGTCCGCTGCCCCTCATCGGCGGACCGGGGCTCGGTAACCAGATCGTCAACGCCAACCCGGCCCTCACCGGCGGATTCCCGTTCGGCACGCTGCCGACGAGCAGCAGCTGCTCCCCGTTCAATCAGGCCGCGTTCACGCTCTCGGGCGCGCTGCGCACGGTTCGCGAGCAGCCTGGCGCCGGGACGGTGTTCGACCTGGGCGTTCCCGGCATCACGATGCACGAAGCCATCACGATGAACCGGCCGACGTCGCCGACCTGCCTGCCCATCCCGGGCGCAACGCCGACGATTTCGGCGCTGCAGGCCGTTACCGCGGGACAGAGCTCGATGTTCTACCCCATCTTGGGCAACTTCAATAACCTGGGCGCGAACAACACCGAGCTGAACGCGGCGGTATCGCTGCGGCCTACGCTCGCAACCGTGTGGCTCGGCGCCAACGACCTGCTTCAATACTCGTTCAGCGGCGGAAAGTTCGTCGGCGGCAACAACAGCGCGGCGCAGTCTCAGGCCGACATGACGCGGATCATCACCGCGCTGCAGAAGACCGGCACGCACGTCATCGTCGCCAACCTTCCCAACATCCTTATCGCACCGCAGTTCATGTCCGTTGCGACGCCGCCCAGCGCCGCGGCTTGCCAAGTGCAGACGTTCCTGGTCTGCGTCCTGACCGAACTCGGCCTTCCGCAGGCCGAAGCCGCGGCAATCACGGCTCAGATCGCGACGCAATACAACCTCGCCCCGAACGGCTACCTGACCGAATCCGGAGCGATTTTGGCGGTCACCGAGATCCTCAAGGGTCAGCCGGTAAACTTGGATCCGGCCGGTGCCGGATCGGGACTGGGCGCCTATTACCTCACCCCGGCGTTCGCCGCGCGCGTCCAATCTCTCAACACCGCCCTCAACACCGGCATCGACAACGCGGCCGCCGCCACGCACGTGCCGCTGGTGGACGTCACGACGATCTTCAACGGGATCGCGAGCGGGAACCCGGCCAATCCGTACTTCGCCCAGGCAGCCTCGATCAGCCCCGGCAAGTGCTGCACGGCGGCATTCGGCGGCGGAATCTTCTCCTTCGACGGACTCCACCCGTCCAACACCGGCTACGCCTTGATCGCCAACGCGTTCATCCAGGCGGCCGATACGGCCTACGGACAAACCATCGGACCGATCAACCCGACGGCGGTCTACAACGGGACCGGATACCTGCCCTACCCGGACCCGTACGCCCGGCACTAGCCGCTAACTCGCCCGCCAAGACGAGCAAGGGAAGCCCTTCGGGGCTTCCCTTCTTCACACGTCGTAGCAAGACGGCATGAGAGACACCATCATGCCGGGCGAGCTCCACGAAATGATGGAACGCGGAGACCCGGTCATCATCTTGGACGTCCGCAAAGAGACCTACGAACACCGGCAAATCCTCGGCGCGCACCGTTACGCGGGGCGGCAGCTCGAAAACCACGAGTCGCTGCCGTTCGGCCACGACCAGAACATCGTCGTCTACTGCACGAGCGGAAATTCGTCGCGGCGGATCGCGGAGAGTCTGCGAACGCGCGGGCTACACGCAGCCGCACTCGACGGCGGCTTCGAAGCCTGGGCGGTCATGGGACTTCCAACGGAGCCCTTAGGCGAACGCATCAACCTCAACGAGTAGACCCGGGTCTAAAAAATCCCGGTCTAGGCGTAGATGCCGCGGAGTCTGAGGGCTTTTACGACCCGGTCGATCGCCAGCGTGTAGGCTGCGGTTCGCAGGGTTGCGTCGCGCGTCGTGGCGATGTGGCGGACGGCGTGCAGGTTCGTCAGCAAGACGTCCTCGAGGCGGTCGTTGACCTCATCTTCTTTCCAGAAGTACCCCATGCGGTCTTGAGCCCACTCAAAGTACGAGACGGTGACGCCGCCCGCGTTCCCCATGATGTCCGGGATCACGACGATGCCGCGCTCGCGGAAGACGCGATCCGCTTCCGGTGTGGTCGGGCCGTTCGCGCCCTCGACGATGAGCTTGGCCTTGACCTTCGCGGCGTTTTCGGCATTAAAGACCTTCTCGAGCGCGGCCGGAACCAGCACGTCGCAATCGGCCGCGAGCAGCTCGGCGTTGGTGATGCGTTCGCCGCCCGCAAAGCCTTCCAGGTTGCGGTGCTTGGCCACGTGCTCGATGGCGTCGCCGACGTTGAGCCCCTTGGGGTTGTAGTAGGCGCCGGTCACGTCGGAGATCCCGACGATCTTGCAGCCGCGTTCGGCAAAGAGTTTGGCCGCATAGAGCCCGACGTTTCCAAAGCCTTGGATCGCCACCGACGTGTCGTCGATGTCCATGCCCATGACCTTCATCTGGTCGAGCGCGCAAATCGTCACGCCGCGCCCGGTCGCTTCGACGCGCCCGCGGCTGCCGCCGATCTCGAGCGGCTTGCCCGTCACGACGCCCGGCACGTTCTGACGCACGTGCATCGAGTACGTGTCCATGAACCAGGCCATGATCTGGGGCGTCGTGTTGACGTCCGGAGCCGGGACGTCCTTATCGGGCCCTACGACCTCGACCAGCTCGGCGGCGTACCGGCGCGTCACGCGCTCCAGCTCGCTGCGAGAAAGCGTTGCCGGGTCGCACGTGACGCCGCCCTTGCCCCCGCCGAACGGCAGGTCGACCACGGCGCACTTCCAGGTCATCCAGAAGGCCAGCGCGGTGACCTCGTCGAGCGTCACCCCGGGATGGTAGCGGATGCCCCCCTTGGCCGGCCCGCGAGCGAAGCTGTGCTGGACGCGATACCCGGTAAAGACCTCGAACTCGCCCGAATCGCGCATGAACGGAATCGAAAAAATGATCTGCCGCGACGGGTGGGTCAAGATTTGCCGCATTCCCGAATCGAGTTCCAACAAGTCGGCCGCATCGTTGAAATATGCGATCGCGTCTCCGAAAACCGAAACGTCGCGTACGGTACTACTCATAGGGATTAGGCGCGCCTCCGAGATTCTTAGCGGTAGATTCTTGTGCCTCGCACTGGAGAGTCCCTGGGCACCGCGGAGCGCAGGAGGAACCTCGCCGGCGGTTACACGTTGAAGCGGAAATTGACGACGTCACCCTCCTGCATCACGTACTCCTTGCCCTCGCTGCGGACCAGGCCCGCAGCCTTGAGCGCGTCCATCGTGCGGTACTTGACGTAATCGGCGTACGAGACGATTTCGGCCCGGATGAAGCCGCGCTCGATGTCGCCGTGAATCTTGCCGGCCGCCTGCGGAGCGCGCGTGCCCCGCTCGATCGTCCACGCGCGGACTTCCTTCTCGCCGGCCGTCAGGAACGTCATGAGCCCGAGCAGATCGTAGGAAGCAACCGCCAAGTCGTCGAGACCGCTGTGCTCGATTCCCAGTTCGCGACAGAACTCGCGCGCTTCGGTCTCGGAGAGTCCGGCCAGCTCGGACTCGATCTTGCCGCACAGTACCACCAAGCCACTGCCGTCGGCCCTGGCGACCTCGGCGACGCGCTCCACCAGAGGCCCCGGCTTGCCGATCTGCGCTTCGTCGATGTTGGCCACGTACAAGAGCGGCTTGGCCGTCAGCAGGAAGGACTCGGCGGCGACTTCGGCCTCCGGGGTCCCGTGCGCGAACGAACGGGCCGGCTTGCCGGCCTCGAGCGCCGCTACGAGGTTCTTGGCGGCGTCGAGCTTAGGGCGCACCTTGGGGTTGGAGCGGGCCTCGCGGTCGAGTTTGTCCAGGCGTTTGGTCAGGGTCGCCAAGTCCGCCAAGCCGAGCTCGATGCCGATGATCTCGATGTCGCGAGCGGGGTCGGGATTGCCCTCGACGTGCGTGACGTTGGGGTCCTCGAAGCAGCGGACCACCATGGCAACCGCGTCGGTCTCCCGGATGTGGCTCAGGAAGGCGTTTCCGAGCCCCTGGCCCGTGCTGGCGCCCCGCACCAAGCCCGCGATGTCCACGAAGCGAACGGTCGCCGGGACGATGCGTTCTCCGCTGACCAGTTCTTGCAATACCGCAAGGCGCTCGTCGGGCACGGGGACCTCGCCGACGTTGGGTTCGATCGTCGCGAAAGGGTAGTTTGCCGCGAGCGCCTGCGACGACCGGGTGAGCGCGTTGAAGATGGTGGACTTGCCGACGTTGGGCAGCCCGACGATTCCGCAGGAAAGAGCCATGAGCGCCCCTCCGGTTCGGCTACCCGCAGGCGGCGCCCTACTCGCGATTGCCCGGCGCGCGGCAAGAAAATGCCGGACTCGCGTCGGATAGGTCCCTATGCGTCAGATGAAGGTCGACAAGCTAGGCATCGACCTGTTGACTCACGATCCGGTGGTCATCCTCAAAGACATTGACGGGTCGCATTATTTGCCGATCCTCATCGGGCCGTTCGAAGCCACC
>Ga0182016_10007829_pt1 | contig 10907 bp, 7 predicted proteins | sample 712S2MmetaG_FD_120491 | JGI IMG/M metagenome (GOLD analysis project Ga0182016, IMG submission 120491) | Permafrost microbial communities from Stordalen Mire, Sweden - 712S2M metaG | ecosystem: Environmental > Terrestrial > Soil > Wetlands > Permafrost | place: Sweden: Stordalen | collected...
CCGCCCACTGTAACCGCTCCACCCCGCGGGTTCAAGCGGCGCGAAATTCCGTCCACCGCACCCGGATCACTCCGCGGGGGAGTTTCCCGCCTGATACACCGGCGCGAAGAGCAACGCGCCGCGGCCCTGCTCGGTCAGGATGTGGTCCAGTTTATCCAATGATTGACTGGCGGCGGCCTCGTAATTCCGCAGCGTCATGTCCGAAGCGATTGCCGCCGTCGCCTGTTTTGGCGCCGGATCGGGTGGCGCTGTGGGAAAGGGTCCGAGCCGCGAAAAAAACAAAACCAAGGCGACGCCAAATCCCAAACCTGGTAGAGCGATACGCAAAAAATGCGCCGGTTGCCGCCGCTCTTGGCGCAGAGAGTGCCGCACGCGTTGGCGCAAGAAGGGCGAGGCCTCCATTGGGGACGCTTCCGCCCCGCGCGCTTGCTTGACCACGTCTTCCATTTCCGCCAGATAAGCGCGGCAGCCCGCGCAGACGGCGACATGCGCGCGCACGTCCCGGGCCGCGCTTTCATCCAGGGCGCCGATGGCCAGCCAGGCCAGGGATCTTCGATTTTCCGCGCAAACTTTCATGCGTCCAAGTTCAGATTCATTCGCCGCAGCTTTTCCATCGCATGGAACAGCCGCGATTTGACGGTGCCAACCGAGCATCCGACCGCGGCCGCGATTTGGGGCAGCGACTGCTCGACATAAAACCGCAGGAATATCACCTGCCGATGCTTGGCCGGCAACTCCGCCAAACGCCGCCGCATCAGCGCGGCCCGTTCGTTGGCCAACGCCGACTCGTCCGGCGAAGCGTGTTCATCGCACGCCTCGGCCGTCTCTTCCGTCAGCGGGAGAAATCGCTTCTCGCGCAAGGCGTTCCGAAAGCGGTTCAGCAAAATCGCGCACAACCAAGTAAAGAACTGGCATTGGCCGTTGTATTGCCGCAGACATTTCCAGGCCTCCACCAGCGTGTCCTGCGCCAATTCCTCCGCCATCGCCTCATTCCCGCATAAGGTCATCGCCTGCCGCAGAAGTCGTCCCTCGTATTCGGGGCAGATGGCGGTAAACGCATCGGAGTCGCCGGCCCGCGCTCGGTCCAGCAGACTCCGTGGGTCTGGGGATTCCACTTGCACCAGGATTGAACTCAAGCTGGGCATGCCTTGGTTTTAAACCAAAGCGCGCCCGCCCGCGAATCATTTCGAGAGGGCCGTCCCGATAGACGGGCCGTCGCAACGAAGCGGCTTGCCTTCGACCTCCACAAAGATCAGCGCTTCGGGAAAACCGCTGCCGGTGTAAGCCGAGGTCAATTTGAATCCACGATCCACGCCCTCGAGACTAAACCGCTCAAAGCGAAACGGCCCCTGGCCAAACGGATCATTCACGCTGTTCAAACCCGGCAGCCCGCGCGACTTGTAGGCCACCGCGGCGTGAAACATCGCCAACCAAGCCTGGGACCTGAATTCTTTTTTCTCCGCTTTGATGGGGTCCGGAAAGGTGAGCGCCGCGAGCGGGTTCGCGGCTTTCATCGCCTGCACTTCAGCCACAAAACGGTTCGTTTGCCCGATAAACTCCGGGTAGGGCAATGAAAGCAAAGCCGCCGTTTTGTCATAGAGCCCTTCCTGGTCGCGCAACATCTTGAGGATGGCATCGCTGGTCCCGCCCTCTTTGATGATCTTTTCCCAGGCATTCGTTCCATTCTCCTCGGGCATGATAATTTCCCGCACTTTCGCCAGGACCTTCGCGTCATCGCCTCCAGTCTCTTTTTGCCAGGCGGCAATGTTCCTCTCCAGCCAGCCTGTAAAACACATTTTCTCCTCGTTCGCAAAGGCGTCCGCAATGGTCAACGGCACCGGCGCGGTCCTGAATCCCTCATCCAATTGCTCCAAGGTTTGCGTTGAGAACCGTCCAAAATTCCCCGTGACCGACGCCATGACCAGCGCTTGGTCGGCAAAACCCACCAACACACCAATGAGAGTTCCATCACGCGAACAATTCCGCGCCAAGGCAAAGGTGGCCAACAAATCATCCCGCGCGTCAGACTCTTTGCCGTTTTGCAAGTCCCACAAAACGCGCAATTGTGCCGTGATGGCCAACTGCTTGCACCGCGCCAAATGCGGCAGCAACGTCGCCGGACCGGGGCTCAGATCGATACCCCAATCACACGGCACAGTGGCTTGGGCCGCTTGGCGGGCCAGTTTGAATTGATGATCGAACCCCGAAATCAATTCCCCAAATCGAGGCGGCAACTCTTGTCCGCGCCATTCGTTGGTGAACAAGTAATCGCGATCCGCCTGGGGCATTTCGCCGTTCAAAATAAATCCCTCATAATACCGCAATGCCGGGTTGATGTCGGTGCGGAAGTCCTGTGCCTGGGCGGGGATCGCCGCCAAAAGCGCCAATAATAAAATGTTAATTGTTCTCATATAGTTTCCTTTCCGGCCGTTGATAACGCGGCGGGGCCAAAAGGTTCACTTTTTTTTGACAAACCTGGAAGTAAAGGGATCAGCCGGGCCAACTGGCTTGACTGTTCCACAGCAACGCTGAGGGCAACGTGGAAAAAACGGCGGCGTGGGCGCGGGGCAAATGAGACTCACTGTTATCCCCTGCTCGATCCATCTCCCTTGCCGCCGGCGGCTGCGGGCCAGACGTTGACTCGGCGCTTGATTTGCCAAGCCGGGCACCTACTCTGCTCAGATGAACCATCTCCGCTTGTTGGCCGCATTTGCCTGCATGGCCGCTCTTTCCGCACAGACTTCCTTTTGCGCCGCGAACCTCACCTTGCCGGGCGTCGGCCCGGCCCTGGAAGAAATGGTGGCGAAAAACGAGATTGCCGGCGCGGTTACGGTTGTCGTCACCAAGAAAAAAGTCATCCACCTGGAATGCACCGGCTATGCGGACGCGGCCTCCAAGCGAGCCATGACCCCGGACACCCTTTTCTGGATCGCTTCAATGACCAAGCCGGTCACAGCGGTTGCCGTCCTGATGCTCCAAGACGAGGGCAAGTTGAAGGTATCCGATCCGGTGGCCAAATTCCTGCCCGAATTCGCCGGCCTCAAAACCCCTTCCGAAAAGCCGGCGAATCTCACCATCTCCCAGCTCCTCACGCACACCTCGGGTCTGGGTGAAGCCACCGGCCCGGCCGCCCGGGAGGCCAAGACCCTCGCGGATTTGGTGCCGGTTTGGCTGGCAGCACCCATGCAATACGAACCGGGATCAAAATGGCAATATACGCAAAGCGGCATTAATGCGGCCGCCCGAATTGTCGAGGTGGTCAGCGGGATGAGCTTTGACGCGTTCCTGCAAGAGCGGCTGTTCGACCCTTTAGGAATGAAGCGCACCACTTTCTACCCGGAGGAGCGGCCACACTCCGAACTGGCCACCGGCTACAGCAAAAATAAAGACACCGGCCTGCTCGAACCCGTGCCTCCTCGCGCGGACTTCGGAGTTCGGGGCCACCCTCCTTTGGGCAACGGCGGACTCTACTCCACCGGACCGGACTACGCGCGATTCTGTCAAATGTTGTTGAATGGAGGCAAGTGGCGCGGGCACCGCTACCTGAGCCCCGCCGCCATGAGTTTTCTCACCACACCGCAAACCGGGGATTTGCCGACCGGCTTCTTCCAAAGCGAGGCCTTCGGCTCACATGGACAGAATTATGGCTGGGGGATTGGCACATGCATTTTGCGCGCGCCGCACGAGGGAGTCGCGTCGATGCTCTCGCCGGGAACCTTTGGCCACGGCGGCGCTTGGGGAACACAAGCGTGGATTGACCCGCGGAAAGGTGTGGCGTACGTCCTGATGGTGCAGCGATCCAATTTCCCGAACAGCGACGCCAGCGAGGTCCGCCGCGCTTTCCAGGAAGCCGCCTCCCGGGCGCTTTCCGAGAAATAGTGCTTGGCCCAAAGGCCGAGTGGGGCGTTGGCAAGTCCGCGCTCAAGGAAAGGCGCGGCGTTCTTGGAAACCTGTTTGCAGCCAGGGGAATATACTAGACTCCCCTCGGTAAGCTCGCGGAAGGGTGCCTTTGCGCCTAATGGTTGGGGCGCGGAAGGCCATCCCGATTCCCTAACCGACCGCGATTTTTCTCCCCCGTGTGGCCAGGTGCGGTTACGCTGGGGAAACATGGCGATGATGGGAAAACGCAACACGCTCTCCAATAGGAGAGCCTTCGGGCCGACAATGGCCAACAACATGAGATGAACTCCGAAATAAAAAAACTTCTGTTCACACTGCCAGCCATCGTTCTTTGCGGCTGTTTAGCGGCCAAGCCCACCCAAGCAGTGTCGTGGCCGGGGGAGAAGCTCGATACTTGGAACGGGTTCCCCCGCCACAACTTTACGGTGGAGGGCTGCGCAGCCTGGGTGGTGGAACCGAAAACACCACTCCCCGGCAATGCATGGTCCTGGTGTATGGAGTTTCCCGACGCGTTTGTCGAACGCTGCGCCGCTCCGCAACTTTTGGCCAAGGGCTTTTATCACGCTCATATCAGCGTGGGCAACACCTTCGGCTGTCCCGATGCAGTCAAGCATTTTAATGCTTTCTACGACGCGGTCCGCGCACAGGGCCTCGCTCCGAAAGCAGCCCTCATCGGCATCAGCCGAGGCGGGCTTTATGCCTACCGCTGGGCGGCCGAGAACCCGGGCAAAGTTTCGGCCATTTACGGGGATGCGCCGGTGTGCGATTTCAAAAGCTGGCCCGGCGGCAAGGGCAAAGGAGTCGGAAGCAAATCCGACTGGACCGCCCTCATGGAGTTTTATCACTTCAAAGATGAAGCCGAAGCGCTGGCCTACCGCGGCAACCCCATCGACATCCTCACGCCGCTCGCGGAAGCGGGAGTGCCCCTGATCCACGTGGTGGGCGATGCTGATGATGTCGTGCCGGTCGCGGAGAACACGGCAATCATACAAGAGCGCTACCAGCAACTCGGGGGCGAAATTCAAGTCATCCATAAACCTGGGGTGGGCCATCATCCCCACGGCCTGGAAGATCCCACGCCCGTGGTCGATTTCATTGTCAGCCATACGCTCAAACCGTCCAACCTGGGCTACGCATTCAAAGAATTTACCGGCGCCCAGGGCAGCTTGCTCTACCGCATCCTTTCGCCAGCCACGATCAAAGCGGGGGCGCGCTATCCTCTTGTGCTCTTCCTGCATGGGGCCGGCGAGCGTGGGGCGGACAATCAAAGCCAGCTCAGTCATGGCGGCGCGTTGTTTCTCGACCCGAAAAACCGGGAGGCGTATCCGGCGTTCGTCGTCTTCCCGCAATGCCCTGAAAGCAAACGTTGGGTGGAAGTGGACTGGAGCGATCCCAAGCCGCATCACCAACCCAAGGCGCCGAGCGGCCCCATGTCTCTGGTGCTCGAACTTTTGCCCGCGCTGGAGAAATCTCTGCCGATCGACCCCGCGCGAGTTTATGTCATGGGTCTTTCCATGGGAGGATTCGGCACTTGGGACATCGCCGCCCGCCATCCGGTTTGGTTCGCGGCTGCGGTGCCCATTTGCGGGGGAGCCGACAACTCGACCGCGCCTTCGCTGGCCACGCTGCCCATCTGGGCGTTCCACGGCGCGCAGGATGCGACCGTCCCGACAAGCCGCACCCGTTCGATGATCGAAGCGCTCCAACGGGCTGGCGGCAAACCGAAATACACAGAATATCCCGGCGTCAGCCACGATGCCTGGACGCCTGCCCTTGCCGAACCGGAATTGCTGCCGTGGTTGTTTGCGCAAAGTGCTCACAAGCCGCCGGGCGCATCCGGGCTGGTCCAGCCCGCGGATGAATCACTCAGGCAATAGCAAAGTCCCCATCGGTTCCGCGAAACCAAATTCGGCTTCTAGGCCGTGTGGGGGCCGGAGTCAGCGCCGAAGGACGGGGATTGGAAGGCGCGCAGGAAGTATGAAGAGGTATCTCCAGACAATCAGGATCACGCCAAACGTTTCTGCCATCCATTCACCAACGGATGGAAGGAAATCTTTCCCCTCTAGCATGCCGAAAAGTGGGTTCCGAATCGGCTGATGGGCCTCTACCAGAAAGCCGGGGCGAAGCATTTCTGCATGATCGCGATGCACCACGACAACTTCGACTGCTGGGACTCGCATTTTCAGCGTTGAAACTCCCTCAAGACGGGGCCCAAGCGTGGCGGCGCTGTAGAACCACCAGCTTGCCGCGAGGTGTTTGGTGATCCAAGACCAGGTGGACCATTTTCATCCCGATCGGCTTTATTCCGGCAGCCCGCCGCCCTATTCCCGTTTCCGTGCGCGAGCGCAGGAGCTTCTTCCAGGAATAGAGCACGTCGGCCGCAGAGGCCAGCTCCCGGGCAACCACGTCCGCAAATTCGCCGCTCTGAAGCCAGCTCTGAACAGCTTAGCGTTTGAAAGTTTCATCAAATTTACGACGGATTTTGACAGGTGTTCCTGACGTGGGCTTCATCATTCTTCACCCGATTCTCTATCCGTCAATTCGGCGCAAACCTCAGTTCGTGGATCAGCTATCTATCCTGTTCATCCTGTAAATCCTGTCTCAAATGCTTGGTTTCCCGGCTAAGCAAATCAACCGTTCGCGGACGCCCAACTCGTGGCTGATGGTTTAAAAGGAGATCAGGCGATAATATCGCTGCTTACCGGTCGGGGTCAGATCAATGATTTGCCCCTGTGTGCCGACGACAGTGGCGGGGTCAGGAAGGACCTCCCACTCCGGGTCGGTCAGGCTGTTCTTGAATTGCACCTGGTAGCCAACGCCCGGAACCGCTTGCCAGAGCAGCGTGGGACCTTGATTGGTCCCGGACTGGCTGCCGGGCGGCGGCATGGTCAGGCCGGAAAACTGCAAGGGGGGCGGGAAGTTGGTCAACCCGGCCAGCCCATTGGTCGATAAGGACAAAGCAAAAATATCGCTCGCTTGATTAAAGTCGGCGGAGACCAAGTCCGAGGCCCAGCTTTGGAAAAACAGGGTCTGGCCGTCTCCGCTAAAAACCGGGTTAGACGAGCGCCCGTTGGCCACCCTAGCTCCATCCCGCCTGACGCCGATCAAAGTTGTGCTGCCGGTCAAGCGGTCATAAAGAAAAATGTCCGGAACGCCGTTGGTGTCGTCGGGCACCAGGTTGCTGGAGGAGCTTTTGTAGGCGACATAACGGCCATCCGCGCTCACGGCCAGGGAATCGCACGTGCCGTTGCCCGGGCCGCTCAAATCAAAGGCTTGGCTGATGAGCCGGTTGGTCTCCTCCGCGAAGCTGTAGAGGTAAACTTGGTAACTACCCCAGGAACTGAACACGGTCCCAAAGGCATTAGTCACGAGGCTCATATTGGGCACCAAGTTCGCCAGAAAAAGCCCATTGCCGCTGAATTGATCTGGAAACAGTGACTCTCCAGGGACGGAGATAACAATGCTCACTGGCACGAAAGTGTTCTGGACGAGATTAACCACATAATCTCCGGCGGGGATTTTAAACTCGCCTCGCGTTCCATCCGCGCTGATCGCAACGTTTTGAATGGTGGTGTCAATGCCTAAAGCCGTCGTGACCGTTACATTTGTAGTGATGGCTTTTGTGTGAGCCTGCCAGAGGCGCAACTGAGAACCCACGGCAAAGAGCACTTTGGTGCCATCGGGCGTCATAGCGGCGAGATTGGTCGCGCCGATGGCCACGGTGGCGCTGGCTGGTAAATCTCTCCAATAGAACCCCGCGCTTGCTCCGGCCACTAGATTATTGGCGGCGCTGAAAAACAAAACATACCGGCCGTCGCTGCTGATTTGCGGCGAAGAGGAGTCTCCGTTGCCTTCCCCGAGTCCGCTGGCATCGACGCTGACCAACAAGGTTGATCCGGTTTGAGTATCGCGCACAAATACGTCCTTCGCGTTATTCGTGTCGTTGGCGACCAAATTGGTGGCGGCGCTGGCGAAAGCCACATAGCGCCCGTCGCCGCTGATGGACGGATCGACCGACTGACCGCCGCCACTAGAAAGGCCGTCCGTCCCGACGCTCACGAGCAGATTTGATCCGCTGACCAAATCATGCCGATAAATGTTGCGATAACCGTTGGTGGCATCAGCCGCCAGTCCTCCGGCGTCCGAATAAAAGGCAATGAATTGCCCGTTGGAACTGATGGAAAAGGGGGAGATCCCACTACTGCCATAAGCCGTGACCGAAGGCAGCGTGGGGAAAGGGGAGGAAATCACGCCAGTGGTGTTGGCAGTCAAATCCCGCGCAAAGACGTCATATTTAGTCGGACTCGAACTCAGTCCCCCGTCCGGACAGTGAAAGGCCACCAGGTTGCCTGAAGCGCTGAAAAAGAAAGGCATCATGACCTGAGATATTGGGGAATATCCATTGGGCTGGAGATCGGCCAATTGGATCGCACCGGTAGCGGTATCGCGGACAAAGACATGGTAGTTGCCGTCGCTGTTGGTGGTCAAAGATTCGTTGTCCAAGAACGCCACATAGCGTCCGGTTTGATCAAGGCGTGGGGAATCACATTGCGCATTGGTGCGGCCGCCGCTGACGATGGTAATGGTATTGCTCAAGGCGTCCCATAGTTTGATTGAATTGGTGATAGAACTACTGAGAGGCGTCGGGTCCGAAGCGGTGAAGGCGATAAACCGACCGTCCGCGCTGATATCGATATTGCGAGCCTCGAGGTCCAAACTGTCGGCCACACTGCCATTCGTGCAAACAATATCTGTCAGGCCTGTGGCAACGTTATAGCGAAAGACCACTCCGCCCGGACCGCTCTGAGAGGAAAGGGCCGACTCAGTTTGATAGGCAATAAACTGGCCATTGGTGCTCATGGCGTAATTGGCTGAAGCTGGCGAGTTAATGAAGAAATGCGCATTCGTGCTGGCCCAGAGAGTGACGCCTTGCGCGAGGTCGCGCACATAGACTTCCCCAAAGGTCGGGCCGGAACCGACGAGGTTCGTGGCCGTACTGTAAAAAGCGACGTATTTGCCGTCAGCGGAAATGATGGGGTACTCGGAACTGCTGGGAGCGGTAAAGGGAGCGATTTGGGCTGGGGGAATAGGTTGCGCGCCGGGACTGGCCAGGACGGTCGTTCCCGCTTGCAGATCCCGGACGAAAATGTCGGCAATCGCATTTGTATCTCCAGCCACCAGATTGCTGGCCGCGCTGACAAAGGCCACATAACGCCCATCCGGGGTCATGCTTGCTTGGCGCGAAGGGCCGTTGGCGGCGGAGCCGTTGGTGCTGACGCTGACCAGCATGGTGACGCCGTTGAGCACGTCCCGCAGGAAAATATCCGTGGCTTGGTTGGTGTCCCCCGCGACCAGGTCCGAAGCATCGCTTTGAAAGAGGGCAAAACGGCCGTTGGTGGAAATCGCGCTGGGCCAGGAATCGCCGTTGCCGCCGCCGGTACCGGCGGCATTGATGCTAATGAGAGTGGTGGCGGCTGTCTGGCGGTCGCGGAGAAAGACATTAACCTTGGCCCAGACGTAATCCGTCATAGGCCGGCCATTCGAATTCGTGACCAGATTGTTGGCTGTGCTGGCGAAAAGCACGTAGCGCCCATCGGCGCTGACGCAGGAGGCGAAGGAATCGCCACCGCCCACCGTGGCGTTAGTGGCCCCCGCAGGGAGCTGGCTGACAAGCTGCGTTCCGCAGGCGGAGTCGATTGCGCCGGTCAGAACCGTGAAAAAGAGAAAAGCCAAAGCGAATGATTTTGGAGAGAAATTTGACCGAAAATTGATTCTCATAACCACCTTTCCTTCATAATGCTGTCAACGGTATATATTCAAATTAGCAAGCAGAGGGGATCAATCCGGAACCATCGTAAAGCCAAGTGCTTGGGTCGGGTCCTTTTTGGCGGAAGTATGTCCGCCGAGCCACCGCAAATCGGCCGTGTTTCCCAACCCCGTCACCGGGTTGGGCCCGCCAAAACGCCCGGTGTAGGCCGGAATGTAGTCTAAAGTGGATTTCCAATTCGATTCCGTCCACTTGTGCATAACCGCGTGACCATCACAAAAGCCGACACCGCAAGCTCCATTGTGCAGGCAGGTGGGATGATCGGCCCAGTAGGCGCTATTGTCTGAGATTGTGCTCATTTCGATCGCGAAAGTGCCGTCGTTGATGCTGTCGGGATGTTCATCAATGAAGAGCCAAAGATTCGCCGGGGAGGGACGGCTAATGTCCGATTCCCTCGAGTAGATTAGATACGGCCCCGGTCCATTGCCGCCATTAAGCCAGAGTCCAATCCCACCTATGGTGCCATCTATGGCGGTTCCAATTGCATTATTCATGGAAACGCTGCGAACTCGTGGCTGGCCTGTCCGGCCCCAAGCGCAGGACGGATCGGCTGGGCATTTGAACGGGCCAGGGCTTCCGACATAAGGGCCCATTGATGTGTATTGTCCATTGATAAGGAATTGGACGTTTGTATCAGACCAGTCGGTTCCGCCGCTGTAGTTTAGCCATCCATTCACCCAAGGCTTTACCTCTTCCGGCGCGAAAAACTGCATCGTAACATCTCCCTCCTCGTCAGCTGGAAATCGTCCGCGGTTGTCTTGATTGTAGGCGTTCCAAGCCAGGGTCAATTGTTTGAGGTTATTGAGGCAGATGTTGTTGGTTGATTGTTGCCTGGAGCGAGAAAGCGTCGGGAGGAGCAATAAGGCCAACATCGCCATGCCGGCGGTGACGACCACGAGTCCTATTAAAGTGAAGCCGGAGGCCAGGTGTGGAGAGCCATGTGGTTTGAGTAAGTTTTTTCCGCTCATACTTAATTCTTTCTCCTTTTGCTTAACCATCAGCACGTTTTCACGGTTTCATCGTGGGGCGATGCAAACAAAATTATCGCCCTTTCTTATAATAATACTAGGTTAAGTCTATTGACACTCTGTCGCGGCTATCCTATTCTCGGTTTTGTGACCGCGAATGAGTTGAAAGCGCTGGATGACCGGCTGGACGGGTTTTTGATGGATCTGACCGC
>Ga0182016_10007832_pt1 | contig 10906 bp, 12 predicted proteins | sample 712S2MmetaG_FD_120491 | JGI IMG/M metagenome (GOLD analysis project Ga0182016, IMG submission 120491) | Permafrost microbial communities from Stordalen Mire, Sweden - 712S2M metaG | ecosystem: Environmental > Terrestrial > Soil > Wetlands > Permafrost | place: Sweden: Stordalen | collected...
CTGTCCAGCCCCTCCGCTAAGGGACCGGCCAGCCGATCGTCGCGAGCAAGGATTAGGACCCGGGCGTTGATAGTCACTCAGTTCCCTTGGGGCTAACCCCCGCGCCATGCGGAAGGATTCGGACAACCATATCAGACGCCGCGCCGCGCTCCAGAGCGACAGTTGGCTAAGCTTCGTCCTTGACCACCTCGAAGGTCATCCAGTCCCCCTGAAACGAGGCGTACAGGATGCGGCATCCGTTCTGGGCCGCGAAATGAGGGACATCGATCCGAGCCAGGGGGTCGTCGGCCAGCAGGCGAATGGTTTGCCCGGGCGCGACGCTCGCGAGGGTGCGGCGGAGCCTGAGGGTTGGCACGGGACAGCGATGGCCGCGCGCATCAACTAGAACAGGCTCCTTTAAATTCATTCAGCGCCCACTTTTCGCCACAAACAGAGAGGTGTGTTGTTCATTATAATAATATAATACGAATATATCCTTTTATATACTAATGATAAATATGAAATATAACCAACCATATAATGGGTAGCTAAAAAATAAGCTCCATTTTCGGAACCCTATAGGATGAACAGCGTTTTAAAGTCATGCTTTTAGTTTGAGGAGAAAAACGGTGACCACCTCCCACATCGCTTCCGACACGCCCCGGCGTGCGTCCTCGCGCCGCGCCGCGGCTGCTGCAGCTGTTGTCGCACCCCAGTCCACTGTGGCCAACAACTCGCCCATGTTCGCCCCCAGCCCTGCCTTCGAGCGGCTCCAGCATAGCGACAGCGGCGTCTCGCGTCTGGCTTGGCTGGCCTTGCCCATCGGCGTTGTGGCGCTGATCGGGACGATTTACGCCACCAGCCATACTCAGGGCCAGAGCCAGACGACGCCAAGCGCTCCGCCACCCGCGCCCAGCATCGCCCCTGCTCGGGCGGCCATGACCGCCGTAGCGCCGCCCGCCAGCCAACCGGCGCCCGTGCAAGAGGCTCCTCCGGCGACAAGAACGCCGACCCACCGGACGACGCGAGCATCCGAAGCAACCCAGACGGCGCCGCCGACGTCGCACACGGCTAGTCCGGTAAACCCGCCGGCGGCTCAGGTCCCCGCACCCGACCAAACGGTTGCGCCGGCCAATACGGCGCCTGCGCCCAGCCAGCCGATCGCGCCTTCACCCTCAAGCGACGCTCCGACGGCGGCATCGCCGGCCTCGGGCTCAACGCCCAGCACGACCGACTCCAGCGCATCCGCAAACCCGCAGTAGTCCTTTCGGTTCAGACCCTTGCGCAGGACCGCTCCGCGAGCTATCGCGGCGCAACGGAGCTTTGGGCGCATGGCGATGAATGCGGGAGATGGGGACGCGGGAGCGAACAAACGTTCGCGCGCCCCGTTCAACCTTGGCGAGGTGATCGGCCTCACCGGTGTCGTTATCGCGGGTCTCGGGCTTTTCTTCAGCTACGTGAGCCATGAAAGGGATCGGCAAGCCGCCGATCAGGCGGAACGCTTGCGGGCCCAGGTGCAATCAGTGCTGGTTTTGCGGGGGGAGGGCGAGGGGAGCCGCATCCGACTGGCGCCCGCCAACCCCGATCAGATCATTCAAAATCAGACCTTCTATTTTCCTTCAGCCATCCGAGGCGATGCGGTGCGCATTACCGGCAGTGGCCATCTCGATGCGGACTGGTTCGCCGCAGGGCTCAAACGGGCATTGCACGGCGCCTACGACAACGGCGCCGAACACGAAATGCCGGTGGTGGCGCTGACCAACTTCCTGGAGGACGGGGAAGTCCGCACGGACCAGGCGCTCTATCAGATTGGCTTCACCATCCACCTGCGTCTGCTTCAGAGCGCAGAGGTGCGTATGGAGGGCGTCGCCTTAAGCCGGCGGGGCCTGGCGGCCGGTCCCCAGGCGGCGGTCAATACCGCCTGGGCCGCGCAAGCTCCCGCCAGGCGCTGATAACTCAGCCGCCGCCCGTTAACCTCTAAGTATTTGATTTATATCGGCCTCCCATGGAGCAAGCGACGGTCGATCACCGGTAGTGATCGTGCCAATAATGCGCATAGGGATAGGGCCGATAAACCCAGCGGCCGCCGTACCAGATCCAGGGGTTGTACCCCACCGGGGCTGCGTAGACGACGTAGGGCGGGGGCGCGAACACCGGCGCGCCGGCGCGAACAATGTAGCCTTGAGGGCAAACGCCGCCGCCGGAATCGCGCGCCAAGGCGTTGCCGGCCACCGCGCCCAGTGTGCCGCCGATGATGGCGCCGCCGGTGCGTCCGCCGCCGCGAGCCAGATTGGAGCCGATCACGGCGCCCAGGACGCCGCCGATGATGGTGCCCGCCACTGCGCGATCCTGAGCCTGGCGGAAGCAGTTGGCGGCCGCCCATTGTTCCTGAGCGTTGGCGTAGGCTTGGGCCTGCGCTTGCGCCTGGGCGTTCATGTCCCGCTGGCGATCCTGGTCGGTGTAGCCTTCCGGCGGCGGAGGCGCGGGCGGTCCAGCCGCTGCGTTGGGATCGTAACCCGGCGGCGGACCGTAGCCGGGCGGAGGGCCGTCGTAGTTGGCCGGAGGACCGTAGTCCTGGGCCGAGGCGCCCGTTGAGACGGCGAGCAACGCCATAGAGGCGAGCAGGCTGACGCTGGCGCGGGATAGGGATGATGTCGAGCGAGTCATGTACGCCTCCTGATCCTTGAAGCTTAGCGTCCAATTTGAGCTAAAATTTGGCCCACGGGACGCCGAAACTTAGGATACCTGAACGCACGAAAAATCATTTCAGATCAAAAATAGCCGCCACGAGACGGATAGCGACGACCTATTCGGAGTCCTCGCTCAACGAGCGCACCAGATCCAGAATCCGACGGCGCACCTTTCCTTTGGCGATCTTGGGGAACAGCGCCGCCATCTCCAGACCCTCGGGGGTCATGAGGAAGTCCACGGCGGCTTTCTCCTCGGCGTGTTCTCCCGCGTTGGCATGACCGCCGCTGGGGTCGGCGAAACCCTCGAAGAAATAAGACGTGGTGGTCTGAAGGCTCCGAGCGATTTCGTAGAGTTTCGAGGCGCTCACGCGATTGGTGCCGCGCTCGTATTTCTGAACCTGCTGGAATGTAAGACCCAGGTCGGCGGCCAAGCTTTCCTGGCTCACGCCCAGCACCTTCCGCCTCAGCCGGATGCGGCTCCCGACGTGCAGATCGATGGGGTTGGGCCCGCTTTGTTCGATGGCAACCATTCGACCGTGTTTCCTTCCGATAAGGGGCGCTTACACCCCTTAATAATAGAAAACAATCGGACGAAAGGTTGCACAAGTCGCCCCCCGCAGCGCTCGCAATCGTTGGCCACGATAGTTTGCGTTGTGATCCTCGCCATTGGTCAGGGACTCGGAAAGAAATAGCCGAGAATCGGCGCCCAATATCTCCAAGATTTCCACTAGTGCGCGCGACCGCATGATCGTTCGGACTTGATTGTTCCGAATATTAAAACGATCTATTTGTATACTTTGACTTTGTTTGTAGACTTTTAATTTAATTGCTTCCGACTTAAGGTCAATGTTGAAAGTCTCGTGAAGCATAACGATCCCGATGAAGTCGGGATTCGAAACGCCAAGTCTGCGCCACATGGTCGCGGCAGGCCTAGCCAGCCGAACGGCTGCCCGGTCATGTTGTCCGCTGCTATGGCCGCCTTTGCGGCAAGGTTGCCTCCGAGGAGGCCAAGACACGGATGGCTTCGTCCACGCTGCGGAATATGTGATCGCGCCCTAGGCGGTCGGTGATGCCGAATCGGTCGAACGCCGCCTGGGCCCGCACCGATTCCAGTCGGGCCACGGCCATGTTCACACCGCGGCGGCGGGCGGCGTCGATCACCTGCAGCAAGACCTCCGAGGCGGTGAAATCGATCTCCACGATGCTGCCGGCCTCCAGAACGCACAAGCGCGCGGGCGGCGAGGCGCGGTCCAGGGCCATCAGTAGGTTGCGTCGGAATTCGTAGGCGTTGAGGAAGGAAAGCGGCGCCTGGAAACCCACCACCACGACCCCAGGCAGGGTTTCGCCCGGCCTATCGGGGGTGACCGGCCACCAGACCGTGCCGCCTGGCTGGTGTTCGAAGAGGATCAGATGGGTGCGGGTCGTGGTGAACATCCCGTGCGCAAGGGATAGAAAGATCCCGATGGTCACACCGGCCTGTATCGGCAGGACGACGATCAGCGCTGTGGTCAGGGCCGCCAGGGCGAATTCGCCTCGGGTGCGCCTGGCCAGGGCGGCGAACACCTGCACGCGGAAGATTCGCTGGGCCACGAACAGCAACACGCCGCCCAAAGCCGCCTTGGGCACGGCGGCCAGCAGTCCGCCGCCCCATAAGGCCAGAGCGGCCACCAGAGCGGCCGCCGCCAGGCCGCCGAGCTGAGTTCTCCCGCCCGCCTCGACAACGGCCGAGGTGCGCGGAGGGCTGGCGTTGACCGGAAACGCGCCGACGAGACCTGCGAAGATGCTCGCCGCGCCTATGCCGATGTAATCACGATTGACGTCGGGATCGTCGTTGGCGTCGGGGAAGGCGCGGGTCGTGGCCGCGGTTTGCACCATGACCACCAGGGCCGTGACCACCGCCAGGCTGACCAGGGACGCCGCCGCGCGCAGGGTGAAGGCGGGCGCCCCGAAGGTCGGGACGCCTGACCCTAGCGAACCGATCACCGCCACGCCGTGACTCTGCAGCTTGAGAAGCCAAGTCAGCCAGATCGACAACAGCAGGGCGATCAGGGCCCCAGGAAGGCGAGGGCTCAACTTTTCCAGACCGACGATCAGACCAAACACGCCGATGCCGATAGCCAGCGCCGCGGGCTGGGTCGCGCCCATGGCTTGTGTCAGCAGCGTGAGCCGGTGGTAGACATCGCCGCTCTCCTCCGGCAGGCCCAACAAGGTCGGCGCCTGAGACAGCACGATGTGCACGGCTATCCCGGCCAAGAAGCCGGTGAGCACGGGTTTGGATAGGAGATCCGCCATCCAGCCCAGGCGCAACAGGCCCGCCAACGCGACCAGCACCCCGACCATCAGCGCCAAAAGGGACGCCGCCCCGCCGAACCCGCCGGCGCCGGCCAAGGCCAAGCCTGTGAGCCCGCCTACGAATATCGGCGTGATGGTGGAGTCCGCGCCGGCCGATAGCCGACGGCTCGAACCGAAGGCGGCGAACGCCAGGCCGGCGGCGACAAAGGCGTAAAGCCCGGTCATGGGCGAAAACCCGCCAAGGCGCGCCGTGGCCATCTGTTCTGGAACCGCGATGGCGGCCAAGGTCAGGCCGGCCGCCAGATCGCCTTTGAGGCTGGCGGATGTGGGCAGCCCGACCGCCTGAAACGGAAGCCACGAAGCCAGTTTTGCGAACGAGTCCTGACGCATGCAGCAACCCTAGACCTGCGGCCTGCGCGGCTCAAACCCTAGCGAACGGACTGTCGAGTTTTGGATCCCGCCTATGCGAGCGGCGATGGCGCCGCTGTCAGTGCGCCCGGGCGGCCCGGATCGAGGGCGAAGGTCGCGGGCATGATCGGCCGATAGGTCTTATGTCGGGCTCGAAGTGCTTTTACGGTTCGCGCCAGAGCAAGCTTGGCGATCATGCGCGGCCCGATCTGCTCCTGCACCCGCGGCCGCAGGCCGAGGTGTTTGCGAAGTTGGGCGTTGGCGTACAGCACATTGGCGCGGGCCACGGCCCTGTTGGTCATGAACTCCATGGACAGCGAGACGTTCAGCGTCGGACCGTTTTGCACCCTGTGCGGTCTGTTCTGCGCCCAGGTCACCATGTCCCCCGGCAACATATCGATCACCTCGGCCGCAGCATCCCATTCCGGCCGATAGGCGAACTGGCCTTCGGCTTCCTTGGTGACGCACTTCTCGATGATCTCATCGCTGACGAAGGGTTCGGCGCGCGGATAGAACCAGGCCTTCTTGTCGCCGCGGATGTGCCACAGGGAGGAGAGGGGCACGTCCAGATGATAGAACACCATCGCGCCGGGCGAGGAGATGAGCAGGCCAAGGTCGCGCTTGAACAGGCTGGTTCCGATGTGCCGTTCCTTTTCCCGGGCGATCTCGTCGCTAAGGGCGGAAAATTCCGGCAGATAGCGATTGGTCTCTCGCAGGTTCAGCCAGATACGGCCTGTCTGCACCGCCCGCAGCAATTGATCGCCGGTCATCGCGCCCGCGTCGCCCCGGCGCCAGGACGTCCAGTCCACCAGGTCGTGGCCCATGGTGTACACACCCAAACGTTCGCGCGGGTAGCGATCGAGGATGGCCGCCAGGGCCTCGTCGGAGAATAGCGGCCGTTGGTGCAGCCCGTGCCGGAAACGAACGGTGTCGCGCCCGAACCGTGCGGCCTTGTCTTCGCTCCAGTCGGTGATCACCGTGTCGCGGGCGATGGAATGGGCGGTCATCGTTGATGCTCCGGCTTAACCAGGGTTTCGTGCGGCATTGCGCCGCTCAAGGCCGATCAGCGCGTCGATCACCCCGCGCGTGCGGCCGGTGAGGGTGAGTTCAGACGCGGCGATATGGTCCAGGCGCCGACGCAGGCGGGCCAAGGATTCCATCTTCTGAGCGGGCTGTTCGTACATTCGCTCGCCGGCGGTGGTTAGACGGCCAGCGGCCCCGGTGATCGTTCCTGCGCGAATGGGCAGGGCGTCCAGGGCGAACATGTTCTTCCAGTGATCGCCTTGCGCACCCAACTCGTAGATATTCAGGCCAAGTCGGGGCATGGCCTCGATCGCCATCCATTGGAACAGGCTGCCAGGGCTGTAGGCCTTCAGGTCCGGGTCCATGGCGGCGATCCAGGGGTGGAAATGGGCGCCGAGCCGCACGCCGAATTGCCCGGCCACCAGGCGTTCACCGGCGTAAAGGGCCATGAACAACCCCCCAAACCCGTCCTGGCTGGTGGCGAACAGGCGTTGCAACAGGTTTTGAATCCATTGGACGGCCAGAAAGTCATGCAATCCGGTCTGGCGTAGCTGTGCCGATTTCCAGGCCAACAACTGCGCCAGCGATGCGCTGCGACGATCCGGCGCCACGAGGCGCAATTCACCCACATCGTGGGCGAGGCGCCGAGAGTAGCGCTTAAAATTCTTGGCGCCGTTTGGGGTTCTAGCGCGCATCTGATCCAGGAAATCGCTGGCCTGATCGTTCAAGACGATGCGGCGGCTGGCCCCTTGGGTCTCATATCCGCGGGTCAGCAAGCCATAGGGATCGATCAAGCCGTTGATCTTGAAGGCGCGCACGCCCGCCGCGCCGAACAGGGCGCTGGCATCTACAGCGGCCTGCGGCGCGCTGACCAGGGCCTGCAAATCGGAAAGCGGCGCGCCAATGGGCCTGGCGAAGGCGCTCGGCCGCTTGTGGTACGCCAGGAACCCCTGGGCCGAACCGGCGCCTGAACGGCAGATCGCGATGCGGGCGTCTTCACGTACAAGGCCGACGGCCTGGGCGAATTGCGGACTGAGCAATGGATTGGAAAATACCGGGGTGGCTGTCTGGAACGCCCGCCAGGCGCGCGCATCGGCCTCATCCAACTCCGAAGGATGCAAGATGTCGAACCGGTGCACCATACCAACGCCCTAAAAGAGCTGTCCCAGCCCGGGACGGCATGGAGCCCTTCGCGCAAAACCGGCGCCAAGATTCCCGTTTTTGGGGTTTGTGCGTGCCCAGGGCGGCGGCGGACGCCTCCTTTCTTGGAGCCGCCGGCAGGAATATCTCGCGCCCAGGCTATGGGCGGGGCGTTGCGGGACAGACTGTGCAAAAACCTGATCAGGAGATGGCGCCACCACGGCTGCTGCCTGGTAAGCCGGCCTCCCGAAAATCGCTCGGGTGGGCGCCGGGACCTGTCAGGGCTTCACGAACCGATAGGCGAAGCGATCGGTCTCGCCCTTGATCGACGGATCGAACACCTTGATCGAATGCGGATCATCCTTCTTCGCGAGCAGGGTGCTTTCCGCGTCCAGCACGAAGCCGGCCGCCTCGACCTCCTCACGGACGGACGCAGGGTCGATCCGATGCAGCGCCTGGGTATCGCTCGTCCCCGACTCAGCAGCCGCGGCGTGGTCGACGATGACGTAGAACCCACCGGGCTTCAGCCGCTCGTAGACGGCTCGATTGAAGTCGGCCGCCGTCGCGCCCTTGTCCTGGATCAGCGCGGTGTGGAGATCGTGATAGAACAGATGCAGCCACAGGACATCCGCAGGCTGCGTGACCTCCGGCATCGCGACGAGGTCCGCCGAGACGGCTTCGACGTTCTCTCGGCCCGGCTCCTTCGCGAGCGTCCGCATGAGGCCGACCGGATCGTTCTTGAAGTGGGCGACTTCAGCCGGCACGAAGCTGTAGACCCGTCCTTCGGGTCCCACGATGTCGGAGAAGAGACGGGTCCAGTCGCCGTCGCCTGGATACACGTCGATCACGGTGGAGCCCGCAACGACGCGGGCGAACCGGATCAACTCGGACTGCTTGGATTGGTCGTACATCGGGATCTCCGTTGCGGTTGGGCATTCGACGAGCGCGCGGCGTGCGAGACGGCGATCCACGGCGCTTTTCACCGCACGCGTAGGCCTTACGAGGCTCGTTGTGCGGCTCCGGCGTCGATGGGCGAGGGCGTCGGGTTCGCGTCCGGCTTGGAGGCCCGCGCCAATGCCTGCGTGTCGACATACTCCCGGATGCTGGTCAGCTTTCCGTCCCGGACCGTGATGGCGAAGATCCAGTCGTCCTCGAACGTCTTGTTCGTAGCTTTGATCTTTCCCCTCGCGAAGCCGACGACGAGGACCCGGTCTCCTTGCGCTACGAACTCCCGGGGTTCCGTGGACGTTTCTATCGATTTGGATGCCGTCTCGAGCAAATCCGCCAGCCCGGCGTGTCCGTGGCGCGTTCCGGCCAGCGGCCAGTCCTCGCCCGGAATGATCCACTCGATATCTTCGGCGACCAGCGCCAGCAGAGCCTCCCTGTCGCCGAGGCCGATCGCGGCGAAGAAGTCCTTCACGGTCTGGATGTTCTTCTCAATACTCATGGGAATTTCTCCATTTCGCTTGGATCGGATCGCGCTCGATCCGATCCTTGCGTCGTGTACCTGCCGGTAGGGAGGTCGTGTTCATCCGTCGAATTTGACTAGATCTTTAAAGATCAGCCGACCCCAACTATTTCCGCGCGCCTGTACAAGCAGTCCACCTTCAGAAAGCTCCCCAAGTTTGATCGGCGCGAAACCGAGTTTTTCCGCAAGCGCATCAATGTCGTCTGCAGCGCCGTCATCGTCACTCGCCAGGAACACGACTCTCCGGCCCCCATGTACGGCCGGATTTTGGTCAAGGACGGCAGCAACCAAATGGTTGAAGCCTTTGACCAGTTTGGCGCCAGTAAAGGCCTGCGCGACGGCTCTGGAAGACGGTTGTCCTCCCAGTTCCTCCGGGGGAACGCCGTAGGCATTGGTCACATCGACGATGGTCTTCCCCTGCCAGGTGGGCAGAGCCTTCGCTACATCTCGGTGCGACTGGAAATGGACCGCCAGAAAGACGATGTCCGCCTTGACGGCGTCCGCCAGCGTCTTGGGGATGATCGTGGGTCCGATCGCGGCCGCATCAGGTGCAAAGCTTTGCGGGGCGCGCGTAGTTGCAACGGATACTTCGATGCCGTTGCGGGCGAAGGCCTTGGCCAGGGCCTGGCCGATCTTGCCGAAGCCGATAATTGCGTAGCTCATAATGGTTATCCGATCTCTTGTGATGCCGGGGTCAGACCTGGGCCATGCCGCCATCGACGGCGAGATCCACGCCGGTGATGTAAGAACTTTCATCGCAGGCGAGGAACGTGACGGCAGCCGCGATCTCCTCCGGCTCGCCCCTGCGACCCATCGGAATCTGTGTGGTGAACTGTGCGACCGCTTGCTCGGCCTGTTCAGCCGTAAGACCCGTCGTCGTCGCCAGGGCCGGGGTATCGATTGCTCCAGGGCTCATGCAATTAACGCGGATTTTTCGGTCTTTGAGTTCCAGTGTCCAAGCGCGCGCGAAGTTGCGCACTGCCGCCTTACTCGCGGCGTAGACGCTGAATCCTGGCAGCCCCAACACGTTGGAGACCGAAGAGGTCAAGATGATCGAACCGCCGTCTTTGAAGAGCGGAAGCGCCTTCTGGACCGTAAAGAACAGCCCCTTCACGTTCACATCGAAGGTCTGGTCGAAATGGGCCTCAGTCGCCGCCGCGAGGGGTGCGATCGTCCCCGCGCCTGCGTTCGCGAAGAGAATGTCGATATGACCATGTTTCTCCTTCACGACGGCATAGAGCCGGTCCAGATCCTCCAAGCGCGACACGTCGCCCACGACCGTCGTAACGTTTCCCGCAATGGAGGCTGCGGCCTCTTTCAGCTCCTTCTCTCGTCGTCCGGTGATCACGACGTGCGCGCCTTCTTCCACGAAGCGCTTGGCCGTGGCCAACCCGATCCCGCTGCTTCCGCCGGTGATGACGGCGATCTTGCCTTCTAGCTTTTTCATGATCTTCTATCCTTCGTTGCGTCGCCCGGACGCGGGACCGCGCCGGGGTCAGAGCTGCGCTAGGCCGCCGTCGACGGCGACCTCGCTGGCTGTCATGAAGCTGCTGTCCGACGACGCCAGAAAGGCGGCCGCCGCCGCGATCTCCGCCGGATCGCCCATGCGCTGGAGCGCAGTCATCGCGCCGTAGGCCTTCAGGCCCTCCTCGCCGAGCGCTTCCGTCGCCAGTTCGGTTGCTATCGCCCCGGGCGACAGCACGTTAACCCGGATGCCGGCGCCCTTCAGGTCCTCCGCCCAGGTCCGCGCGAGGTTGCGCACCGCCGCCTTGCTCGCGCTGTAGGCGGTGAACGCCGGGGCGCCCGTGGTTCCGGCGCTCGATCCGGTCAGGATGATCGAACCGCCCTGGCCCATCAGCGGCAGCGCCTTCTGGACCGTGAAGATCGTACCCTTCACATTGACGTC